>Ga0265295_1000131_pt1 | contig 153694 bp, 115 predicted proteins | sample Munlansysbiofilm_FD_192503 | JGI IMG/M metagenome (GOLD analysis project Ga0265295, IMG submission 192503) | Leachate microbial communities from a municipal landfill in Southern Ontario, Canada - Methane capture system biofilm | ecosystem: Engineered > Solid waste > Landfill > Unclassified ... | reverse complement strand
TCGTTCCCACGCTCCCGCGTGGGAATGCATACTGGATATCCAGACCACCTCCAAGACCCAGACCACCCCCCTTTCCGCTACGCTCCCTTCCCCCCTATTTCATAGGGGGGATTGAGGGGGGTCAGCCTTTTCCCGCCGCGGGAGGTCTTGCAAACGTAACGTAAAAATGATGCACCGGTACTACATTGGCAAACCTCCTGCCTCCACTAAGCCCATGAAAAAGTTCACTTGTGTCAAAACTGGCGCCCGACAGGCGGCAGCTCGTCAAAGGGCGAAAAATTTTTCGCCCCTACGTAAATAACACAGCATCCGCCGACCAAAAAGGTGGCGGCTGCCGGGACGAGACCCGGCGGTTCTGATCTTTCAATCTCGTTCCCACGCTCCCGCGTGGGAATGCATACTGGATTTCCAGACCACCTCCAAGACCAAGACCACCCCCCTTTCCGCTACGCTCCCTTCCCCCCTATGAAATAGGGGGGATTGAGGGGGGTCAGCCTCCGCTGTGCGTTCGCACAGTTCTGCTCTGCCTCCCTTGATTTTGCCTGCCAGAATATTTAATCTGCAAACCGGGTTGTGGTTGTGGCGCTTGGGTTGATCCTCTGGCCCATTTGACGACCCATCCGTAGACACCACTTAGATCACCCGCATAACTTGCTACATATATTATTCAAGGGAGTTTTTGGGATATGGAACCATTGCAATCTCGTTTTACCGAGCTGGCGCAAGCGCTGGAGGAGCGTATCATCGGGCAGCGCCAGCTTATCGAGCGTTTGCTTGTTGCGCTGCTGGCGGATGGACATCTGTTGGTGGAAGGAGCGCCGGGTTTGGCGAAGACGCGGGCTATCCGCTTGTTGGCGGAATATGTGGAGGGTGCTTTTCAGCGCATTCAGTTTACCCCGGATCTGCTGCCCGCCGATTTGACCGGGACGGAGGTGTATCGTCCGCAGGCGGGGGCGCAGGAGGGGTGTTTCGTGTTTCATCAGGGGCCGCTGTTCAACAACCTTATTCTGGCGGATGAGATCAATCGCGCGCCGGCAAAGGTGCAATCGGCGCTGCTGGAGGCGATGGCGGAGCGCCAGATAACCGTCGGCCACACCACCTACCCTATGAGTGAACCATTTCTGGTGATGGCGACGCAGAATCCCATCGAGCAGGAGGGGACCTATCCGCTCCCGGAAGCGCAGCTCGATCGGTTTTTGCTCCATGTGCAGATCGATTATCCGGCGGCGCAGGCGGAGCGCCAGATTCTGACTCTGGCACGGACCGAGGCGGTACAGGCATATAAACCCGCGGATGCGGCGCTTACCCATGCGGTTGTTCGGCGTGAGGAGTTATGCGCGGCGCGCCAGCAGGTGCTGGGATTATATATGGCGCCGAACCTGGAGGAATATCTGGTGCAGCTTATTATGGCGACGCGCGAGCCGGGGCTGTACGGGGAGGACCTTGCCACCTGGGTTCAGTACGGGGCCAGCCCGCGCGCGACCATTGCGCTGGATCGGTGTGCGCGGGCGCGGGCGTGGCTGCATGGGCGCGAGTATGTTACCCCGGAGGATATTCAGAATCTGGCTGGGGATGTGTTGCGCCATCGGGTTTTGCTTACCTACGAGGCGCAAGCGCAGGGGATCAGCTGTGAGGGTTTGATTAAGGAGTTGCTGGCGCGGGTGCCGGTGCCGTAAGGGAAATGGGTGGAGGTCGCGGATGACGCAGACGGCTGAATTTAACGCAGCGCAGACAGCTCTGGCAGATCCGATCCGGATCGGGCTGGCGGAACTTATCGCACAGCGGGGGCTGCTGGTGCAGCAGCGTCGTCACCAGCGGCAGCAGGCACTAAGCCGCGCGGCGGCGGAGGGTGGATATCGGGCGCGCGCCCGCGGGCGGGGGATGACCTTTGCCGAGGTGCGGGCGTATCAGCCCGGTGACGATGTGCGCCTTATCGACTGGCGCGTTACCGCCCGCACCGGCAAAACCCACACCAAGGTGTTTGACGAGGAGCGCGAGCGCCCGGTGCTGGTGGCGCTCGATTATCGGCGCCCGATGTTTTTTGCGACGCGCGGAAGTTTCAAGGTGGTGCAGGGGGCGCGCCTGGCAGCACTGCTGGGCTGGCAGGCGTTGCAGCAGAATGATCGGTTTGGCGCGTTTCTGTTCTCGGAGGAGCACACCCTGGGGTTGCGCCCGCAACTCGGGAAGGATGCGGTGTTGCGGGTGCTGCGCGAGATGGTGGCGAGTCCGGTGTGGGAGCGGGAGCGCCATCTGCCGTTTGCGCCGCGCCAGCGCCTGGAGGAGACGTTGGGGCAGATGCATCGGGTGGTTCGCCCCGGGAGTTTTGTGGTGCTTATCAGTGATTGCAGCCATTGGAATGGAGGGGTGGAGAAACAGATAACGCTGTTGACCCGCCACAGTGAGTTGTGTCTGGTCCATTGTTACGACCCCTTTGAGGCGGCCCTCCCTGCACTTCCAGCGGGAGGTGAAGATGGGTTGGCGCTGAGCGACGGGAGCGGCAGGGTACGCCTGCACGTCGGACGCCGCGAGCAGCACGCGTATCAGCAACATTTTGCCACGCAGCAGCAGCGCCTGGAGAGCTTCTGCCTGACGCATGGGGCGGATTACGTCCCCTACACCACCACTGCGGCGGCGGTGGACTGTGTGGAACGGGTGCGCCCATCCCGTGGGTTCCTCGGAGGGAGGCGCTGATGCAGGATGCGGATGTTGATCCCCTCGCGCAGCTGCGCGATATCCATCTGCCGGACGCGGTGAGCTGGTGGCCGCCGGCGCCGGGCTGGTGGCTGGTGGCTGGCGTGGCGGGGTTGGTGCTGGTGGTGTTGGGATGGTGGTTGCAGAAGCGGCGCCGGAGCCAACAGCTGCTTCAGTGGCAACGCCGTGGACAGCGGCTGGCGCTGCAGGAGCTTGAACGCCTGCGCCGGGAACAGCTGACCTCGCCCGAGACGTTGGTGGGAGAACTTTCGGTGTTGTTGCGGCGGGTGGCTATCCTGCACTATCCCGCTTCGAACTGCGCGGCGCTGTTGGGGCAGGAGTGGCTCCAGTTTCTCGATCGCACCCTGGGCGCCGGTGCAGATGGGGGGGAAGGTTTCGAGGCCAACCCCTTCAGTGCCGGGGTGGGGCGCTGTCTCGCCGACACCCCCTATCAACCGCCGGGAAGGACGCCGGTCGATTCTGCCGCGCTGCTTGATCTGGCGCAGCGCTGGCTCGAAGGGCTGCCACTGTTGGCGGAGAATTCATCTGCAGGGACACGGAGGCGTTGATGCTGACGTTTGCATGGCCGTGGGCCGCAGTGCTGGTGCTCTTACCGCTGCTGGTGTATCGCTTTCTCCCCCCCAAACGGCAGCATGAGGGTGCGGCGCTGTGGGTTCCGCGTCTGCAGCTGTTTCTGGCGCTGATCGGGGCTGGGATTGAGCGCAGGGAAAGGGCACCAAGGCGCTGGGGACGGTTGCTGCTCCTGACGTTGATCTGGCTGGTGCTGGTGCTGGCGTGTGCGCGTCCGCAGTGGCTGGGGGAGCCGGTTCAACTTCCACTCGCGGGGCGGGATCTGCTGCTGTGTGTCGATCTGTCCGGGAGTATGAATATTGAAGATTTTGCTCTGCATGGGCGGCAGGTTTCGCGCCTTACGGCGCTGAAGGTGGTGGCCGACGCGTTTATCGAACGGCGCCAGGGGGATCGCCTCGGTCTGATTTTATTCGGAGACAAACCATACGTGCAGACGCCACTGACCTTTGATCGCAGCACGGTGCGCCAACTGCTGGATGAAGCGGTGGTGGGGCTGGCGGGGGAACGCACCGCCATCGGAGACGCCATCGGGCTGGGGGTGAAGCACCTGCGGGGGAACGCCGCGTCACGCCAGAGCGCGGTCATGATTCTGCTGACTGACGGGAGTAATAACAGTGGTAGCCTGATGCCGGAACAGGCGGCGCTGCTTGCAGCGCAGGAGGGGATCCGCATCCATACCATCGGGATGGGGGCGGAACAGATGGAGGTTGGGGGGCTGCTGTTTGCGCGTACGGTTAACCCCTCGGCCGATATGGATGAAGCGGCGCTGCGCAATATCGCACAGCAGACCGGCGGCAGCTATTTTCGGGCGCGCGCTACCGCCGAGCTGCAGCAGATCTATGCGCAGATCGATGCGCTGGAACCGGTGGACAGCGATGCGCGTTATTATCGCCCCGTTGCCGAGCTCTATCCGTGGCCGCTGGCGGCGGCGCTGGTGCTGCTGGTAGGACTGTTGCTGTGGGACGGATTGCGGAGGGATGAGCGCCATGGGGGTTGAGACAGGGATGGCAGAATTTCATTTTTTGCGCCCGGCGTGGCTGCTCCTTTTTCCGCTGCTGGCGTTGGGGCTGGGGTGGCGGTGGCGCCGCGCTGCCCGCCCGCTGCAAGGGGAGTCGCACTGGCGCCAGATCTGTGACCCGCAGCTGTTGCCCCATATCCTCATTGCGCAGGCTGAGGGGAAACAGGGGAATCCGCGCAGAAAACTAGGGAAGTTGGTGGGGCTGGGGGCAGCGGCACTGTTCAGCCTGGCGCTGGCTGGCCCGGCCTGGGAGCGGGTGGAGCAGCCACTGTATGTGCAGGATTCGGCCGTCGTCATTTTGCTGGATCTCTCCCCTTCCATGTACGCTACCGATCTGAAGCCCAGCCGTCTGGTGCAGGCACGGTTGAAAATCATGGAGCTGCTGCAGCAGCGGCGCGAAGGGGAGACCGCACTGATGGTCTTTGCCGCGCACCCCTATACCGTGACCCCCCTGACCGACGATACCCGTACCATCGAAGCGCTGCTTGGCAGCCTTGACCCGGATATTATGCCGGTGGCGGGCAGTGCGCCACAGCTGGCGCTGGAAAAGGGGATGCAACTGCTGGAGCAGGCGGGGCAGACCGGGGGGACGCTGCTGTTGATTACCGATGAGGATGAGCCGGAGCGTTACCTCGCGGCGGCGCAGCGGGTGCGCGCGCAGGGCTACCGCCTGGCGATTCTGGGGGTTGGCACCACCGCCGGGGCACCAGTTCCGGCCGCCGGGGGCGGCTTTGTGAAGGATGGGGCGGGGCAGATAGTGCTGCCGAAGCTGCACCCCCAGGGGTTGCAACGTCTCGCCGCTGCGGGAGGTGGGCGCTATCTGCCGCTGGAGCTGGAAGACACCGATTTCAGCACCCTGCTGCCGCAACAAAAGGGGGGAGCCAGAGCGGAAGAGGCGGAGGCAGAGCGGACGCCGCAGGCGTTCTTGTGGCGCGACGCCGGGGTGTGGCTCCTTCTTCCGCTGGCGCTGCTGGTCTCCTTTATCTTTCGGCGCGGGTGGCTGCTGTGCCTCCCGTTGGCGCTGCTCTTGCCCCAGGGGCTGCACGCCGCCACCTCTGCGAGCACCTTGTGGCGCAATGCCGATCAGCGCGGGGTGCTCTATTTTGAAGCAGGTGACTTCGATGCGGCCAGCGCGGCGTTTGCCGACCAGCATTGGCGCGGCAGCGCACTGTATCGCGCGGGAAACTACGCCGAGGCGCTGGAGGCGTGGCAGCCGCCAGAACATGCAGATGCCGATGTCGCCGATACCTGGTATAACCGCGGCAATGCCCTGGCGCGCAGTGGCCAGCTGCAACAGGCGCTGGATGCCTACACCCAGGCGCTGGCGCTCCAACCGCAGCTGGAAGACGCCAGCTTCAACCGGGAGTTGGTGCAGAAACTGCTTGAGGAGCAGCAGGAGCAGCAAGAGCAGCAGGAGCAGCAGGAACAGCAGGAACAGCAGGAACAGCAGGAACAGCAGGAGCAGCAGGAACAGCAGGAACAGCAGGAACAGCAGGAACAGCAGGAACAGCAGGAACAGCAGGAACAGCAGGAACAGCAGGAGCAACAGGAGCAACAGGAGCAACAGGAGCAGCAAGAGCAGCAAGAGCAGCAAGAACAGCAAGAGCAGCAAGAGCAGCAAGAGCAGCAAGAGCAGCAAGAGCAGCAAGAGCAGCAAGAGCAGCAAGAGCAGCAAGAGCAGCAAGAGCAGCAAGAGCAACAGGAGCAGCAGGAGCAGCAGGAGCGCAATACCCAGCTGTTGCGCATGATAGAAGATGATCCGGGGGAACTGTTACGGCGGAAGTTCAGGTACCAATATCAGCAACAGGCAGTGCAGCAGCGGGAGCGCGCGGGAGAGAAGGGATGGTAAGAGGGCGGATGAAGGGCAGGGTTTTATGGATATTGGCGTTGGCTGCGCTGCTGCTGCCGGTTCATGTATGTGCGCAGCTGCAGGTGATGCCAGCGCGCAACAGTCTCGGAGTTGATGAAACCCTGCGGGTGGAGATCAGGCTGCTGGATGGAGATGCCGACGCTCTCGACTTGACCCCGTTGGAGCGGGATTTTGAGATTGTCAGTCGCGCGCGCGGCTCGCAGGTGAATATCATCAATGGGGCTATGAGTAAAATCAACACCTGGGCGCTGCTCCTGCTTCCCAGACACAGCGGTGAATTGACGTTGCCCCGGTTGTGTGCCGGTTCCAGCTGTTCGGAGCCGGTAGTTATTACGGTGGGTGCGGCCCAAAGTGGCGCTGCAGACGCCACCTTGATTCTGGAACATGGAGTCCTGCCGGAGCGGGTTTTTGTCGGGCAGCAGGTGCTGTATAAGGTGCGCCTGTTATCCCGCACCCCCCTGCAGCAGGCGGCGCTGTCGCCCCCGGCGCCGGCGGGGGTGGAGTGTGAGGTTTTCAAGCTGGGGGAAGATGCAGGAAGTGAGACCTATCGCGACGGGTGGCGCTACGACGTTATCGAGCGGGTTTACGCCCTGGTTCCGCAGCGCAGCGGCACCCTCCATATTCCGCCGGTGACCCTGGAAGCGGAAGTGGGGGGAGGCCGGGAACGGAGGTTTGATCCTTTCGGGGGGCGCGGCCAGCTGGTGCGACGCCGCAGCGCGGCGGCACAGATCGAAGTGGAACCCCCCGCGCGCACGGAGCATCCCTGGATCCCCGCGCAAACGCTGCAGGTGGAAGACAGCTGGACGCAGAACCCGCCCCAACTGCGCGTGGGAGAACCGGCGACGCGTACTATTACGGTACAGGCTAATGGCACAAGCGCGGCGCGCCTGGATGAGGTGAAGCTTCCCCTGCCGCCAGAGTTTCGGATGTATCCCGATCAGACGGAGCGGGAAAACATCCTCGCGACGGACGCCGGGCTGGTGGCGCAGCTGCGCCAGAGTGTCGCGGTTGTACCGCGGGTGGCGGGCATCTTCACCCTCCCTGCCATCACCTTTACCTGGTGGGATCTGCGCGCCCAGCGCTGGAACACCACCGAGATAGGAGCGCAGGAAGTTACGGTGCTCCCCGCAGAACGCGCCGCGCAGATCCCGGCACAAACTCCGACGCAAGAGGCAATGCCGCGTGGCGGGGATACTGCTGCGGATAATGGCGACGGCGATGCTGCGGTTCCGGTGCAGGATTCGGCGGCGGCTGTCGAAGGGGTGCCCCCGGCGACCAACCAGGCTGCAGCTACGCGGCGCTGGCAGCTAGCCACAGCGATCTGCGCGGGGGGCTGGATCATAAGTCTGCTGTTGTGGTGGCGCTGTGCTGCGATGGGAAAACCACGCCCTGCTGCAGAGGAGAAAACCCCTGCTGCGAAGGGCCCCCAGCAGCGCACCGCCAAGCTGGAGCAGGAGTTGCTGCAGACGGCACAGCGCCACGAGCCCAGGGAAGCCCGCCAGTTGCTGCAGCGCTGGGCCGCGCGGCTGTACCCAGCCAGCGCCACCCCCCTGGATACGCTGGCGCGGCGGGGTTCGGCCACAATGGCCACCGCGCTGGCAGAACTCAACGCCACTCTGTACGCCGAGGCGGATACCCCCTGGGATGGGACGGCGTTGGCGCAGGCGGTGCGCAGTCACGCCAGAGAGCAGCAGGAGAGTGAACGGGAGAAAAACGGGCGGAAGAAGGCGCCGGATGCCGCTGCAGAGCTACCCCCGCTGTATCCGCAGGCTGGGGCATAGCTAAGCCTGCTCGGTCGAGAGGTGGTCTGCGGTCTGCGACCCCCCTCAATCCCCCCTACTCCGCAGAGTGGAAGCGCAGTTTTGATCCCCTCTATGAAATAGGGGGGAAGGGAGCGCAGCGGAAGGGGGGGTGGCCTAGGTCTTGGCGGTCTGCGACCCCCCTCAATCCCCCCTACTCCGCAGGGGGGAAGCGCAGTTTTGATCCCCCCTATGAAATAGGGGGGAAGGGAGCGCAGCGGAAAGGGGGTGGCCTAGGTCTTGGCGGTCTGCGACCCCCCTCAATCCCCTCTACTCCGCAGGGGGGAAGCGCAGTTTTGATCCCCCCTATGAAATAGGGGGGAAGGGAGCGCAGCGGAAAGGGGGTGGCCTAGGTCTTGGCGGTCTGCGACCCCCCTCAATCCCCTCTACTCCGCAGGGGGGAAGCGCAGTTTTGATCCCCCCTATGAAATAGGGGGGAAGGGAGCGCAGCGGAAAGGGGGGTGGTCTAGGTCTTCACAGTGCCGAAAAAGACACAGGCCGAAGAGCAAAAACCACCATCGCTCACAAAACCGCCATTGCGGACTTGAACCGCAATCTCGTCCGCTGAGATCCCGAATCAAGTTCAGGATGACGAGGTGGGTCGGGGTGGCGTAGGCTTTGGGGGGCAGTCTGGATATCTGGTATGCATTCCCACGCGGGAGCGTGGGAACGAGGTATCAGAGGTGGTCTGCGGTCTGCGACCCCCCTCAATCCCCTCTACTCCGCAGGGGGGAAGCGCAGTTTTGATCCCCCCTATGAAATAGGGGGGAAGGGAGCGCAGCGGAAAGGGGGTGGCCTAGGTCTTGGCGGTCTGCGACCCCCCTCAATCCCCTCTACTCCGCAGGGGGGAAGCGCAGTTTTGATCCCCCCTATGAAATAGGGGGGAAGGGAGCGCAGCGGAAAGGGGGGTGGCCTAGGTTTGTCAGCGTCAAGGGAATATTTAATCCCAGCCGAGGCGCTGGTGCTGTTGCGGTGCTTCCAGCGTCATGGTGTTCTGGGCGAAACCGCTCTTGGTGGTGAAGCGGCGCAGCATCTGCCGCAGTTGTTCCGCCTGGCTGGAGAGCTCTTCTGCCGCTGCGGCCCCCTCTTCGGCGTTGGCGGTGTTTTGTTGGGTAACGTCATCAATCTGCGTGATGCCGATATTGACCTCGGCAATCCCCTGCGCCTGCTCTTTACTGGCGGCGGCGATTTCCGCGATGAGATCTGAGACCTTGGTGGAATGGGTGACGATCTCGTCCAGCACCCTGGAGGTTCCTGCGGCGATTTCCGCGCCGTTTTGGGCCTTTCCCACAGAACCTTCAATAAGGTCGGCGGTCTCTCGCGCCGCTTTGGCACTGCGCGCCGCCAGATTGCGCACCTCTTCTGCGACTACGGCGAAGCCTTTGCCGTGCTGTCCAGCCCGCGCTGCTTCAACCGCCGCATTCAGGGCGAGGAGGTTGGTCTGGAACGCAATCTCGTCGATCACCTTGATAATTTTCGCAATGCTCTGGCTTGAGGTGTTGATCTCCTCCATGGCTGAGACCAGTTGCTCCATCGATTGGTTGCCGCGATTGGCGGCATTGCTTGCTTCGGCCGAGAGTTTGGCGGCCTGGGCGGCGTTGACGGCGTTGTCATCCGTCTGCGTGGCCAGCTCGTTTATGGACGCGGAGATCTGCTCCAGGGAGCTGGCAGATTCGGTCGCACCCTGCGACAGCGACTGACTTGCATCGGCGACCTGAGATGCACCGGCGCTGATCTGCTCGCCACTGTTCTGGATTCTGGTAACCATTTCATTCAGGTCCTGCTCCATCCTTTTCAGCGCCCCGCGAATCACGTCATTTTCATCGTGGGGGTGAATTTCAAAAGTCAGATCGCCATTGGCCAGGCGCTGCATGGAATCGACCAGTTCATGTTCCAGGCTGTCGGCGAACTCATCCATGGTGGCGGCCATCACCCCGATCTCATCGTGGCGCTTCAAGTTGAGGCGCTGGCTGATATGCCCATTGGTTATCTCATGCAGCATATGGACAACCTGCCCTATAGGGCGCGCGAGGCCACGCGCAAACCAGATCACCACCACCAGTGACGCGAGGATGGTGAAGCCGACTATCCCCACAACTCCGTACAGCATGAGTTGGGTCTGGGCTTTTATGTCGTCGGTGTAGAGGCCGGTGCCCACAATCCAGTCCCAGCCTTTGATGCGCTGGACGTACGAAACCTTGTCTACTGGTTCGGTGAGTCCGGGTTTTTCCCAGCGGTAGTGGACGAAATCGCCCTCTTTAGCGCGGGTGACGCGGACCATTTCGTTAAACAGTTTTACCCCGTCCGGGTCGGCGAAGGTGCTCAAATCCTTGCCATTTAAGGCGGGATTGAACGGATGCATTATCATGCGCGGGTGGCTGTCGTTGATCCAGAAGTAGTCATCTCCGTCGTAGCGCATGGTGGCGATGGTGGCAATGGCCATGCGTTGGGCTTCTTCCCGCGGAAGGATGCCGTTACGTTCCAGCGCGACAAAGTGGTTGATGACCGAGGCCGCGCTTTCGGTTTGGGACTGCACTTTGGCGAAACGTTCCTGGTACAGGTTGTCGGTGGTTTTCCAGTACAGCCCCCCGAACACTACGCACATAACCGGCACGGCCAGGGCAAACAGGAAATATATCTTGTTTGCGATTTTAAGATTATTAAATTTCATGGGGCATCTCCTGCGTAAGCAACTGCGCTGAACAATATCTGCTCCATATTTCGCGGGCAGGCCTCGAATGTTAAGAATAAATATTATTTTAATGAAAGTCACGCTAAAACAAGTGTTTATATATTTCCAACATATATTGAACCTACTTTCTTTGGCAAGCGAAAACTTGCACCCGCTATATTTAACGACTGCCTCTGTATTACCGATGGCGGCCTGAACCTCGAGGGCTGAATAGAGAGAACGGAAGGATTGTATTTTCGGGTGAAACGATGTTTCAAAACATCGTTTGTTTGTGACTTTGCCACGGTAGAAATGTTGGAGACATGCCCGAGGGTGTGCTCAGGCCAGGGCGCACCAGGCCTGGTATAGCGGTTGACACAGGGTACGGGTTGAGTGTATATAACTTAAGCAATTGAGACTCAATCGCATTTGCGGCCGGATTTCCCGCTCACAGAAAACCTAAGGAGAATAGCGATGTCACTAGAAATGTTCGAAAGTTTTCTGGAAGAGCATTGTTTGAAGGCAACCCGCCAGCGGCGCAGCGTATATGCGGAAATCCTGGAGATGGGTGAGCACTTTGATGTTGATTCTCTGCTGCTGCGGCTGAAACAGAAGGGGGAGCGTATATCGAAAGCGACGATTTATCGTACCCTGCAACTATTGATGGAATGTGGTCTGCTGCGCCGGGTTCAACTTGCCCCGGATGGGATGGAGGCGCTGTATGCCGCCTGCCCTGAAGGGTTCGCCTTTGATAATCTTGTGTGTACCGAATGTGGCAAAATCATTCAGTTCAGTAAAGAGGGGGTGTGCAATCTGTGCGCGGACATTGCAACCCAATATGGCTTTGCCTTGAGCTCTCATGGACTGAATATTTTTGCGGTGTGTCCTGCATGTCAGAAAAAATAAGGAGATTAAGGAATATGCAACAGCGTGATGTGGTAATTATTGGCGGTTCGGCAGCGGGGCTTATGGCGGCAACAACGCTTAAACGGCGCTACCCGCAGAAATCTGTCACCGTGATCCGCAATGTGAGCAAAACCCCGGTTCCCTGCGGTATCCCGTATATATACGGGACGCTGCGGGCGGTGGAGAAAAACATCGTCCCCGATGAGATGATCACCAGCCAGGGGATAGAAATTGTGGCCAGCCACGTGGAGGATGTGGATCGCAGCAGCAAGATCGTTGTATGCAGAGACCACGAAGCCATCAAATACGCGAAGCTTATTGTGGCCACAGGCTCTAAACCCATTATTCCGCCGCTGCCCGGCATCGAACTGGAAAATGTGTTTGCGGTGGCGAAGGATCCATTTTTCCTGCAGCGTATTTTTTCTGCCTTGCAGGCAGCGCGCCACGTCGTGGTGATTGGTGGAGGTTTTATCGGGGTGGAGATGGCGGAGCAGATCGCGCGCCTGCAAACAGAGATTCAAGCAGATACGCAGATATCCTTGGTTGAGATGCAGGATTATTGTCTTTCCCTGGCATGCGAGAAAGAGTTCGGGCGCGAGGTGGAAGAGGAGTTGAAGAAAGAGGGGGTTGCCCTCTATCTGAATAGTCAGGTGCGCAGCCTTGAGGCTGACAGCGCAGGGAAGGTGAAGTCGGTGTGCCTCAGCGACGGCAGCACCATCGCTGCCGATGTAGTTATTCTGGGGCTTGGGGCGCGCCCGAATATAGAGCTGGCCGCGGCGATGGGGCTGAAGACGGACCCGCAGGGGGGCGTGGTGGTAGATGAATATATGCAGACCAGCGACCCGGACGTATATTCCGCCGGGGACTGCGCCACCAAGTTTTCGTTCTTCAGCGGGAAGCCCTCTGGGGTGCGCCTTGCTTCGATTGCCGCCTCCGAGGGGTTGATCGCGGCGACCAATATCTTTAAACCCAAGGCACGTAAAACCCTCGGCGCGCTTGGTGCGTTTGCGACAAAGGTAGGAGAGCGCAGCGTTGGAGCGGCGGGCTACACGGCCGCTGCCGCACAGCAGGAGGGGATCGAATTCGTCGTCGGGGAGGCGACGGCTCCCAACCGCCACCCCGGGGGATTGCCGGGAAGCATCAATACGAAGGTCAAGATGTTGTTTCGCAAGCAGGACGGCGTATTGATCGGCGGGCATGTGTGTGGGGGAGAAGCGGCCGCGGAAATGGCCAACGTCATGGCGGTGGCGATGCAGGCCAAACTGACCGCCGAAGATCTGGCGACGATGCAGTATGCGACCCATCCACTCCTGACAGCGGCACCGACGTCGTATCAAATCATGCTCGCGGCGGAGTTTGCAGCAGCCCAACTGCGCTGATGGAGTGCTGCTGCAGCACCGCATAGTGGGGCTGAAAAAGCATGGAAAAAGAATGTAGCCGGCACCAACCTTATCCCCAGAGGTTGTCTAGACTACACTACCAACGACCACCTGTTTATTTGGGTTAGCCCTCATCAAGCAGGTGGTCGTTTGTTTATAGATGTGCTAGGCTTACGCTGTTTTGCGCCGGTTGCATCAGGTGCGGATCGGGTTCGGTTTAGCGGCGGCTTTCTGCTCTCTGATCCCGATTATTCGTACCCGTATCCGTACCCGGTTGCCTCGGCCCGACCGCATTCCAAAGCGGTGAACATCAGCATACTAAGATTAAGAGGAGATATCGCGTTTATGCCCATGTCACAGGACTTCAAACAGCGCCTGTTCAGTCAGGTAGATTCCATCGCTGCCCATTATGGCACCCCGTTTCATATTTACGATGAGAAGGGGATTCGTGAAACCGGCGCACATCTTAAACAGGTTTTTGCCAATGTTCCGGGTTTCCGAGAATATTTTGCGGTAAAGGCGCTGCCGAATAAACGCATTATGGAGATCATGCTGGATATGGGCTTCGGGTTTGACTGCAGCTCCATCCCGGAGTTGCACATGAGCCGCGAACTCGGCGCGAAGCCTGAGGAGATCATGTTCACCTCCAACAACACCAGCCTGGAGGAGTTCGAGTTCGCCGCGCAGGATGGCGGCTGTATCCTGAATCTGGATGATATCTCTCTGATCGATAAGGTGCCGCAGTTTCCGGAGTTGATCTGCTTCCGCTACAACCCCGGCCCACGCCGCACCGGCAACATCATCATCGGGAATCCCGTCGAGGCCAAGTACGGCATCAGCCACGAACAGGTGATCGATGCGTACCGCAAGGCGCGCGCGCGCGGCGCGAAGCGCTTCGGGCTGCATACCATGGTCGCATCCAACGAACTTGACTATACCTATATGGTGGAAACAACCCGGATGCTACTTGACCTTGCGGTGGTGCTGAAAAAAGAGCTGGAGATAGAGCTTGAATTCATCAATATCGGGGGTGGTTTCGGGATCCCGGCAGAGCCGGGCCAGGCACCGCTGGATATCGATACCATGGCCATGGAGATCACCGCTCTGTTTGATACCTTTAAAAGCACTAACGGCTTCACCCCGAACATGTATATGGAGAGTGGCCGCTTCATGACCGGACCGCATGGCTGCCTGATTGCAAAGGCGATCAACTTCAAGCATATCTACCGCGATTATGTGGGGGTGGATGCGTGTATGTCGGCGTTGATGCGGCCGGCGCTGTACGGGGCGTATCACCATATCGATGTGGTGGGCAAGGAAGATGCCCCCAAGAATATGATCTATGATGTGGTAGGCTCTTTATGCGAGAACAACGACAAATTCGCCATTCAGCGCCAACTCCCGGAGATTGAAGAGGGCGATCTGCTCGCGTTTCACGATACCGGTGCCCACGGCCACGCCATGGGGTTTCAGTACAATGGGCGCCTGCGCCCCAAGGAGCTGCTGCTGCGCACCGACGCGAGGGTGGAGTTGATTCGGCGTGCGGAAACCATGGAGGACTACTTTGCCACGCAGAATTTTGTGGCTGACGTCTTTACCCCCTGATAGTTATCTGTAACCTTTAAGCCCCACTGCGCCAGATCTCGGCGGAGGGGGCTTTTTTTCTTCAGAGTAAGCATATGCCAATATTTGAAGTACACTACGAGCAGGGCAAACAGATGGAGATAGAGCTGATTGAAGCTGAAAGCGCCGAAGGTGCGTGGAAGGAATTTGTACTGCGCACCAAAAGAGAAGAAAAAGAGGGAACCCGGGGCGAAGATAAACAGGTGGTGTGCGTCATTCGGCATTAGGGTCCATCCCGGAAACTTCGGTGTGGGCGCAGCGTCATCGAGGGGGGTGGCAAACTGTTCCTGCGCGCGCCAGAAGGAGAGCATGTGCTGGAGAGGGGAATGATTTTACCGCCTGCCCGCAGAGTTTATCTCTTATGCTGAATATTGCAGGCTGGCTGCGCCATCTGCGGCTGCGCCTGCAGGGGCGCGAGCTGCTGCTCAGCGGAAAATGTCGCCGGTGTGGCAGTTGCTGCGCGCGCATTCAGATACAGCAGGGCAGGCGCTGGTTGCGCTCGAAGCGTGCCTTCAGAAAGCTGGTGAATAACTATCCTGAATATGGACGCTTCAACATTGTCGGGCGTGACAGCCACGGCTTGCTCCTGTTTGCGTGCAGCTGGCTCCAGCCCGATAATACCTGTTTAAATCACGAACAGCGGTTGGGGATCTGCCGCAGTTTTCCGACCAAGGGGATCTTCTTTTGTGGTGCGCAGCTGCCACATGGGTGCGGGTACCGGGTGGATGAAGTGATACCCTTTGCCAGAGTCCTGCAGGAAAAAATCGACACCAGGGAGGAGCGTCAATGATCCCAATATTGCGGAATATCACTTCTGCCCAATTTCGTCGCTGTGCATCTCCTCCGCGCCGCCAAGGTGGCGGCCGCGTTTGCTGCAGAAAGTAGGGTGGTGACCCCCTGCTGTGGCGGGGTGGGGCGCTACCTCGCCACTAATCTGTTCGCCTGAATTTGAAAGAGGTGCTTTGTATGCGCGTGTTTCCCGGCAATCTCCGCGTGGGGTTGCGTATTCTCCTGCTTGCCTTGTTGCTGTGCAGTTGGGGGGGTGCCGCAGCCTGGGGGCAGCAGCTGCGTGGCCCGGTCAGCTGGATTTACGATGGCGACACCATTAAGGTGGATGGCTACGGGGTGGTGCGCCTGGTAGGGATAGATTGTCCCGAAAATAAAGATAACCGGCGTGACCAGGAATTTATCCGCCTGGGCGCGCCCAGTGCGGCGCGGTTGCGCCAGAGCGAACGTGAGACCCGCCACTGCCTGATCCGTACCCTCAAGGGGCGACAAGTGCGCCTGGAGCTCGAAGATCCGCCGTGGGATAAGTACGGCCGCATGCTCGCCTATGTGTGGCTCGAGAATGGCACCATGCTTAACCGCGAACTGCTACGCCAGGGGCGGGCGCGGGTGTATCGCTACTTTGATTTCGCGCGTAAGCAGGAGTTCCTCGATCTTGAAGCTGAAGCGATCCGCAGCAAGCGTGGCCTGTGGGAGTGAACGGACGCTGCTGTGCATTTAAGCACCCGTCTAACGTTGCTCTTGAATCAAACAAATACGCGCTTTCACCTGTTTGTCCTTTCAGGGCTCTGCTACATTTATAACCATCAGAGGGACAGATCAGCAGTTGTTGTGGCAGGCAACGATGATTAAACTCTGAACTCCTTTCTTCCTTGGATAGCACAAAAGCCGTTGCGGATGCCTCCCCGCAGCGGCTTTTGTGCGTTTAAACCGCAGTTATCATACTTAACCGTGGCGTTTTACGTTATACTCTTACGCATCTGACCGAAAATTTAAGCCCTTGTCCCTTGAATCTGCATAGCTACCCCTGCCCAGCAGCAGCCAGGTAGTGTGTGTGGCGTGAAGAGTATAAATGAAAAATATTTGCGTTAAACGGACCTGTTCTTGCCTGTTCTGGGTGGTAATGGTTTTCTGCCCTGCGGTGGAAGCGGGCGCGGAAACCGCCGCGCTGGAGCAGTGCATGCTGAAGCTGATCCACCAGGGCGAGTCTGACAGCATGACCCTGGGGCAGGTGCGGGCCTGGTGCACGGCGCAGCTGGAAGAAAGAGCGGCAGCCACGGTGCTGGCCACCGCTGCTGCACCACCGTCCGCAGCGGCGGCATACCCTGAAGCTGACGTCCCTGAATCTCCCCTGGAGCAGCGGATAAAAAAAGAGGAAGAACTCAGCTGTAGCCCCTTTAATCTCATCACCCATCGGGAGAACTATATCCTGCCGGTGAGCTACAACCACAATCCCAACGGGGAACCGTTCGGGGTTTCCGACTCCCGCCTGGACAACGTCGAGGTTAAGTTTCAGTTCAGTTTCAAGTTCCTGGTGTGGCGTAATATCTTCGATGAGGTTGGTCTGTGGGCGGCTTACACCAATCTGTCATTCTGGCAGGCATATAACGAATCCCATTCGAGTCCATTCCGCGATTCCAATCACGAACCCGAGCTGTTTCTGAGCAAAGATAACAATCTGAAACTGTTTGGTTTTACCAATACCACCAACCGCATCGGGGTGGTACATCAGTCCAACGGCCAGGGGGGAAGTACCTCGCGCAGCTGGAACCGCATCTATCTGCAGATGTTTTTTGAGCGCGATAACCTGATTTTGGTGTTTAAGCCCTGGTATCGCATCCCCGAGTCCAGTAAAGACGCAGCGAATGGTTCTACCGGGGATGACAATCCCGATATTCATGCGTACCTGGGCTATGGTGAAATCAGAGCGGTGTACAAGTGGGAGGAGCACACCTTTTCGCTGCTGTGGCGCAACAATCTCCGCTCCAGCAACAACAGGGGTGCGGTCGAACTGGGCTGGCACTTCCCCCTCACCGACTGCATCAACGGTTATCTGCAGTATTTTAACGGTTACGGCGAAAGCCTGATTGACTATAACTCTTCGGTAAACCGCATTGGGATCGGGTTTACCGTTACCGAGATGCTGTGAGCCGAGGGGGAGGTGTAGGGGATGCGGGGGACGCTCAGGCTACTTTCAACCTGCAGCCCAGGGCTTTGGTTACTTTGGCAATCGTTTTAAAGCTTGGATTTCCACCTTCAGCCAGTGATTTATACAGGCTGGCGCGGCTGACTCCAGCTTTTTTGGCCACTTCAGTCATACCTATGGCTCTGGCGGCCGTATTCAGGGCATGGAGAAAGTCTGATTCGTCGCCGGTTTCAGCGATTTCACACAGAAAGCCGCAAATATCCTCTTCGGTTTCAAGCATTTCAGCGACATCGAATTTTCTGGTTTTCATAATTCCAACTCCGTAATGATTTTTTCAGCCCGGGCAATATCTTTGCTCTGGCTGGTTTTATTTCCTCCGTTTAGCAGCAGAACAATTCTGCCTGAGCGCGGTGTGTAGTAGACGCGCAACCCACCAGCGCTGGTGAAGCGCAGCTCAAACAGATGCTCTGCCAACTGCTTGTGGTCGCCAAAGTTCCCATGGGTGATACGCTCAAGGCGAGCAGCAAGCTTGTGGCGCGTTGCCTTGTCTCTAAGTCGACTCAGCCATTTATCAAATACTGGCGTAGTTTCAAGGGTGTAACGCATACGTTAATGTATCCCATGGGAAACAAAAGTCAAGCAGAAGTTATGCTGTTTTCCCCTCTTGAGCTTCGTGAAAGCGGGGAACCGGTTTTTTGACCAACCCCGCAGGCCTCTGAATTCGTGCCTGCGTGGGAACGCATAAGCAGCGGATGATCTCCTCTGGTGCAATATTCCCCACAGTATCCACATGACGTGGGCGGCGGCCCACACCGCCTTCCTTTTCTTGCTTGTACAAAGAAAAGGAAGCAAAAGAATACACCCAGATTATTGATTCAGAACCGTGGCTGGCCCTGCGGGTTCCCTCCACTTATGCCGCCAGCATGCGGATGGACCGAAACTCGCTGACGCTCAGACAGCGGTCCATCTTTATCGCCTGCTGACCGCAACGCTCCGGCTGCGGCACGAAGGGGATTGGGTGTGAGTGCGACTTGCGGTGTGGTTCGAGGTTCAAGAATGACGAAATGATCTGTCATGACATGGTGAACCCAATCACCCCTAACCCCTCCTTAGGTAAGGAGGGGAATGTTCAGCCCAGCCCCTGCTCTTTAAGCCACAGATCGATGAGAAAGCGGGAGATGCTGCGGCGCGAAGGGAGGATGGGTAGTTCGGTGGCGCTGAACCAGGCGGCGTCTTCAAGTTCGTCGTGCTCCACCTGGATGGAGCCGCTGGCGTAGTCGGCTATAAAGCCGGCCATCAGCTGGGATGGGAACGGCCACGCCTGGCTGCCGCAGTAGCGGATATTGCGGATCTGGATGCCGGTCTCTTCGAGCACTTCGCGGTAGGCGGTCTCCTCCAGATTTTCCCCCGGTTCCATAAATCCGGCGCAGTGGCTGTAGCGTCCCGGCGCCCAGGTGGGTTTGCGCGTCAGGAGGATCTTCTCCTCCCGTCGAACCAGCACAATGGCGCAGGGGTGGATGTGGGGAAAATGGTGTCGCCCGCAGCCGCAGCACTCCCTCCCCCATGTCGCCGGGATGGGGCGGGTTAGGGCACCGCAGCTGCTGCAGAAGCGGCTGTTTTCGAGCCAGTGGTGCAGGTGCTGTGCCAGCACCCCTATGGAGATGAGGGCGAGATCGAGCACTGGTTCTTCGTAGCGCAGGCTGTATCCGGTGAGGTTCGGCGGGGGCGTTGCGGTGGCGGGGAGAAAGCAGACCCGGCAGGGGAGGTTATCCCAGCGCCCACAGTAAAACGTTTGGGCCCCGGTGGCGGAGGTGACTATCTGGGGGGATGGCGTGGTGGGTGGGGTTTGCGGCAAGCGGATCCTGGCACCCTCCTGCTCTACATAGATATGGTTGTGGTGCAGGATTATCCACACTCCGGTGCCGCCGGGATCGGCGTCGGGGGTGCCGGGGACGAAATGTTTTGCGACGCAGGTGTGATTGAACGGGAGAAAGAGCGCGTCTTCATACGCCTGGGCAAAAATCATCGCTCCTCCTTGATAGGCGCAGCAGGGGTTACGCACCACTGTTGGTGGGCAGGTTTTTCGCCCCGCAGCAGGTCCCCTACCTGCGATCCCGCCGGGAGATGAAGCCAGACCCGCGCATTGGGCTGGATAACCGGGCAGGGTTCACCTGTTGGGGTGCGCGCATCCTCTACCACCACTTCTGTCTGGCGCATGTCGGGGCCGATCACCTCGATGGTGTCACCGCACCTGAAGCGATTGCGCCCTTCGACCAGAAATTCAGTTGCGGAGCGTTGCGCACGGACAATGCCGAGAAAGTCGTGGCTGCGCCGATAGCGTGAATCCTCACTGTGGACGGCGGCGTCATCCGGGGTTAAAAAGGTGGTGGTGTAGGGGCGGTGACTGACTTTGTCCAGTTCCGCGCGCCACAGGGGATCACCCTGGTAGTGGTCAGGGTCGGCGCTGCAGGCGTCGATGGCAGCACGATAAACCCTGGTCACGGTAGCGACATAGTACAGGGTTTTCATGCGCCCTTCGATTTTAAGGCTGTCTACCCCCGCAGCGATGAGCGCCGGAATTTGCTCGAGCAGACACAGATCACGGCTGTTCATAATATAGGTACCCCCGCTATCCTCTTCTATGCCGAAAGCCTGCTTTGGCCTGGTCTCTTCCACCAGGGCATAGTTCCAGCGGCAGGGTTGGGCGCAGGCTCCGCTGTTGGCGCTGCGTCCGGTCATGGCGGCGGAGAGGAGGCAGCGCCCCGAATAGGCGATACACATGGCGCCATGGACAAATACCTCTAAACCAATACTGCTGTTTTGGCGAATAGAGTGGATATCTTCCAGCGTCAGCTCTCGTCCGAGATTGACGCGCGCCACCCCCTGTTGCTGCCAGAAGGTACAGGCGGCGGCGTTCAGGGTATTGGCCTGGGTCGACAGGTGGAGTTCGCGGCGCGGGTCCACCGCTTTGACCCGGCTGAGCACTCCGGGGTCGGACACGATATACGCATCGATATTGAGGCCGCGCAGTTCTTCGAGGTAGTTGTCCAGGGCGTGCATCTGTCCCTGTGGCAGATAGGCGTTCAGGGTGAGGTAGAGTTTTTTGTTCCGGGCATGGGTTTCATCGACAGCGCGGTGCAGCTGTTCCAGATCGAAATTCCCGGCCTGGGCACGCAGGCCGAACATTTCGCCACCGAGGTACACGGCATCGGCACCGTAGTCCAGAGCGACCCGGAGTTTGTCGATATCACCGGCGGGAGCCAGCAGTTCGGGAGTTTTGAGCATTACGCGGATTCCTCATGTATAGCTGCTTGCCTCTGGTCAGTTGTAAAAAAACTTCCCTGGCAGTGCGGGTAGGGTTTAAGTGGTAACCATACGTTAAAATAGGGTCAAAATGCAATTTTGTTCCCATTGCAGGCATTGTGCTGAATCTTTTTTCCCCCAAGCGTTCTTACTGTCCCCACCCCGAAAGGGCAGAATGCTTGACAACAGTGCGGAATAGCTTTAAGTGTTTCACAGTAAGTTTGTGTTTAGTTGTGTATTGTTAATGCGGGCTGGGCCGTAAGCGCTCACCAGGCAATTATCTGGATCTCCATGTGTTTATTTTGTTTCATAACTGTTATTGTAAATCTCTGTTTTGACCAATGAACATTGATGCTGGTGGCAAATTGGATAGTTCGGTAATGATAGATGCCGTACAATGCTCAATCGGTGGGCTCAATCGGCTCAATCGGTGGGGTGCTCAGCAAACATTGAGCATGGAGGATGATGCACGAGATGATACGCAGAATCGGTCTGATATGTATAGTCCTTGCTGGGATGGTGGTATCCGGCTGTGCTCCGGGGCCCATGGTCGCGCATAGCCCTGTTCCCTCAGGTCCGCTGGAACATCAGGTTGAAAAGCAGCAATTGCGGATTACAGCGATAGAGCAGCAGCTGGCTACCATGAGCGCAGCGCAACGTGGGCAGGATGAGCGCAATGCTGAGCTGCTGGAGCGGATGGATGCGGTTCTGGTGGAAGTGGCGCAGATCCGCGCGGCGGCAACCAACGCCCGCAGCAGTGCGTACAGCGCCGACGATATCATCATGCGCCGGCCGCAAGGCCGAGCGGACGCCTCTGCCGCAGGGACCACAACAAAGGTACCGGAGCAGACCCCGACGGAAATATATCGCAGGGCGTTTGCGGCCTACACCACGGGCAAGCATGCCCTGGCGCAGCAGCTGTTTGAGACCTTTGCGACCTCATTTCCCGACAATGACTATGTAGCCAATGCACGTTTCTGGCAGGGAGAAGCAAGTCTGGCACAGGGGCTTTATCCTGAAGCGCAGAAGGCGTTTGCCGCTGTAATCCGGTTTGATCCCCACGGTTCTAAAGTCCCTTTTGCCCGTTTAAAGCTGGGGCTCATCCTGCTGCATCAGGGAGATAAGGATGGAGCGCGGGCCCTGCTCGAAGAGGTGCAACGCGACTATCCCGGCACAGAAGCGGCAACACAGGCGGCAGCCACCCTTAATTCTGGGCGTTTAAATTAAAAGGAGAATGCCAGTATGTATACAGTTAACGTGATTAAAAAGGTGGCATGTCTGGTTTTGCTCCCTTCCCTTGTGTTCATGGCGGTGCCTGCTGACGTGCAGGCGATTGAGCAGGCAGTTGGGCAGGCAGCAGAACAGGGCGCTGCAGCAACGGCGCCACAAAAGGCTCCATACATCTATACTATTAAAAAAGGGGACACCCTGTGGGGGATCTCTGAACGTTTTATAACCGACCCCTGGTACTGGCCGAACCTGTGGGCCAATAATCCCTTTATCCGCAATCCTCACCTTGTATATCCGGGGCAGAAAGTTGCGATCTACGATGGGCGCATAGAACTGCTCCCCAATTATCCTGCAGAGGCGCAAGTGCCTGCAGGGGCGGAGATGGGGGTGGAGATGGAGCTGCTGCCGGAGCCGCAGGAGGAGATCAGCATAACCACCTACGCTGATCTGCACAGTTTCATCACTGAGGCAGATTTGCAGCACAGTGGCATGATTGTGGATACGGTAGATAATCGGATCCTCATGTCCAAAGGGGATACGGTGTTTGTGCAGATGGATGGCAGTCTGGCCCAGGTTGGGAGCCTCTACGACCTGTATAAGCTGGACGATGCTGTCACCCACCCCCATACGGGTGCCAAGCTCGGAAATAAGACCACCTGGGTGGGAACCCTCGCCCTCGATGGAATCCATGCTCAGGTTTATTCCGGAGTGATAACCAGGGCCAAGCAGGAGATAGAGCGGGGCAGCATTCTCCTTTTGCATACAGAACCGCAGCAGGAGATTGTTCTGCGGCGCGCCGACGCGGTGCGCAGTGGCACCATAATTACCGGACAGCAGCGCCAGCTTTCGCTGGGACAGGGGGATGTTTTCTATGTGGATATGGGAGAGGACACCGGCCTTGAGGTGGGGAACATGCTCACCATCGTGCGCCCCCGGGCTGCCAGTAAGCTCGCGTTGCAGGCAAAAGATGTGACCCTGCCGGACACCCTGTTAGGGCGGGCCGTAGTGGTAAAAACCGGGGCAACGACATCTGCCGCCCTGCTGCTCAAAGGGACAGAGCCGATAGTGCGCGGAGATCTGGTTTATACCGAGATAGAATAGAGTCAACCCAACCAGCCCGGGCGCAACGGTGGAGGTACCGGCTGCTGCGCCTGGGGTAACTGCTGCGTAACACCGGAGCAGATCAAGCGGACACATGCAAAGTACGCGAAATTCAGCCATGGATGCCGACCAGCTCGCACTGTTGCGGCTCAACCTGACCCCCGGGCTCGGGCGCGCTACCCTGATAAAGTTGCTGGAATATTACCCGTCCCCGGCGGCCATTGTCGAACACCCGCGCACCCATTGGCAGCAGCAGGCTAATATCAGCGCTCCACGTTTTGAAACCCTGCTCCCTGCGGATGACCCGCTGGTGCTCAGGGCCTTCACCTATATAGAGCAGAACAAAATCAGAGTGCTTAGCGTCACTGACCCCGCCTATCCACAGGAGCTGCGCCAGATCAGTGACCCGCCGGCGCTGTTGTATGTGCGGGGAGAATTCAGCGCACGTCCGTGTATCGCCATTGTGGGTTCGCGCCGCGCCACCCGGGAGGGAAAACGGATGGCAAAGGAGCTCGGCGCGGGGCTGGTGCGCGCCGGTTTCTGTGTGGTCAGCGGGCTGGCGAGTGGCATTGATGGTGCCGCCCACGAAGGGGCCCTCAGCGTTTCGAAGCAGGATAACGCTGCGGGCGGCGTGGCCATGGGGGTGCTTGGTGGTGGTATCGATGTGGTTTATCCACGTTCGAACACCCATCTGTATGCAGCCATTGGCGCATGCGGAACCCTTATCTCTGAATATCCGCCAGGGTGTGAGCCCATGGCGCACCATTTTCCGGGGCGCAATCGGATCATCAGTGCCCTTAGCCTCGGGGTTATCGTGGTAGAAGCTGCCGCGCGCAGCGGCTCTCTGATAACTGCGGACTTTGCCTTGGAACATGGGCGCGAGGTGTTTGCGGTGCCCGGCTCGGTGTACAGCTCTGCCAGCGGCGGCACCCTGCAGCTGCTCAAGGATGGAGCCACCATGGTCACCTGCGTTCAGGATGTGATCGATGCGTATGCGCAGTACCCGCAACACGCCTCCGGCGTTATCCTCCCCTCAACTGCTTCACCAACACCTGAACAGCGCTCCCTGTTTGCGGCATCTGCGGATGTGCCAGGGGACAAAAGTGACAGCTGCGCCGCACCGGCCCGGCTTGATATGGTGCTTGACAGCCTCAATTCTGCGGAGCGAAAAGTCTATACTCTGCTTGGCTCAGACCCCCTGCACCTGGATGAAATCGCCGCGGAAAGTGGCTTGACACCCATGGATGTTTCGTCTATCGTTCTGCACCTGGAGCTGCAGGGATGCATAACTGCCCTGCCTGGGGGGCGCTACCTCCGCGCCTGACCCCTGAGAATTACACAGGTTTTTTTACCTGCAGAGGTTTATAACTGACAGAGGTTTATGACTGTTGTAAGCGAACGCATTTTGCGCATCGTCGGGATCATCGCCACCAGCTTTTTAAGCGAAGACGATTTTTCCAGCGAAGAGCAGATTGTTGAAAGTCTGCTCTCTGCCGGGTTTCGCCAGGATGAAATAGAAGCAGCTTTCGGGTGGATAGATGCTGTTACCCTGGAACCGGATGAAGACCCGCGGGCAGAGTTTACTCATGCGCCGCTGCGGGTGTTTGCGCCCCAGGAAGAGGTGCTCCTGACCAGACGCGCGCGTGGTTATCTCCTGCGCCTGCTGCGGCAGGGCCTTATCAGCGCGGAGCTGGCCGAAGAGGTTATCCTGCGCGCCTGCTATCAGGAACGGGACCAACTGAGTCTGCGCGAAATAAAGCACATGGTCACCATGGCCATGTTTGCAGAAAATCAGCACGATAAGCGCCAGATTGACTGCATCGCAACAGAAAACTGGTACAAACTCTATCATTGATCTGATCGCCTGGCTGCAAATTTGCAGCCTTTTTCATATCTGCAATACTTGAATTGATCTTACGCAAGGGACACCATGGCACGCTCACTGGTAATAGTGGAATCACCAGCTAAATCCAAAACCATCGAAAAATTTCTGGGCAAGGATTACAAGGTTTTAGCCTCATACGGACACGTGCGCGCTCTGCCGAGCAAACAGGGATCGGTAGATGTAGACGCCGGTTTTGTGCCCAAATATCAGATTCTGCCCGAGAGTGAAAAACACATAGAACTGTTGAAGCGCGAGGTGGCGAAGTGTGATGAACTGATCCTCGCTACGGACCTCGACCGCGAAGGAGAGGCCATCGCCTGGCACCTGCTCCAAGCCCTGAACATTCCAGAATCGAGCAAGAAGCCGGTGGTCAAACGGGTTACGTTTCACGAGATTACCAAATCGGCTATCCTGGAAGCGGTGGCGAAGCCACATAAAATCGCCACCAATCTGGTCAACGCGCAACAGGCGCGCTCCATCCTTGATTACTTGTACGGCTTTACCTTGTCGCCGTTTTTGTGGAAAAAAATTCGCTATGGGCTCTCCGCCGGGCGGGTGCAGTCGGTAGCGCTGCGCCTGGTCTGTGAGCGCGAGAAGGAGATCGGCGAGTTCAAGCCCAAAGAATACTGGAGTATCGACGCTGCTCTGCTCAGTCCGCAGGAGAAGGCCTTCAAAGCCTACCTGCATTCGGTGGATGGTAAAAAACTCAAGAAGTTCGATATCAGCACCGCAGAACAGGCCAACGCCTACGTAGCTGCTCTCGCCGCGCGCGCGCTAAAGGTCAGTTCGGTGCAGCGCAAGGAGAAGAAGCGCTCTCCCGCGCCCCCCTTCACCACCAGTACCCTGCAGCAGGAAGCCAGCCGGAAGCTCGGATTCTCTGCGCGGAAGACCATGAGCGTGGCGCAAAAGCTCTACGAGGGGATTGATATCGGTTCCGGCGCGGAGGGTCTTATCACCTACATGCGTACCGACTCGGTGGCGCTGTCCAACGTGGCGCTGACCGACGCGCGCGCCCAGATTGTCGCCCTGTTCGGCGACGAATATGCCCTGAGCAAGCCACGGTTCTTCAAGAATAAAGCCAAAAATGCCCAAGAAGCGCACGAGGCGGTGCGCCCCACCTTCCTGGGTAACCATCCGGATAAAATCAAAGGGAGCTTGAGCTCCGATCAATATAAACTCTACCGCTTGGTGTGGATGCGCACCCTGGCCTCCCAGATGGCCATGGCGCGTCTCGACGCCACTACGGTGGATATCGACACCCTCGAAGAGGAGGGTGATGGGGATGTCTACACCTTCCGTGCTACCGGGCAGGTGTTGCGATTCCCCGGTTTTATGAAGCTCTACATTGAGGGCACTGATACCGAGGCAGACGAGGAACCGGAGGGGATGCTGCCGCCACTGGAGGAAAATGAACCTATTCAGTGCAGCGAGTTGGTGCCCAATCAGCACTTCACCCAGCCTCCTCCACGCTATACGGAGGCGAGCCTGGTGAAAACCCTCGAAGCCTACGGCATCGGCCGCCCTTCCACCTATGCGTCTATCATGAACACCCTGGTGACCCGGCGCTATGTGCGCATGGAAAAACGTGCCTTTTATGCCGAAGATGTGGGGCTGGTGGTTAGTGATTTGCTCTCCAACCACTTCAGCAAATATGTGGACTACGATTTTACCGCCAAATTTGAAGAAGATCTGGATGCGGTGTCGCGTGGCGAGCTGCAGTGGAAACCGTTGCTGAAATCGTTCTGGGACCCTTTCGTTGCGCTGCTCAAGGAGAAGGATGCCGCGATCAGCAAGGCTGATATCACCACGGAAAAGACGGATAAAATCTGCCCCGAGTGTAGTAAACCACTGGTGGTAAAGTTGGGGCGCAGCGGAAAATTCCTCGCCTGCAGTGGCTTTCCCGACTGCCGTCATACCGAGCCCCTGGATGGCAGCGCCAGAGAGGAACCCGAAGTCACCGACGAAAAATGTGACAAATGCGGGGCGCCGATGGTGATCAAGATGGGGCGCTATGGCAAGTTTCTGGCGTGCAGCGGATATCCGGATTGCAAGAATATTCAACCCCTGGTGAAGCCGAAGGCCCTCGGAATCAAGTGCCCCGATTGTGATGACGGCGAACTGATGGAGAAGAAGAGCCGCTACGGCAAAATATTCTACTCCTGTAATCGTTATCCCAAGTGTAAATATGCCCTGTGGGATAAACCGCTGGAGCAGCCATGCCCAACCTGCGGTTTCCCGCTGACGGTGGAGAAGACCACCAAGCGTGAAGGGACCGTACGCAAGTGTGCCCAGAAGGAATGTGACTTCAAGCAGGTGTTGGTGGCGCCCGAAAAGAAGGCCCCTGCAGCCAAGAAAGCGGCGCCCAAAAAGCCGGCAGCAAAAAAGGCGACAGCTAAAAAGCCAGCGGCCAAAAAAGCGACCAAAGCAGAGACAGCGGAAAAGGCGGCCCCAAAAAAGCCAGGAGCCAAACAGGGGACAACCAAGAAAGCTGCGCGCGCAACCGCAGCGAGTCCTGCGCCCACCGGTGACGAAAAATAGGGGAAACAACGCCAGCGAACCAGAGTATCTGTGGAAATTTCAGCGGGGCCGTGCTGCACATTAGTAGCATGGCCCCCTTGCGTTATACCTGCGTGAAAACACATAACCAGACAGGATGCAAAGCATATGCAAGAGCAGAAGGATACAGAAAAAACCCCACCCGAGCTGAGCATCATTGGCGCGGGGCTGGCCGGATGTGAGGCCGCATGGCAGGCGGCGCAACGCGGGGTGCGGGTAAAACTGCTGGAAATGAAGCCGCTGCGCTACTCTCCTGCGCATGAGCTCGAAACGCTGGCAGAGCTGGTGTGTTCCAACAGTCTGCGCGGGGCGGGGATGAACAACGCCGTCGGCTGCATGAAGGAAGAACTGCGCCGCGCCGGAGCGCTGTTCATGCAGGCGGCTGATGCCACCGCGGTTCCTGCTGGAGGGGCTCTGGCAGTGGACCGGGCGGCCTTCAGTGCTTATATCACCCGCGCGATACAGGAACACCCCCTGATTGAACTGGAACGCGGCGAGGTTACCCGCATCCCTGCAGCTGAGGAAGCCGGGGCCGTTATAGTGGCGACCGGTCCGTTGACCGCAGATGCGCTGGCGGTGCAGATCCAGCAGCTGACCTCCGCCGAAGATCTGTATTTCTACGATGCGATCGCCCCGGTTATCAGCGCCGACTCCATCGATTTTTCTATAGCCTGGCGCGCTTCGCGCTACGATAAAGGGACGGCGGACTATATCAACTGTCCGCTGAATAAGGAGCAGTATCAGGCGTTTGTGGCGGCGCTGCTGGCGGCCGCCAAGGTGGAAGCGCACAACTTTGAGGAGATGCTTCACTTCGAGGGCTGTATGCCTATCGAAGAGATGGCGCGCCGCGGTGAGCGCACGTTGGCCTTCGGCCCACTGAAACCAGTGGGATTGCCCGACCCGCGCACTGGACGCGAGCCCTATGCGGTGGTGCAGCTGCGCCAGGATAATCGCGCAGCTACGCACTACAATATGGTGGGATTTCAGACCAAACTCACCTATCTGGAACAAAAACGCGTTTTTCGTACCATCCCCGCCCTCAAACGCGCGGAGTTTTCCCGTCTGGGGAGTGTGCACCGCAATACCTTTATCAATGCTCCCCGCTGCCTGCGCCCGACGTTGCAGCTCAAAGATGATGCGCGCATCTTCTTTGCCGGCCAGATAACCGGGGTGGAGGGGTACGTGGAATCGGCAGCATGCGGCTTTATCGCCGGGCTGCAGGCCAGCGCCTATGTGCGCGGCGAAACCCTGCCCCTGCCACCGGAAACCACCGCCTGTGGCGCCATGCTCGGGTATCTGCGCCACAGCGATCCGGAGCACTTTCAGCCCAGTAATGTGAACTACGGGTTGTTTCCCCCGCTGGAGGTGAAGAAGATGAAACGCGCGCTGCGGCGGTTGGCACAGGCGCAGCGCGCGCTGCAGACGTGGGAAGAGTGGCTCCAAAACGTAGGGATAAAGGTGCAACACACGCCAATGAAAGCAGAAGCGCTCAGCTCCGCAGCGGAGGAGCCCAATGAACAGGGAGAATAAGGGCAGGGAGAAGGGCGGGGAAGGGATCGTGCTGGCTTCGGCCTCTCCGCGCCGGCGCGAACTGCTCCAGCGCATGGGGGTGCAGTTTCAGGTTATCCCTGCAGAGGTGGATGAGCAGGTAAGCAGGAGTGAAACACCGCGGGATTTTGTCGTGCGCCTCAGTCGCGAGAAGGCGCTGGAGGTGGCGCGGCGTCATCCCGCCGCCGGGCGTTGGTTTATCGGCAGCGATACCATCGTGGTGTGTGCGGGTACCATAATGGGGAAGCCGGAAAACGCCGCCCACGCCACCCGAATGCTGCGCCGCCTTTCCGGTACCAGCCACGAAGTTCTCTCAGCCTACGCCATCTACGACAGAAAGAAGAAGAGCTGGAGGGAGCGCTGCGTTACCACCGAGGTAAAGGTGCGCGCGTTGACAGCGCAGGAGATAGAGGGGTACATTGCTTCGGGTGAACCGGCGGATAAGGCTGGGGCCTATGCAATCCAGGGCTTGGGGGCTTTTATGGTGGCCGGGATAAACGGCAGTTACACCAGCGTGGTGGGGCTGCCGCTGAGTGAAATCCTCATGGATCTGGAAGCGCTGGGGGCGCATCGGATGTTTTCACCGGCGTAAGTTGACGCAGCGACAACTTTGCGGCGCCAGTCCGGCAACATCAATAGGTACAGCAGGCCAGAGAAAACGGAGGCGAAGATGGAAACTTCTACAGTGGAAATGGCTGTGGCTCAGCGCCTGAAGCAGATCCGGCAACGCATGGACGCTGCGTGTGTTCGCAGTGGGCGCGACCCCGCTGCGGTGGAACTGATTGCGGTCTCGAAGAAAAAGTCCGCCAGCATGATCGATGCTGCAGCGCGGGCGGGGCAGCGCCTGTTCGGCGAAAGCTATGTGCAGGAGTTCTGCGAAAAGCAGGCGGAAGTATACGCACAGGTCGGCTGGCATTTCGTCGGGGCGTTGCAGTCCAACAAGGTTAAATATCTGCGCGGCAAGGTGGAGATGATCCATGGGGTGGATCGCTTCAGCCTGGCGCAGGAGCTCAACAAGCAGTGGCGCAAACTCGATGCCAGTATTGCGGTTCTGCTGCAGGTGAATCTGGCCGGGGAACAGAGCAAGGGGGGCGTTGCTCCGGATAAGGTCCACCAGCTGGCAGAGCAGATAACCACGCTGCCCCATGTACGCCTCCAGGGTTTGATGACCCTCCCCCCCTTCGCCGCAGATCCCGAGGAGGTGCGCCCCTGGTTTCGCCACCTGCGCGAATTGGCCGAACGCCTGGATGCCCTACACCTGCCGGGGGTGTCGATGAGGACTCTGTCCATGGGGATGAGTCACGATTTTGAGGTCGCCATTGAAGAGGGGGCAACCCTGGTGCGGGTGGGGACTGCTATCTTCGGGGCGCGCGAGGCAGATAATGGCGGCTAGGGCTGTTTCTGCTGCCCCGCGCGCCCTCTGGGCTTCGCGGCTGGGGTTCGTGTTGGCGGCTGCCGGCAGCGCGGTTGGGCTCGGAAATATCTGGAAATTCCCCTACATCGCCGGTGAAAACGGCGGGGGCGCCTTTGTGCTGGTGTATCTCGGGTGTATCGCCATTGTGGGGCTGCCCATCATGATGGCGGAGTTGATGATCGGGCGCCACACGCGCAGGGATGCGGTGGGGGCGTTTGTCGTCCTTGAACCCCGGCGTCGCTGGTGGCACAGCCCCGGCTGGATCAGCGTGGCGGCGGCGTTTATCATCAGCTCCTACTATTCGGTGGTGGCTGGCTGGACCCTCGATTATGTTTTTCGCGCCCTGATGGGCAGTTTCAGCGGGGAATCCGCCGCTACCATCGAAGCGATGTTTGCCGGTCTGCTCGCCGACGGCGGGCGCCAGTCGTTCTGGCATCTGATCTTCATGCTGCTATGCCTGGGGGTGGTTGGCGGCGGCGTGCAAAAAGGGATAGAGCGCTGGAGCAAGATCCTGATGCCGCTTCTGCTGGTGCTTCTCACTCTGCTGCTGGTCAACGGCATGCTCAGTTCCGGTGCCCGTCAGGGACTTGAGTTCATGTTCCGCCCCGATTTCACTAAATTAACCCCCAGTTCGGTCCTTGAAGCCCTCGGGCACGCATTTTTTACCCTGTCGCTGGGGATGGCGGCCATGATCACCTACGGCTCCTATCTGAAGCGCAACGAAAATCTGTTTGGGGCCAGTATGCGGGTGGCGCTGCTCGATACCCTGATTGCCCTGATGGCGGGGCTCGCCATCTTCCCCATTGTGTTTTCCGTTGGCCTGGAGGCGGGGGCGGGGCCGGGCCTGATCTTCCAGACCATCCCGGTGGTGTTCTCGCAGATCAGTGGGGGATATGTGTTCTCCATCATGTTTTTTCTGCTCCTGGCCTTTGCCGCCCTGACCAGCAATATCTCTCTGCTGGAAGCGCAGATCGCCTATTTCATCGACGAGCGCGGCTGGTCACGCAAAAAAGCGACCTTGACCATTGGCGCTCTGGCCTTTGTGGTGGGGATCCCGACGGCACTCTCCTCCAACATCATGGCGGATATTACCTTTATCGGCGAGCGCAATTTTTTTGCTTCCGCCGACCTGATTGCCTCCAACTATCTGCTCCCCATCGCCGGGCTGCTCATTGCCATCTACGTTGGCTGGTTCTGGGGTGGAGATGAAGAAAAAGGGGAACTGCTGGCTGGAGGCGCAGCCTGGATCTATCCTCTGTGGCATTGGCTTATTCGCTACGTGGCTCCGTTGGCGGTGGCCGTGGTGCTGTTCTTCAAGATCGAAGAGGCGGGGCTGTGGGCCTGGCTGGCAGATTTCTTCGGGGTGAATTTTTTCGGAGGCGGAGCATGATGCAGGGATGGTGCGCGCACAGTCAGGGTCGGCGATGAACCGTCTGCCCGCGGCACAAACGCAGCTGAGCATGAAGCAGATCAGCCTGTTTTTCCTCCCTCTGGTTCTGAACGTTCAGCTTATGAGCGTATCGCACTCCATTATCAACAGTTTTCTGGCGCGCCTGGATGACTATGTTCTCGCTCTGGCATCCTTTTCTATAGCCATGGTGGTGCATCTGCTGTTTGCCTCGCCTTCATATCAGAATCACACCATCACCCTTGCGGTGGTGTGCGGGCCGCGCTCGTTTCGCAGTATGATAATTTTTGTGATTGTAATCGCTACGTTTGTCTCCGTGATGCTCAATCTCATCGCCTATTCCCCCTTTGGCGATTTCCTCCTGGACACAGTCCTCGGGGTTGAGGCTGACGTCGCCCATTCAGCCAAACAAGCAATCGCCCTCATGGCGCTGTTGCCTTTTTTTACCGGCTTTCGCGGCCTTTTTCAGGGGCTGGTGATCCGCTCCCACCGCACCCACCTGGTCTCCATCGCCACCGGGGTGCGGGTGGTATCCCTGCTTGGGTTTATCGTGTGGGGCGGGCGCTGGTTCAACGGGGCTCAACTCGGTGCTTTTGCCCTGGTGGCGTGTGTCGCGGTGGAGAGTATGGTGATGGGGGCGATGGCGTATCGCAATCGGGGTACGGTGCCGCACAGAAAGGATGATCTGGCGGCAGATCGTGAAAAAACACCCCTGAAGGTGCTGCGCTTCGCGCTGCCGGTGGCATTCTCCTCCGGCTTGCAGCAGACCATCCCGGTGGTGATCAATGCCATCATCAGCCGGCTGCCCGATGCCACCCTGGCGTTGGCGGCGTTCGGGGTGATCCGGGCGATAATGTTCATGCTTGCCGGGCCCCTGCGGAACCTGCAGCAGGTCTACCTCGCCATGGTGGAGAGCGCCGCGGATTACAAAATACTGGTGCGGTTTTTTTATCGTACCAGTTTGGTGATGGCTGCGCTGGTGCTTATGTTGGCGTTGCCGCTGAATGATCTCATCCTGAAGCAGGTGCTGGGGATCGCCGATGATCTGCGGCTGTACATTATTGCGCCGCTGGCCTGGTGTGCGATTTTTCCGCTATTTTACGGAGCCACCAATATACTGCGCGCCCACTTTACCGGCAGTGGCCAAACCCTGGTGCTGGGACAGGCGACCATCTTGAAGTTTGCCTATCTGTTGGGCTGCTGGTTGCTTTTGCCGCTGGTGGCCCCGGCGGTATCGGGGATAGGGCTGGCTATTTTTCTCCTGATCAGCAGCGAATGTGCCGAAGGGCTCTTCCTGCGCTGGCAGCGCAGCAGGAATAGCCGCAGGAGAATATAGACGCAGGAGGTGATTAATGTTATTTTCAACCTTCATAAGTCTAGGTTATAGTAGTTAAAATGGCCGTAAGGATCCTTTTTTTTCTGCGGTGTATGTGAGCATGAATATTTACCCCATTTGCCCCATGTGCCCTTGTAGGGATTAGATGAATGCAGGAAACCGAAACCAACTTGCGCAGAAGCAAGCGTCTGGCTGGCCTGGCGTTCTTTATTTTTTGTACTCTGGTCATCCTTGTGGGGGCTATGCTTTTTCGCCACCAGCGCCACAGTGCAATTGAAGCAGCCAGGGATAATCTGCAAATAGTACATGAGCTCTACAACCACCAGATAGCCTACTGGCGGAGCCAGCATATAACCATGGCGCGCACCCACGCGAATAATCCCGCCTTGCGTCTCCATATGACCCGCCTTTTAGCCGCCCGGGCCGGCAGCGCCCCGGTGGAGATAGCGGAGGCGACTGAGAATGTTAAAAGGATTCTGCAATCCCTGAAGCAAAATCCCGAGTACCATGCCGTCATAGTGGCAAATAACCATGGAATCCCCCTCGCGTGGATGGGTATATCCGGGGACGAGCTGTCGCTTGCGCCTGCTGGCGCAGATATTGACGCAGAAGATGCCCGTCTGTGCCTCCACCGCCGCGAGCCGTTGTTCTCCTCCATCTATGTGCCTGAAAACAAAGCAGGACAGGACCATCAGCACATGAACCTGCTGCTGCCCCTTGAGTTGGCGAACGGAGAGGACACCTTTTCAGCCCTGTTGGTGTTTGTTATAAATCCTGATTCATTTCTGGTGCCGCTTCTGCAGACATGGCCCACGCCACACACAACGGCTGAGGCTATCCTTGTCCGGCGGCATGACAACGGCGTTGTCCGCGTGACCGACCCTAAATTTGAAACGGTAAAACCCCTTCAACCCCGAGTGCCTGCTGAAAACAGACATGTGATAGGCAGTTTGGTTCAGGCGGGACATGATGGCTTTGCCATCTGCCGGGATTACAGAGATGAGCAGGTTTTTACCTGGATCGCCCCGGTTCGGGGTGCCCCGTGGGTTCTGGTGACAAAGATTGACCAGCAAGAGGTTATGGCGCCCCTTAAACAGGCAGCCCTCTACATCTATGGTGTGGGTGGCGGCGCGATCATTCTGGCTGCCCTTACCCTGGGAATGTGGTGGCACCAGCATGCATATCGTTATCGTACCCATATCCTGCGGCGCGACCGCGAGCACCACACCCTGGCGCAGCGGTTTGACAATATCAGCCGGTTTGCCAACGATATTATCCTGCTGTGCGATCAGAGTGGTGTCATCGTCGACGCTAACGAGCGCGCCCTGAGCGCCTATGGCCACAGTATCGAGAAACTCAGGGTCATGAATCTTCGCGATCTATGTGATGTCGAGCCGTCCGAGTGGGCGGCCATGCTGCTGCAACTCGACAGCGGCCAGGGGATAAATTTTGAGTGCAACCACCTCTGTGCCGATTCCAGTGTGTTTCCGGTGGAGATCAGCGCCGACTGGATCAACGCTGGTGAGTACCGCATGTTGCAGGCCATCATTCGCGATATCAGCGAGCGCCGCGAAGCGCAGGAGCGCCTCCATCGGCGTGCGTACTATGATGAGCTCACTGGTTTGCCCAACCGTTCTCTGGCGCGCGAGCAGCTGAGTACCGCTATCAGGCGCGCGAAGCGAAACAACACCCAGGTGGTTTTGCTGTTCATCGACGTGGATCTGTTCAAGAATATCAACGATACCTTGGGCCATATGGTGGGTGACCAGGTGCTGTTTTTGTTTGCAAAACGGATCAACAATGTTTTGCGCGACAACGCCATGGTGTCACGTTTCGGCTCTGATGAATTTTTGCTGCAGTTGGAGGGTGTCAATACCGTCGCCGAGATTGTCGCCGTGGTGGACAGGGTGGTGGAGAGTATCGGTGAACCGGTAACAGTTGAAGGATTTGAGATCAGCGCTACCGTCAGTATCGGGATCAGCATTGCGCCAGACGACGGCAACGATGTGGACCAACTGATCCGCTACGCCGATATGGCTATGTATCGCGCTAAAGAACGCGGGCGTAACTGCTATCAGTTCTTTACTCCAGATATGCATCAACGGGCCAGGCAGCGCCTGAGCCTGGAAGGAGCTCTGCGCCGTGCCGTGGAGCGGCAGGAGCTGGTGCTCCACTATCAACCTCAGATGGATATGCGCAGCGCCCGCGTTCTCGGGTGCGAAGCGCTGCTACGCTGGCAGAATCCAGAGTTGGGGATGGTCCCACCGGCTGAATTTATCGGGCTGGCCGAGGAACTTGGCCTGATTCACGAGATCGGAGCCTGGGTTCTTGACGAAGCGTGCAGGCAGGGCAGCGTATGGCAACAGCAAGGGCATGCGGATCTTACCATCGCGGTCAATGTTTCGCCCCTGCAGTTGCAGAACAACCATTTAGCCGCAAACATTCTCCACGCGGTGCAGCAGCATCAGTTAAGACCCAACACCCTCGAAATAGAGATAACTGAAACCTCCCTGATGCGTGACACCGCCTTGGCCATTTCTCAGATGCGCCGCCTCAGTCGGGGCGGAGTCTCCCTCGCCATTGACGATTTTGGCACCGGCTATTCATCCCTCGGACACCTGCACCGCTTCCCCATCAACAAGCTCAAAATTGACCGCTCGTTTGTAAACAACATCGGCGCAGAGATGGAGCAGGGTGCGGACACCATCCCCCGCGCTATTATCAATCTTGCCCATCAACTTGGTCTCAATGTAATCGCCGAAGGGGTGGAGAATATGGCCCAACAGGATTTCCTTCTGGGAGCTGAGTGTGTAGTGGCGCAGGGTTTTTTGTACAGTAAACCCTTGGAAGCAGCTGCTTTTACCACTTTTTTGCATCGCGTCAATGGTGACAACAACGCAACCTCCCTGGGCAAGTAAGTTAAATTAATGCGCTTGGTGCTAATAAAAGGGATTGTTGTTGTCGATAGCATTACACTGGATGTATATGCAAGAGTACGCAGGACAGTTTCAGGCAGTTGGTTTCCTTGAGTAATGCTCCTTCAGCGGAAAAAAGTTTATGGCAGACAGGAAGAAACATACTCCTGCGCAGCAGGAAGATACAGCACCGCAGACCCCGTTTACCCCGGGCGCTGGCGAGGTTATCCATCTGGAGGAGACCGATGGCTGGACCCTGCAGCTGGTGCTGCCCGCAGATGAGATGGAGTGCCTGGCCAGCATTGCGCCAAAGAATGCCGGGAAGGGGCTGATTGAGCCGGAGCAGGTTCTCACGCGGATGCGGGACGCCCGAATCATCGAGGGGATCGACATGGGACAGATCAAGCAGCTGTGCGCCCTGGCCTGTGAAGGAAAGATGGTTGAACGTGTTGTGGTCGCCCGCACCGCGCCGGCAACTCCAGGGGAAGATGGCTGGCTTGAGCTCAAGGTGCGTCTTGGTTCCGGTCTGGACGGGATGCAGGAATTTATCGAAGATGAGGATGGCAGAATCGATCTGTACACCCTCAACCTGTTTACCTGCATAAAACCACAACAGAAGGTAGCCAAGCTCCACCCCCCCCAACCGGGACGTGACTCAGTCACCGTCACCGGCAGAATCCTGGCGGCAGAAGCGGGCACTCCGGCCAACGTGAAGATGGGGGCAGGGGTCCACCTCAATGATGCCAATGAAGTGGTGTCAAACATCTCCGGGCGGGCTGAATTCAACGACGGGGTAATATCTGTCAGTGAAGACTACAATATTCACGGTGATGTGGACCTGCGGGTGGGTAACATCAATTTCCCCGGCAATGTCAATATCAGTGGGGATGTGCTGGATGATTTTGATATCAGTTCCGATAAAGATATCACCATAAAGGGAACCGTCGGTTCCAGCTATCTTAAAGCAGGGGGTAATATCAGTGTCGGGGGCATCTCCGGGCAGTATGATTCCTATATAAAGTGTGCGGGGAATCTGGAGGCGCGTTATATAAATGGTGCCTATATAGAGTGTATGGGCGATGTGATCGTTACCAACGAAATCCGCAACAGCACCATAAAAAGTGCTGGGGTAATTATGGTGAAAAGTGGGCAGGTCAGCAGTGGGGAGTTTGTTGCCCTCAAGGGGATTGAGGCTAAAATAATTGGCGCTGCCGCCGGGGCCCCAACAGTTCTGACTTCTGGGGTCTATTTCCCCGAGAGCGATCGCCTGCAGTTTTTAAAAGCGCAGAAACAGAGTATTAAAAAGCAGAATGAATTTATTCAACGCTGTATTGGCCCCCTGGAACAAAAGGCTGCCGCCAACGCGAACAGCGCGCACAGCAAACGCCTGGAGATCCTCCTGGAACGTCTGGATATTCTCAAACAGATGGATAAGGAGGTGCGCGCGGAACTCAGCAGTTTTGTGCTGTCAGAGCGCGCCGGCAACCCCAAGATCAATGTGCACCGCCTTATCAAGGAAAAGGTTGAAATCCGGCTCGGAAACGTGTGCCAGCAGATTGAGATGGATCAGTACGGGCCCTTATCCATTATTCCAGATCTTTTGCAGGGCATCCTGAGCTTTAACGAGCTTTCCCCCCTTGAGGTCAATGCCGCGCAGATGGAACCGGTTGAACAGGAAGCGCCAGCGGCAAACAGGACAGAGACAGACGAATCCTAACCCAGTTCGCGTGCGCGTCTGGTTGCGGTGCCCACCGCGTCCATCACCGTGGCGCGGAAATTACCCCGTTCAAGGGTGTGCACTGCCGCCGCCGTGGTTCCCGCCGGGCTGCATACCTTTTCGCGCAGGAGCGCCGGATGCCCCTGCCCCTGCGCTACCATCTGCGCTGCTCCGGCTACGGTATGTGCTGCAAGACTCAGGGCGGTAGCGCGGGTCAGCCCCTCCACCACGCCGCCATCGGCCATCGCTTCAATCAGCATATACACATAGGCCGGGCCACTGCCGGAGACTCCGGTCACCGCGTCGAGCATCGCCTCACTCACCACTTCGACACATCCAACCGCACCAAACAGTTGCAGGGCAAATGCTTCATCCGCAGGGGTCGCGTAGCGCCCACGACAAATGGCGGCGGCCCCGGCCCCGATAAGCGCTGGCGTGTTGGGCATGGCACGGATCACCCGCACCTGTCCATCGATCAGACCTTCAAGGCGCGGCGTGGGGACTCCGGCCAGAATCGAAATTAAGCAGTGCTCAGCACTGAAGCATTCTGCTACCGGGCGCAGCGCTTTATCCACCCCTTGCGGTTTTACTGCCAGGACCACCCGGGTATGTTTTGCCACCACTGCGGCGGCATCTTCGGTCACTTCAACCCCGTACTCACGCTGCAAAAATTCGCGGCGCGCTGCGGTCAGCTCCGCTACCATAATATTCTGCGCTGCCGCCCCGGAAGCGAGCAGCCCCTTGATGATGGCCTCAGCCATGTTGCCACCGCCGATGAAACCGGTGCGGATATTTTGGACCTCTTCTGTGGTCGTATGGGTCTGTGCTGGCATTGAATAATCCTCTGCGCCATAACTGCGCTATAAACCGCCAAAAGTTAAGTGGCAAAAATGGATAAAATTTACATGGTTGAACATTCAATAATTTGCCCAAAAAGTCAAGCAATGGTAGATTTCTCTGCGCAGCTGCATAAAAATGCAACGCGAGAATATCAGTATGCCAACCCAGGGGACACCCACGAGGCAATTATAGAGCGCTTCCGGGGCAATTGTGGCGAAACAACAGGCAAGCCTGAGCTGTTGCACAGAACCAGACACCGTAAAGGGGAATAAAAATCATGGAGATGTGGTACACGGAAAAGCATTCAGAAAATGTTGGTATAACCATGCGCGTGACCCAGACGCTGTTTTCCGGTAACAGCGAATATCAACAGCTGGATGTTCTGGAGACGGTGGAGTATGGCCGCATGATGCTCCTTGACGGCCTGGTGATGCTCACCGCGCGGGACGAATTTGTTTACCACGACATGATCGTGCACCCGGCGCTGTTTGTGCATCCGAACCCGGAGCGGGTGCTGGTGATCGGTGGTGGCGATGGGGGGAGTATCCGTGAAATAGTAAAACATCCGCAGGTTAAAGAGGCGGTGCTGTGTGAGATTGACGCCCTCGTAATTGAAAAATCTATTGAGCTGCTGCCACAGGTAGCGTGCGCCATTGATGGCTCCAACCCGCGCGTTACCCTCCATGTGGATGACGGTCTGGCTTATATCCGGGCGCACCAAAACAGTTTTGATGTGATTTTGGTCGATTCCACCGACCCCATCGGTCCTGCTGTAGGCTTGTTTGAGGAGGATTTTTACCGCCTTGTCCACGCCGCTCTACGGCCAGAGGGGATCATGGTGGCGCAGAGTGAATCCCCCTTTTACCACGCGCAGATCCAGCAGGATATGTATCGCAACATGCGCAGCGTCTTTCCCATTGTGGAGATGTATCAGGCCTTCATCCCGACCTATCCCAGTGGCTACTGGAGCTTCGCCTTTGCGAGCAAGAGATATCATCCGGTCACGGACTTTGAGCGCAAGCGCGCCGCCGCCCGCCCCTTCTATACCAAGTACTACAACGAAGATCTCCATCTTGGAGCCTTTATGCTCCCCACCTTTGCCCGGGAGAATATCGCCGAATGATGGACACTAAGTGCTTTGTACCCCCTGAAGCCGCCTGGAGCGCCAGTGCTTCCGACGCCCTGTATGGGGTCAGCAGCTGGGGCATGGGGTTGTTCGGCATCGATGCTGAGGGGCGTCTGTGTGTCAAGACCTCCTGTGGCGCCGAAGAAACGTCGGTCCCGCTGCCGCAGATCATCGCCGGGATTGAGCAGCGCGGCCATCCGATGCCGGTGCTGCTGCGGGTGGAAAATTTTCTGGATGCGCGCCTTGCGTATCTGCACACCACCTTTCGCGCCGCTATTGAAGCTAGAGATTACCGGGGCCAGTATCGCGGGGTGTTTCCGGTAAAGGTCAATCAGCAGAGTCAGGTGATTGAAGAGATCATCCGCTTCGGGGCCCGGTACGGGCATGGTCTTGAAGCCGGAAGCAAGGCAGAGCTGGTGCTGGCGCTGGCCAATATGTCGCGGCAGGGATTATTGATTCTCAACGGCCATAAGGATCGGGAGTTTATCGACCTGGGGCTGTGGGCGCACAAGCTTGGATACCGCTGCTTTTTTGTGGTTGAATCGCCGCAGGAGCTTGATCTTCTCATCGCGCGCAGCACCGCTATGCAGGTCCGCCCGCACATCGGCGCCCGGATCAAGGTTTCTACCAAAGTAAGCGGCATGTGGACTGAAACCAGCGGTGATCGCAGCAGTTTCGGCCTCAACAGTGTGCAGCTGCTGGGGATGGTGCACACCCTGCGGGCCCACAACATGCTCGACTGCCTGGAACTGCTTCACTGTCACTTAGGCTCACAGATCCCACGTTTGGAGGATATCCGTGCCGGGATAAATGAGGCCTGCCGCTATTACGCCAGCCTGGTGAAAGCGGGAGCACCCATGGGGTATCTGGATGTCGGTGGCGGTCTTGCGGTTGACTACAGCGGCATGTGTAACGGGGAGGAGTACTCGCGCGATTACGCCATGGAGGAGTACTGCGATACCATAGTTGGGTGCATTAAAGAGGTGTTCGATCCACAACAGATCAGCCATCCCCATATCGTCACCGAATCGGGGCGGGCTACGGTTGCCCATGCCAGTATGCTGCTGTTCAACGTCATAGAGGTGATGCAGTTTGATCCGGCATATACCGCTGAGACAGAATCTGCCGTCAAACGGTATGCCCCGGCGTTGCGCCCCCTGCGCCAGCTGCTGGAGGAGATCCAGGATCTTTCCCGGCCTGGAGCATCCATCTACGCGCGCGCCCTCGAACAGCGCGATGCGGTCCGCCAGGGATTTCAAAAAGGTGAGATCAATCTTGAAGCGCGCGCCGCCGCGGAAGAGATGTTTCTCACCCTGGCGCAGCAGGTGTTGCGCCAGGGGGAGGGCTCGGGCTTCACGCCGGAGGAACTTCAGCGCCTGCACGAGAGTCTGGCAGATATCTATTACGCTAATATGAGTGTGTTTCAATCTCTGCCCGATACCTGGGCCATCGGGCAGAAATTTCCCGTAGTGCCGCTGCAGCGTTTGCACCAGAAGCCTGAACGCAACGCCATCATCGCAGATCTTACCTGCGATTGTGATGGGAAGCTCGACAGCTTTATCCTCGCCGGAGGGGAGCAAAGCACTCTGCCGGTCCACCAGCTGCAGAAGGGGGAAAATTATTACCTGGGGGTGTTTATGATAGGGGCGTACCAGGAAACCCTGGGGGATATCCACAACCTCTTCGGCGATACCCACGTCATCAGCATCCGCCTCAATGCGGACGGTAGCTTCGATATCCTCAAAGAGATCAGCGGTGACACCATCGCCGATGTTCTTGGCTATGTGCACTATAACCCCGACGAGTTGTTTGAAAAAATGCGCTCCAGCGCCGAAGCGGGGGTAAAAAATGCCCAGATCACCCTGCGCGAACGGCAGGAATTTCTGCGCCAGTTCTCTGCGGCCCTGAACGGTTATACCTATTACCGCTGAATGTTTACGCATACATTCAGTTTAACTGAGCCACTGCAGGCCCGGCCCGCGATCTGTATGCGTCTGCTGGGGAGATCTACCTGATGAAGATCTAAATCCGTACGATAGCGGCGGCCCAGGTCAACCCGGCGCCGAACGTGGTCATGCCGACGGTGGCCCCTTTTTGTATGGTGCCGTTCTGAATCGCTTCGTTCAGGGCGATGGGGATCGATGCGGCGGAGGTGTTGCCGAAGCGCTCTACGTTGACAATCAGCTTCTCTGGCGGAACCTTGAAGCGCTTCGCGATAGCCTCAATGATACGGTTGTTGGCCTGATGGGGGATGATGAAATCCAGCTCCTCGGCACTGAGGCCGGCTTGTTTCAGCGCTTCGTTCAGGGCTGCAGTCATGGAAGTGACCGCATGGCGGAACACTTCGCGCCCCTGCATATTGATGGTGGCGAAGTTGTTCTGCAGATCTGCCGGCGTCAGAACGTGCTGACTCCCGGCGGGGTTATAGAGCAACTCGCTGTAGCGCCCATCACTGTGGATGGTGGTGCTCAGAATCCCGTTGCCACCTTCTGCCGCCCCCAGAACTACAGCACCGGCCCCGTCTCCAAAGAGCACGCAGGTGTTGCGATCTTCCCAGTTGACCATACTGGAGAGCATCTCCGCTGCGACCACAAGGACCCGCTGATACGCACAGGTCTGCATCAGGCTTCTGGCCAGGTGCAGCCCATATACAAACCCTGAACAGGCTGCGGAGATATCAAATGCCGCAGCTTTGGTGGCGCCGATTTTTTCCTGTAGCAGGCACGCCATCGCGGGGAATTTCATATCCGCACTTACCGTGGCGACAATGATCAGATCTATCTCTTCAGCCCGAGTGGCGGCGCGTTCCAGCGCCTGCGTTGCCGCGTCAGCGGCTAAGTCCGACAACGAACTGCCAGGTTCGGCGATATGGCGCTGGCGGATCCCCGAGCGTTCGACTATCCACGCGTCACTAGTGTCTACCATCTGTTCCAGATCAGCATTGGTGAGGATCCGCTGCGGAACGGCGTGCCCACTGCCTAGAATCTGACAGGTCTGCATGATGTATCCCCTTTTAGCAATAAGTTAAGCTGGTGTTTTATTGTATTTGCGTATCTTTGCTGTTGCCCTTCATGTAGATCAGGGTGGGCAATTTGCGCAGGTGGAGCGGAACAGAGTGGTACTCAGGTACCGATCGCCGCGATCCGGCAACAGGGTAACGATCGTACCGCGTTTCATGTGCGCTGCAACCCGCAGCGCTCCAGCCACCGCCGCTCCGCTTGACATCCCCACAAACAGCCCTTCGTGGATGGCGAGATCGCGCGCACAGTTAAACGCCTCATTATCCTGAACAACCAGCTTGTCGTCAAGGTGTTCGGGGAGATAGAGCTCCGGCACGATCGATTCGTTCATATTTTTCAAGCCCTGCACCTTGTGGCCGAGGGTGGGTTCCACCCCGACTATGCGGATGGCTGGGTTTTTCTCTTTCAGATAGCGCCCCGTCCCCATGAGAGTGCCGGAGGTCCCCAGGCCGGCAACAAAGAGGTCCACCGCCGCATTGCTCTGATGCCAGATCTCCGGGCCGGTGGTTTCATAGTGTGCTTGGGGGTTGCTCGGATTAGCGTATTGATTGGGCATGTAGTAGCGCTTTGGATCACGTTGCACAATTTCGTGGGCCAGGCGAATGGCCCCATCGGTTGCCTGCCCATGGGCGGAGAGCATCACTTCAGCACCATAGGCCTCCAGGACTGCGCGCCGTTCCATACTTACGCATGGCGGCATCACCAGCTTGACATGAATCCCCAGCGCAGAGCAGATCATGGCCAGCGCGATGCCGGTGTTGCCCGAAGTGGGTTCGAGCAGGGTGCGTTCAGGGCTGAGTTCTCCCCGTTCAAGCGCATCTTTAATCATGTACCATGCCGGGCGGTCTTTGACCGAGCCGCCGGGGTTGCTCCCCTCCAGTTTGGCGAGAATGCGTACATTCTTATGCGGGTTCAGTTTCTTAAGTTCCACCAGCGGAGTATTGCCGATGGCGTGGGTTATATGGAGGTCTGAAAGAGAGCGGTTTAGATTCATAGCTTTACCGGGATCATTTCTAAGGACGCGGTTAATGGCAGCAGTTCAAAGGATACCATGAAGTGGCCCCCCCTTGCAGGCGAGTTTGTCGAGTTTATTTTCCACTGCCGCATCCTCTAGCAGGGGTGGTGCGTGGTGCGCTTTACGCCGGGCGTCGAGCACCAGAGAACCCTCACAGCCCCAGTGTTTATCCACGCAAAAAGCGCCAATACCGTAGATATCCCGCGCCGGATCGGAGCGGGTGAAGGTGGTCCACACAAAGTTGTTGAAGGTTGCGCTGGCAAATGCACTGTCGTCACATAAAACCACGAGCGGGAAGGCATTGATGGGGGCCTGCAGCGACAAGCTGTTGCAGAAGCGCTTCAGGTCATGGGTGGGACTCGACGCGGGGCAACTGCATGCCGGCCCCTGCACCAGCAGCACACCGGGGATGGGCACCGCCGGATGGTCAAAACCTGCGGGGAGGTCGAGATTTTTCGGACACTGCGCCGGCAGCGAACGCCGGGGTTCGCCACAGGCAGCGATAACCACCTTGGAGCCCTGGTTGAGGGCATCCCCGCTGTAATCGAGGGTGTCGATGGTGGTGCAGGTCTGAAAATGGAGATCACGCCGCCAGTCGCAGCGTGACAGGCAGTGCTGCAGAAAGTCGGCAACGGCGTTGATGTCGAGAACCGGGTTATCATGTTCGTTGGCAATAAACAGATATTTTGCCAGCGATAGCTGTCCCTGTCCCAGAATGGCGTTGGCCTGGGTCAACAGTTCCTGGGGACGCTCCACGCGCTGATAGGGGGTGTAACGCTCCGAACCGATGGCCAGCAACAGCGGGTGTACCCCGGCCGCATCCACTGCATGCACCGCCTTTACGCCGGGCAACACCGTCGGGATCAGCTTCCCGGTGAGTTCGTGGATAAAGGTGCCGAAGCTGGTATCTTCCTGGGGGGGGCGGCCGACGCTGGTGAAAGGCCAGATGGCGTCGCTGCGATGGTAGACGCAATGCACATCCATAACGGGAAATTCGTGGGTCAGGCTGTAGTAGCCGAGGTGATCCCCAAACGGGCCTTCGGGCTTGGTGCGCTGCGGATCGATGGAACCACAGATGACAAAATCGGCCTCAGCCGGAAACGGCAGAGGGGCATCACCGCGCGTCATGGTGATGCGGTGTCCACCGAGCAGGCCGGCAAAGCTGAGCTCGGGCATCCCCTCCGGCAGGGGCATAACCGCGGCAATGCTCAGACTCGGGGGGCCGCCGACAAAGACATTTACCGGCAACGGCTTCTGCTGTTGGGCCGCCGCAGTGTGATGCACCCCTATGCCGCGGTGGATCTGGTAGTGCATCCCCACTTCCTGGTCCTGAACGTAGGCATTGCCACCGAGCTGAACCCGGTACATCCCCAGGTTGGAATGGCGTAGGCCGGGGGTGCGCGGGTCTTCGGTATAGACCTGAGGCAGGGTTATAAACGGACCACCGTCATCAGGCCATGAAACCTGCTGAGGCAGTGCGCTGATAGCGCAGCGCTGCTCCAGTATCGGGGCGCGTTTGGTGCTGCGGGGTAGCAGGTGCAGCGCCCCCAGCGGGGTGCGGGCGAACTGCCACGGGCGTTTAAGGGCCGCGCCGGGGTTGATTTTGGCTTCCACCAGGCGCTGGATGGTTGGGAGGGTATCACGAAAGATGAAGCGGGTCCGTTCCAGGGTGCCGAACAGATTGCCAAGCATGGGAAAACGACACCCCCGCACCTTGGTAAACAGCAGCGCCGGGCCTGCGGCAGCGTAGACGCGCCGTTGGATGGCGGCAATTTCAAGATGCGGATCCAATTCAGTGTCGATGCGCCGCAGCTGTCCATGCTGCGTTAAATCCCGCACACAACTCTGCAGATTTTTATATCCCATCTGCAAAACTCCCCTTCTATATGGCGCCCCTTAAGCGTTGGAAAATGAATTGATGCGGCGGATAAGCGCAATAAGATAGCCATGGTTGCGGCGGTTGAAGTCCACCGCCAGACGCGGCAGCTCCCACAGGTCCGGTTCATCGTGCTCTTGCGCAAAGGCGTTGCAGGGACGAAGAGTGCCGCCCGCGGTTAACAATTCGTGAAACTCTTCCTGCAATGTCGCGATCTGTGCGGCACTTAATTGTTGGTTGAGGCGGATCACCAGGGTGCCGTTGACATAGCGGCTGGAGTGATATATCCGGTAGAAATCATTGATGACAGCAACGGCTTCCTGAATATTGCTGGTGATGGTAAACAGCCCAAAATCCTCCCCGGAGATCAGGTTGCGCGGCAGTAGCACGTTGCGCATGAACTGAAACAGGTCTTCCCAGTAGGTGCTGTCGTCATCGTCGATGAGTACCAGCGGTACGGGGGAGGTTTTCCCGGTCTGGATCAGGGTCAGGGCCTCCATCGCCTCGTCCAGGGTGCCGAATCCGCCGGGGAACAGGGCTATGGCGTGGGCCTCTTTGAGGAAGGCGACCTTGCGGTTGAAGAAATATTTGTACACCAGGGTGCGGTCACTTTCAGCCATCACTATGTTGGTGCTCTGTTCAAACGGGAGGCGAATATTGACCGCGAAGGAGTTTTCCGAGGTCGCCCCTTCGTTGCCGGCTTCCATGATGCCGCCGCCGCCGCCGGTAATAACCATGTAGTTGTTTTCGGTCAGCAGGCGCGCGAATTTAACGCACTTCTGGTAAATGGGCTCTTCGGGCCGAGTGCGGGCAGAGCCGAAAATAGTCACCTTGCGCCGGTGGCGGTACGGGCTGAACACCTCGCTGGTCATGCGCATCTCATTCATAGTGGTGCGGATCAGCTTCAGGTCGGCGAGGTAATCGTTGGAGACCCCAGCCTTGAGGGCACTGATGATCATGTCGCGGATGATCTTGGGATGATACACCCCCACAGTTTCAAGAAGTTCATCAATTCTGGTATCAACTACGCCGTTTTTGCGTTTAAAGGTCAAATCCATGTTAAAAATCCATAGAACTGGGTTAATAAGTCACTTGGCAGTGGGGCTATTTTCGGGAGGCGCCCTCTAAACAGACCGCGCAGATTGAAGCTTGTGTAACGTTGATCCGCTTGTAGTGTAGTGGGAGTGGAAAATTTATGCTGTTTAGCTTACGGCGCAACTGGTAACCAAGGCTTCTCAGTGTTTGTTGCGTGCAGATTGCAGCATAAAAAGCTGGGCTGAGGCGCCGGATTGAGGCGAAAAGCGCTGGATAGATGTAGATGCGGCGCACATTAAAAAAGGTCGAAGAAGCCCATAAGCCGGGTTCTGTTCCGCGGTTCTGTTACCAAAACCGCAGTGGCGATCATTCCTCTAGAGCCGCCGTTGCCGACGGCTTCAAGCAGCCAACCCGGAAGCCTCGGGCGGACCGCCCTCAAACGCTTCTCTATTTGGCCTTGCTCCGGATGGGGTTTACCTAGCTCCCGACGTCACCGCCGGGACTGGTGAGCTCTTACCTCACCGTTTCACCCTTACCTGCACCTGAAGGGGTACAGGCGGTCTGTTTTCTGTGGCACTTATCCCTGGGGTCACCCCCGGTTCCCGTTAGGAACCATCCTGTCCTGCGGAGCCCGGACTTTCCTCCCGTTTTATCCGCTAAGATAAAACCGGCGAGCGCCTGTGCTTCTTCGACCACCTCCCATTGTAGCAGAACTTATCAGTCTTCTGCTATATACAACAGGCGGTTGCATTGTGGGCAGGTAGAGATGTTTTTGCTTTTAAGCATATTATTGAAGAATTGGGGTGGCAGCCGCATGTGGCAGCCGGTACAGGTGTAGTTTTGCGCCTCCACCAAGGCGATGCTGTTCAGGCGGCTCAGAACCAGTTCATAGTGATTGCGCAATGTTTCAGAAACTTGACAGATAAGTTTGTCGCGCTTGGGTTTTTCGGCAGCTTCGGTTTGTTCGAGTTCGGCAACCAGGGTGTCGATGTCGCGGAGCTGTTTTTTGTTGGCGCTGTTGAATTCATCGAGCTCTGTTTGCTTGTCGTTTTGATCTGCTTCAAGTTCAGCAAGAACCTGTTGCTTGAGTTTCAGCGCTTCCTCTGTGTCTTTGGTGTTTTTCTTCGCGGCATCCACTTCCTTGAGGATCGCGAGGTACTCTTTCTGGGTTTTCACTTCAGGCAGGCGCTCTTCGGCTCTGGTCACACTGTCCTGCTCTTTGGCCAGATCTTGATTCAGGCTGGAAATATCCTGTTGCACCACATCAATCTGTTCCTGCATTGTGGCGACAGCACCTTCGAGTTTTTCCGTCTGGGCCAGGAGCTTTTCTTTACAGGAGAGAAGTTCGGTCTTTTTTCGGCGCGCTTCCAGGATTTTCTGGTCAAGTTCCTGAACATCTATCAACTGTTGTACTTCTTCCTTCACGTTATGTCCTCCGTAGCGTAAGGCCGGGGCGGTTCCGGCTCTTTTAAATAAAGGTGAATGGATCCTTTTCAGCGGGTGCAAGAATAATTTCTGCGGCGTAGCCATGTTGGTGCAATGCAGGGGTGAGGGTGCTTTGCAGCCCCGCGGCAACGATAATTTCGGTGGCGAAGTGGCCTGCATCGATGACATTTATGCCGAGCGCAGCGGCACTTTGGGCTTCGTGATATTTGAAATCGCCGGTTACCAGCACGTCGGCACCACTGAATTTGGCCGCATGCAGGGCGCTACTGCCGCTGCCGCTGCATACCGCGACACTGCGCACCGGAGCCTCTGGCGGACCGACAATTCTGAGGTTTGTGCACTTGAGTTGCTTTTTGCATGTGTGGGCGAAAGCTTCCAGCGTCGTAGTTTCAGGGAGCTTGCCGATCCGCCCCAGGCCGGTGGTTCGGGTTTCATTGTGCAGCTCAAACAGATCGTAGGCCACCTCTTCATAGGGATGGGCTCTGCGCATCTGGGACAGCACCTTGTTGAGGTTGCGGCGCGGGACAATGGTCTCGACTCTGCTTTCTTCCACCTGCTCTTCCTGTCCTGGGGTCCCCAGAAATGGATTGGTGTCTGCTCCGGGGCGGAATTGTCCTCGTCCCTCAACACTGAAAGCGCAGTGATCGTAGCGCCCGATGTGGCCGGCCCCGCCGCGAAACAGCGCCTGCAGCAGTTCTTCCCGGTGAGAAGGGGGGACATAGACTACGAGTTTGAAAAAACGGTCCTGTGCGCAAGGTTGCAGAATTAGTGGTTCCGTGAGGCAAAGAGTTGCGGCAAGCCAGTCGTTCAGACCATTTGCGCCGCTGTCGAGATTGGTATGGGCACAGACAATGTTTATCTGGTGGCGCAGGGCGTAGGCGATGATTCTGCCGGTGGGGTCTGAAGTGCTGATGCGTTTTAAGGGTTTGAAGAGCAGAGGATGGTGAGTCAGGAGGAGTTGGCAGCTGTTGGTGTGGGCGCTGTGCAGGTTTTCCATGCTTGGATCCAGGGCAACCATGATACGCTGCACAGTGCTGTCTGGTTCACCCACCTGCAGGCCGACATTGTCCCACTCCTGCGCTAGATCCGGGGGGTACAGGCGATGTAAGAGGCCGATAAAGTCTTGCACATGTAAAGTGTTGCGTTTCATCCTTTTTGTCACCATATCTGTTGGGTCAGTTGGGCAAAAAAAGAGAGTGCAGCTTAAAAAGATGCACTCTCGGTACTAACAAAATCTGTGTTGCCTGGGTGTGCCTGTTTTTGTCAGCCACACGCCGATATAGGGGGGATTTAACTTGGTTCGGGCCATGTAATACCTGTGGAAAATGGTGGGCCCACCAGGACTCGAACCTGGGACAGACCGGTTATGAGCCGGCGGCTCTGACCAACTGAGCTATGGGCCCGCAGATGTAACTACAAGCGCGTATAATAGGTATTTATCGGCGGGATTGTCAAACGAAAAAACAGGCGCGTAGATACTTTTTTTTGCGGTTATCTGTCTTGGTTATCTAATTGTTGCGTAAAAATGGGCTGGAAGTAACACCGCCGCGGAACTCGTGTTATAATAAGCACTCTGAAAAAACCAGGAAAACATGTGGAGCAGAAGTGAAAACTACAAGCACCACCACAATAACTATTGTGTGCGAAAACAGCGTAGGGCGGGCTATCCCGGCGGTGGGAGAACACGGATTCGCCTGTCTGGTGGAGCGCGACGACACTCAGCTTCTGATCGACACTGGCCAGGGTTTCGGAATAGAGCGCAATATGCGTGTCCTCCACAAGGATTTCCGCGCCCTGGATGGCGTGATTCTCAGTCATGGCCACTACGACCATGTAGGTGGACTGGATAAAGTGCTGGCGCATACCGGCGCCATCGACGTTTTTGCGCACCCGGAGATATTTGTGCCGCGTTACGCGCGCAGCACACATGCGTTGCGCTTTATCGGAATCCCACAGCGGCGTGAACTCCTTGAAGCTCTGGGCGCCACCTTCCAGTGGACCCCCCGGTTCTGCCAGGTCGCGCCGGGTATTCACGTCACCGGGCAGGTTCAGCGCCGCACCGCGTATGAGCAGGGAGCGCCTGAACTGGTGGTGGCAGATGCACACGCGGGCTTCAAGCCCGACCCCTTTCATGACGACATGGGGGTGGTGGTGGAAACGGCCCCCGGGTTGGCAGTTGTCCTCGGGTGCGCCCACGCCGGGATGATCAATATTTTACTGCAGGTGCGCGCCCAGTTCCCGATGCAGAAGATCCATGCCGTCCTGGGGGGGACCCATCTGGGGCCGGCGAGTGCAGAACAGTTTGAAGCGACCATGCAGGACCTGGAGCAGTTTGATATTCAGCATATCGGGGTATCGCACTGTACCGGACAGAATCGCGCTGCAATGATCCGTGAACGCGTCGGAAGGAAATTTTTCTTTGGCTCTGTGGGGGCGGTGTTGGAGCTTTAGCAGAGCCGGCAATAAACACCTTACAGGAGGATTCAGGATGAAATGGTTACAGTTTACAGGAATAGTGTTGCTTGCAATGCTGGCCGGATGTGCCAGCAAAACGTCATCCCAAGTCTATTCTCGGGATCAAGCGCAACAGCAGATGTCGGTATACTACGGCACGGTGCTGACCGTGTCCCCGGTAAAGATTGAAGGCACCAAGAGCGGCGCCGGTGCCGTCGCCGGCGGGGTGATGGGCGGCATAGCCGGGCACAGTGTTGGTGGTGGCCATGGGCAGGCGCTGGCAACGGCGGCAGGTGCAGTCGGTGGAGCATTGCTCGGTGCCGCTACGGAGCAGGGGGTAACGCGAACCGATGGTTTAGAAATAACCGTGGAGCTTGATAACGGTGAGCTTTTGGCGATAGTCCAGGCGGATGATGTTATGTTTAATGTGGGTGATCGGGTGCGTATTGTACGCGGCGCCGGGGGGATGATCCGGGTGCGTCAGTAAGCAGCGAACCACTCTCTCGAACAGAAGACCCCATGTAAGGGCCTTGGTGCTGCCCACCTGCACAGTAAATATGACTTAAATGGTTGCAAGCTATGTAAGATTCTGCCACACTGTCACTTTACAGTATTGGACGTTCTGTATTTAATATGCATGTACTGTGGCGCCAACATGCGGCTGCAAAAGCCAATCGAACAAATTTGTAACTTACGAAAGGAACGAGCAGATGCTTACTATTACAGATGAAGCAAAGGCCGAGTTGCAGAACGTTCTGCAACAGAATCCCGGAAAGTCACTGCGGGTGGTAATGTCAGGCTTTGGCTGAGGTGGTCCCTCTCTGGGATTGACTCTGGACGAGTCAAACGAAGACGATACCCGTCAGCAGATAAACGAGATCGATGTGCTCCTTGATCCACAGGTGGTTCGGTTTGCCGATGATCAGGTGATCCACTTTGTCCAGGATGGCTTTACCATCACAGCCAAAAGTGGTGGTAGCTGTGGCTCCAGCTGCAGTGGCTGTGGTAGCTAGACGCGGCTTTGTGCGCTAGAGATGAAAGCACATGGCACACCAGATAGACAAAAGGCGAACCTGTTAATTCGGGTTCGCCTTTTGTGTGGGTCTTTACGGGGATCGCTTTTTCAAAGAGGGTACGTCGAACAGCGCCTGGCTCAGCTGAAATCAACTCACGCCTGTTCCCACTTGTGCAGGCGCTCCTGAATAAAATCTATGATATCTGCGTGGGCGCTTTTATCCAGTTTGTCCGCCGCGATGGAGGGCCCGAACTCAAAGTGAATAGTGCGCGCGGGGACAATGCGACCGAAATCTTTCAGGAGGCGGCCGTTCTCCCACGCATCGGTTTTAAGCGCCAGCGGCACCACCGGCACCCCGGCTTTTTGCGCGAGTTTCAAGCCGATGGTGTTGAAGCTTTCCGGAGCAAACCCGCTAGTGCGGGTAGTCTGTGGGAACACCACAACAGAGATCCCACTGTGCAGGCGCTCCACCCCCTGGGTCAGGACCGCCTTTAAGTCTGCGCGCGCGTTGGTGCGGTTGACCAGCACCGGTTTGCGGGAACGCATGACGTGCTTGAACAGGGGATACTCAACCAGACTTTTTTTGACCACAAAGGTGACGCGCTGATATGGCGCTATCAACGTCGGGAGCACAAAAGTCTCCAGAGTGCTCATATGGTTGGCGATAAATACGCAAGGCTGCGGGTTGTGGCATAAGGTTTCCATCCCGCGGATGTCGAAGGTGCAGCCGCAACGCTCCAGCGCGTGGATGATGTTGAGGCTGCTTTTGGCCCAGTCGCCGTCGGTGAAAATTCCCTTCTTTGCCATGTTCGCACTGCGGATTACGGTCCATATGGCCTGCACATAGAAAGATGGTGTGGGCAGGAGGGTACACAGCTTGTTGTGCGCTCCTGGTGATGTTGCGTAGCAACCTGCGGTTATGGGGATGGTAAGCATATCAAATTCTCTTTCAGTCCCGATGTTGCCACAAGGTGGTTTCAGGCTGTCTCCCCCTGCGGGCGCACCAGCTACAGCAGCAGGAATGCCGCCTGAACTTGGAGGCGGGGAGTGCGCGCTTGAAGTTTCTCTGGTGGTCTTTCCGGATTTTCTGTATATGGATGGTCTATATGCTCCATATCGGTGACGATATGGAAAGGGGAGGTTAGACTGTCCTCAAAACATTCATATTATAGATACATGGATGCATAGGCGTCCAGCGTTTTCTCTTAGAGACAGTCAGGTAAATTACAAAATTTATAAATTTAAAACTATGAATATAGATTCTAACATAAAGAAGTTCCAGGCTGAGATCACAGTGGATAATGTGCGCCAGGTGTTGTCCCAGCGCACCCCGGTTATGATAAAATCTGCGCCACAGCATCGTGATGCTGCAGTCGCAGTGATTCTCCGGGATTCACTGACCACCAGCCATCAGAGCCCCGAATTGCTCCTGATACAGCGTGCGCAGCATCCGCAGGATCCCTGGTCGGGCAATCTGAGCTTTCCCGGGGGTAAGATTGATTCCGAAGACAGGTCCGCATATGCGGCGGCGATACGTGAAACCAGAGAAGAGGTGAATTTGTGTTTGAGCCGGAAGCACTGCCTGGGGCGCCTCGACGATATCTATGCCGCGCGCGTAAAAGTCCGGGTGAGTGCATTTGTGTTCAACGTGCCGGCGCGTTTTGATTATGTCCAGGGCAATTACGAGGTTCAGCGCCACTTCTGGATCCCCCTGACTCACTTTTTGAGGAGGGAGCATCATGCCATGCGCACCATTACCTGGGATGAAGACCAGGCTGAAGTCCCCTCCTTTCTTATCCATCCTGATGCCCCGCCCCTGTGGGGGTTGACCTACCGGTTTGTGCGCCAATTATTGCGTCACTGCGGGCTTAATCTGAATATCACACGAAAATAAGAAGGTCGCTTTTGTCTTTGCTTTTTGAGGGGGCAACCTTTGACTTCCATTGCTTGATTTTCCAGAACTCTTTTCTTTGTCCACCATGGGCGCACTCTGGTCTTTATCTGTTCTGGGTGTTCTGGTAAGGTGGAACCCACCTTCTTTCATTTGTGGGTGCTACTTTATTTGCTAGATGCCGAAAGGCTGTGTTTCTGGCATGTGTTCTGGTGTAACGGGTTTGTGTGGAGTCTTCATGCTGAGATGGTTGCTGCTTGTACTGGTGGGAATATGTATTACATTCTCCCCCGGCGCACTCCTTCCCGGAGTCAGTGCCGCGGCCAATGGGTTGAGTGCCGACAGCGCCGAGGCCAGTGCGCGAAGGTTGGTGTTCGGGGTTCATCCGTTTATGCCGGCAGTGGAGTTGCACCAGCGGTTCTCTCCTCTAATGGAATATCTTGCGGTCCGAATCGGGCTCCCGCTTGAGTTAAAAATTGTCCCGGATTACACCGAAGCAATAACGGTATGTGTCGATGCAAAGGTAGATTTTGCTTTTGTGGGCCCTTCTGTGTACGTCGAAATTGTGCGGCAGAATCCCCGCGTTCAACCCCTTGGCGCAATCAGGGGAGCGTATCCGCGTTTGCGCGGTGTCATCGTGGTGCGCGCGGACAGCCCCCTGGTCAGGCTCGAGAATCTCAAAGATAAAGATAGGCGGATAGCTTTTGTTGCACCTGAATCCACCATGGGTTTCCAGGTGCCGCTCTATCTTCTTGGCCAGGCTGGGGTGCAGCTGCAGGATCTGGGGGGGTACAGTTTTTTAGGTAACCACGCCAACGTTGGCTACGCCGTTCTGGCGGGACGCTTCGATGCCGGAGCGATAAAATATGAGATGTTTGAGCGCCTGCAGTCCCAGGGTCTGCGGGTGCTGGCCCACACGCCTGAAGTTGTGGATCATCTCTTTGTCGTAACCGAGCGGGTTGAACCACCCTTGGCCGAAAAGGTGAAAAGTATTCTGCAACAAATGGATGGCAGCCCGGAGGGGAGCAAGGTTCTGGCCCAGTTGCGCGGCGATATTACTGAAATTGTCCCCGTTGAGGATGCAGATTTTACGGCGCTGCGCTTCTACGTCGATTACGCACAGAGATCTCTAAGGAATAACCGTGAGCAGTACCAATAATCCAGGCACCTACAAGAAGGTGCAGCTTGTGATGGCTCTGTTTATTCTGGGCCTGCTGTTGTGCGGAATCGTGCTCATCAGCTTTGAACGCGAGCAGCTCCTACAGGACGCCATGGAATATTCCTTTGAAACTGAGCAGGGCCTGTTGGTGAACCTGCTGACAGAACCTCTGCTGCGGTCTGACTACGTGCAGGTGCGAAATACCCTGGCCGGATTCTTTTCGCGCCACACCTCCTATGCAGAGATCACCCTGCTGGCACCCAACGGGTTTGAGCTCTTTCGCGCCACCCGTCCCGAAGGGGACGTGTTGTACCAGTGGCAGGCCCGGGTTGAAGTGGGTTCAGATGCACTCAATCGCCACACTCTGATCCTTAAAAAACATATTGTCAGCTCCACCCTGCGCTGGACCCAGAGTAATTGGGCAGTGGCGCTGTTTATCCTGATTTTCCTCGCGACGTTCGGACGTCTGTTGTGGGTGGTGGTGCGCTCCATGGGGCTTGACCCTTTAAGTAGTGAGATGGAACGCCAGCAGCGTTCCTATCGAAACATATTTGACAACTGCCCCGATGGCATTCTGGTGCGTGATTGTGACGGCAAGGTTCTTCTGGCGAATAAACCCTTTCTGCACATGCTCGGCTACTCCCTTGACGACTTTCTGAACTCGCGGTTCCAATTGCTGTGCTTTACCGAGAAATGCAAGAACTTTGACACCGTTCTTGCAGGAAATACTCTGGTGTTTGAGTGCGAGCAATGCACCCGCAGTGGAGTCAAGGTGCCGGTGGAAGTCCACAGCACGCGCATCACCTTTGCGGGCGCGCCGGCGGTGCTGAGCGCGGTACGCGATATCACCCAGCGGCGCAAAAAAGAGTGGCACCTGCGGCAGCTTTCTCTGGTGGTGGAGAACAATATCGAGGGGATGCTGGTGACCGATATTGAAGGGAGGATCCTGGCGGTCAATCGTGCCTTTACCCAAATAAGTGGCTACACAGAAGCCGAAGTGTTGGGGGAAAATCCACGTATTCTGCAGTCGGGACTGCACAAGGCTGAATTTTATCGCCACATGTGGGCTGAACTCTTTAAAGCAGGGGCCTGGCAGGGCGAAATATGGAACCGCAACAAAAACGGAGATGTGTACCCTGAATGGCTGACGATCCGGCGACTTGAGGATGAACAGGGTGAATTCCAGAACTATGTCGCTATCTTCAGCGACTTAAGTGCCCAGAAGGCGCAGGAAGAGAAACTTACCCACCTGGTCCATACCGACCTGCTCACTGGCTTACCCAATCAACTGTTGTTTCGTGACCGCCTCCAGCAGGCGGTTATTCACGCCGAAGGTGAGAGCGGACGCGGCATGCTGGTGGTCATGACCATAGGGTTGGACCACTTCAAGAAAATCAATGATAGTCTCGGACATAGTGCCGGGGATCAGGTGGTGGTAGAGATGGCTCGGCGTCTGCGCGCTTGTGTGCAGGAGGCAGATACCCTCTCGCGTCTGCGCGGAGATGAGTTTGCCCTGCTGTTGCTGGAGGCAGGAGACAAGCATACCATCCGCGCTGTGGCGGAGCGGCTGTTGAGCGCCATGCGCGAACCGCTGCACGTTGAAAATGTGGATCTGTTCATGACGGGCAGTATCGGCATCGCCCTGTATCCACAGGATACCAAAGAATATGGCTTGCTGTTGCAGCAGGCTGATGTCGCCATGCATCAGGCCAAGGATCGCGGCCGGGATAGATTCTGTTTCTTCTCTGCGGAGTTTTCCGCTGAAATTGCCGAAGACTTAAAGCTAGAAGCGTACTTGCACAAGGCGCTGGATAACCGGGAGTTGTTGCTGTACTACCAGCCGCAGCTGGATATCACAACGGGTGAGGTTGTCGGGGCAGAGGCCCTGTTGCGCTGGAATTCAGCTGAGTTGGGCTGGGTTGCTCCGGATAGGATGATTCCGGTCGCCGAAAACAGCGGCCTGATTGTCCCCATCGGGACTTGGGTTATGCAGCAGGCAGCGGAGTTGATTCAACGCTATCATCTCCGCAGCGGGCGCTGGATATGTCTGGCGGTAAATGTGTCAGCGCTCCAGTTTATGGAGGCTGATTTCGCCGACATTGTCGCCAATATCGTTGCGCGCTATGCTATCCCCGCTGCATGCCTGGAACTTGAATTGACTGAAAGTCTGATGCTGCGCGACGTGGAGCAGGCCATAACGCGCATGAATGTATTGCACAGCCTGGGTGTGGGGCTGGCGCTGGATGACTTTGGCACGGGATATACATCGCTGGCGTACCTGAAACGTTTTCCGATCGATAAGATCAAGCTGGATCGTGCCTTTGTCACCGATATCCACCGAAGTGTTGCCGATGCCGCCCTGGCGCAGTCATTGGTAGCTTTTACCCGTGTCATGGGGCGCAAACTGGTGGCAGAAGGGGTTGAGGAGCAAGTCCAGGCCGAATGTCTGATGCAGATGGGGTTTAAATACGCCCAGGGATATCTGTATGCCAGACCGCAGCCCGAAGAAGAGTTCATCACGTTTCTCGATGCGGCGGTGCACAAAGCATAGGGATGGAAACGGGTTCGCCCTTCCGGGTTTGCTCTTTACACCGGGGGAGAAACGTCGTAACGTTAGCTCTTTTGTCGATTTTCCGCACTTTGCTGCATTGCAGCAGTGGCTAACTCTTCCAGGGCAGGTGGCACATCCATGCTTCGGCATATGCGACAACGCATTCTCTCCGTACTCTCCCGTTTTTCCGTCAGTGAAAGCACCTTCATGGCCATCCTCGCGCTCATTATCGGAGTGCTGGCCGGGGTGTGCAATTTTCTATTCCGCCGCGCCATTGAATTTTTTCACTGGCTGGTGATGGAGCAGGGGATCGCCTGGTTTGATATTTCATTTTCGCAGTGGAGTGCCAGCCGTTTCTGGGTGGTGCTGTTTCCGGTTACGGGCGCTTTGCTGCTGCTTCCATTTGGTATCTTCTTTGCCAAGGATATGAAATTCGGCTTTTCTGCGTTTTTGGCGCAGGTCAATCTGCGCGGGGCAAAAATCCCGGGGCGCACCATTATCACGCGTGGGCTGGCCAGCGCCATCACCCTTGGAACCGGCGGCAGCGCCGGGCAGGAGGGCCCCATAGCACAGATCGGTGGCGCGGTGGGGAGCAAGTTCGGCCAGGGATTCAAGGTCAGCGGCAACCGGCTCAAAGTTCTGGTGGCGTGTGGCGTGGCCGGGGGGGTGGCGGCTACCTTTAATGCCCCTATTGCCGGGGTATTTTTCGCCCACGAAATTGTGTTGCTGGCCTCGTTTGAACTCTCCAGTTTTACCTCCATTGTCATAGCCAGTGGCATGAGTACGGTGGTTTCTCGCGCCCTGCTCGGCAATGAAGTGGTGTTCAGTGTGCCGCCATATCAGGCCGGGTCTCTGTGGCAACTGCTGCTGTATGCCCTGTTGGGGGTGATTGTGGGGATGCTTGCTTCCGGATTTATCGGCATGCACATGCAGGTTAAGGCGCTGTTTGAGAAGATCCGCCTGCCCCGTCTGACGAAGCCGATCCTCGGCGGTGTGCTCGTCGGGATTATCGGGATCGCTCTGCCGCAGGTGTTTGGCAACGGGTATGAATTCATGGATCAGTTTCTCCACGGCCAGGGTTCAATCCTTCTGCTCCTTGCGCTGGTGGTGTTCAAAGGGGTGGCGACCTCCATAACCATCGGCTCCGGTCTGCCCGGCGGAATGTTCGCACCGGTATTGTATCTTGGTGCGGTCACCGGCGGAGGCTTTGGCAAGATCGCACAGCTCATGTTTCCGTATCTGCATATTCAGCCGGGGGCATTTGCCCTTATCGGGATGGGGGCGTTTCTATCCGCCGCCACCCACGCCCCCATGACGGCAATTTTTCTCATCTGGGAGATGACTTCATCCTACGAGGTCATTGTCCCCATCATGACTACCTGCGTTATCGGCACCACCATCTGTCGCCATTTTAAAAAGGACAGCATCGACACCATCGAACTCACGCGCGCCGGGATAGATTTATCCGCAGGTAAAGAGCGCAATATCATGAAGTCCATTTTGGTTGGGGAGGTGATGGTGAAAAATCCTGAGACTGTCCCGGAATGGATGACGCTGCGTCAGTTCGCCGATTTTATTTCCCACACGCGGCATACCAATTTTCCCCTGATTAACGCCGCCGGGAAGCTCAGTGGGATTATCTCTGTGCAGGATTTCCTCGGGGTGGTGTTTGAGAGAGACCTGCTCGATCTGGTGGTGGTTAAAGAACTGGCCACCATGGATGTGACTACGGTGCAGGCTACGGAAAACCTGGATGAGGCCATGCGCCGGATTGGCTATCGGAATATCGAGCAGCTGCCGGTGGTGGCACAGCATGACCCGGAGCAGTTGATTGGCCTGATTTCTCGCCGCGATATGGTGTCGGCATACAATCGTGCCCTGATGGCGCGTTCCCTGGAGGAAGAATATGTCTGAGTCCGCATCCCAGCTCAATCCCCAGCAGCGTGAGGCGGTGGAATATGGCGACGGAGCCCTGCTGATTCTCGCCGGGGCCGGTTCCGGGAAGACCAGCACCCTGACGCAGCGTGTTGTGCACCTGATTAAGGAGCGCGGCGTACCCCCGTGGCGGATTCTGGCCGTCACCTTTACCAATAAGGCCGCCGCCGAGATGCGCACCCGGATTGAAGCCAGCCTGGGCGGGAGCGAATCACCATGGATCTCCACCTTTCACGCTGCGTGCGTGTGGATTCTGCGCCGCGAGATCGGGGTGCTCGATGGCTTTACCTCCTCCTTTACCATCTATGATGATCAGGATCAGGAGCGTCTGCTTAAACTGGTGTTGAAGGATCTGGGGCTCAGCGACAAAGAGGTGAAGCCCAGAGCCGCGGCGGGGGCCATAGACAGCGCCAAAAACAAGGGGCAACTGCCGGAGGATTATCCGCAGCATACTCCGCAACAGCGCCTGCTTGCGCGAGTATATGCAGAATACCAGGAGCGGCTGCGCCGGGCCAATGCCCTCGATTTTGGCGATCTGCTGCTGCAGTGTGTGCAACTGTTTGAAGCGCATCCAGCCATTTTAGCGCATTACGCGCAGCGGTTTATGCATGTGCTGGTGGACGAGTTTCAGGATACCAACATCGTGCAGTATCGCCTGATGCAGATGTTGGCCTCCGGCCACGGGAACCTGTGTGTGGTCGGGGATGACGATCAATCGATCTATCGCTGGCGGGGCGCGGAGGTGGAGAACATCCTTGGCTTTGCAGGGGCGTATAGTGGCTGTAAGACCATAAAGCTTGAGCAGAACTACCGCTCCACCTCCGTTATTCTCGAAGCTGCGGGGCAGGTGGTGGCCCACAATGTCGGGCGTAAGGGGAAAACCCTGTGGACCGAAAAACAGGGAGGGGAGCTGATCGGGTGTGCGGAGCTGGAGGATGATCTCGAAGAGGCGCGCCATATCGTGCAGTGTCTGCAGCGCGAACACCGCGACGGACGTAAACTTGGAGAGATGGCGCTGCTGTATCGTACCAATGCCCAGTCGCGGGTGCTGGAAGAAACCCTGATGCGTGAGGGGATGGCGTATGTGATGTTCGGCGGCACCCGCTTTTTCTCGCGCATGGAGATCAAGGATATCCTCGCGTATCTGCGGGTGCTGGTCAATCCGGCCGATTCGGTGTCAGCGCGGCGCATTGTCAACGTTCCGGCGCGCGGTATCGGGGCCGCCACCGTTGCTAAAATTGGTGAGTTGGAGTATGAGGCGGGTGGATTTTATCCTGCCTGCCGTTTGGCCCTGCAGGCCGGGGTTCTATCCGGTGCGGCAGCCGGACGCGTGGAGCGCTTCGTCGCCCTGATGGAGGATTTTGGTGCACGTCTGGCGGATACCCCCTATCCACAGGTGACCGCTGAGCTTCTAGAGGCAAGCGGCTATGCCCAGATGCTCAAGGCAGACAACACCCAGGAAAGCCGCGATCGCCTTGACAACCTCGATCAGCTGCTGGCGGGGATGGAGGAGCGCTGCGACAACGCCGTAGAGCTGCAGGACTATCTGGAACAGATAGCCTTGGTGACGGATATGGATACCCAGAACATGCAGACCGATCGGGTGACCTTGATGACTCTGCATGCCGCCAAAGGGCTGGAATTTCCGGTGGTGTTCATGACCGGGATGGAAGAGGGGATTTTCCCCGGTGAACGCGCCGGCGACAGCGGTGAGCAGCTGGAAGAGGAGCGGCGCCTGTGCTATGTGGGGATGACCAGGGCGCGGGAAAAACTCTACCTGACCAATGCCAGGCGCCGCCGGGTGTACGGCAGCTATCAGTTCAATCGGCCGAGCCGGTTTCTGGCGGAGATTCCCTCCCATCTGCTGGAAGTGGAGGGGAGAAAGGGTGCCGGGACCGCGGGCACCGGGATGGCGCCAGCCACTTCCTCTCACAACCTGGCGGATCTCTTTGCCCAGCTGCCGGCAGAACCGGGGCAGCAAGCAGGGGAGCCAGGGCAGCTCTCGGCGCACCCTGTGGAGGGGCCGGTTATTGAGGTGGAGCCTCCTGCGCCACTCCAGGGGGGGATGCGCATCGGCAGCCGGGTGCAACATGCCCGCTTCGGCGTTGGTACGGTGAGGCGCATGGAGGGCGCGGGGGATAAACAGAAGGTAGTGGTATATTTCAACCGCTTCGGAGCCAAGCGTCTGCTCCTCAAATTCGCCGGGCTGGAACTGGTGTAATTTACGCGGGGTTGTTTCTCTCGACTGCTCTTAGCTACATCGATTCACCTTTGTGACGCGGCAGGGGGTGCGTTGGCGTGGTGCGCCACCGTTTCCGCAGCTGCGCTCCCCCTCCTTGATCAAGGAGGGGGTAGGGGGGTGGTCTAGGTTTTGGCGGTGGCGGAAAGGCAAAGAGCTGAACCCAACCACCCCTAGCCCCTCCTTAGGTAAGGAGGGGAATGCTGGGTGGGCCGCCGCCCACGTCACGTGGGTACTACGGATGAATTGCCCCTACGTCTGCGCCTTGTCTATCATTGCGGCGGCAGCAATTCCTCCAATACTGCGAAATATTCCTCCATATCGGCTGGGGTCATATCGGCCATGTGGGGGATGCGGAAGGTCTTGTTTTTGATCTTACCGTAGCCGTTATCCATGGCATAGCCGCGAAGCCCCGCCTCTTTTTTCACCGCTTCCAGATCAACGTTGCGCGAATTCAGCACGCTGGTCAGCGTCTGCGACGCATACCCTTCTGCGGCGAAAAGTTCAAACCCCTGACCTCTGGCCCAGTCCCGCGTCATTTTGGCCATACACGCATGGCGTTCGTACCTGGGTTGCAACCCTTCGGTAAACATCTTCTTCAACTGTGCATCCATGCCATAGATAAGGCTGATGCACGGGGTGCTGGGGGTGTTGTGCTTCAGGTCGTTTGTTTCGAATTCCTCAAAGTCAAAATAGTAGCCCCGGTTCGGGGTTGTCCTGGCCTTGTCCAGCGCCTTGCGGGATACGGCGCATACCGCCAGGCCCGGCGGCAGGCCGAACGCCTTCTGTACTCCAGCCAGACACACATCCAGCCCCAGAGCGGAGAAGTCGATGGGGACAGCGCTCATCGAAGAAACCGTATCGACGATAAAGCTGACATCGGGGTATTTCTGCATCACTGCGGCTATGCTTGCCAGGGGGGACATCACCCCGGTGGAGGTTTCGTTGTGGACCAGGGTCATGGCGTCATATCTGCCACTCGAGAGGGCTTCGTCCACCAGTTCGGGGGTGATGGGCTGTCCCCATTCAGCAGAAAAAAGATCGGCTTCAAGGCCACAGCGGCGGGTGACATCGTGCCACTTGGTGCTGAAGGCGCCATTGCCGAAGTTGGCGCAGCGCTTCTGCACCAGATTTCGTACCGCCCCTTCCATAATACCGAAGGCGCTCGACGTGGACAGGAAAACTGGTTCCTGGGTATGCAGCAGAGTCTGAAGCTGGCCGGTGACGCTCGCATGGAGTTTGGCATATTCGGGCATGCGGTGCCCTATCATCGGGCTTGACATGGCGGCAAACACATCGGCACTTACTTCCACCGGCCCGGGGATGAAGAGTTTCTTTTTCATCAATAGTCCTTTCGCAAAAGGTATTTAGTTGATTTGTTCAACAATTCTGCTGGTGTAGCATGGGGCCTACCCGGTGTCAAGCGCCAGAAATCCGCCTTTGGTTCATCTCTTGAAATCACCTCGAACACGCGCGCGAAAAATTTCTTGTACCAGGCCTTGACAATCCAGTGGAGCTGATTATATTGTCCACTATTGTTAGCACTCGTCAAAACAGAGTGCTAACAAAAACATAAGCGTACGCAAATGGGACGAACTATGTAACCAACGGCGATTATGCCGCAAATAACACCAAATAAAAACAGGGAGAGAGCAACTATGAACATCAAACCATTGCATGACCGTATCATTGTAAAGTGTGTTGAAGAGGAGACCAGAACTGCCGGGGGTATCATTATCCCCGATACCGCATCCAAGGAGAAACCGCAGCAGGGTGTGGTGCTTGCAATTGGTTCCGGTAAGGTAACCGCTGAGGGCAAAGTGCTGCCTATGACTGTTAAAGTTAATGACAAGGTGCTGTTTGGCAAATATGCCGGGAGCGACATCAAACTTGATGGTGAGGATTACCTTATTCTGCGCGAAGAAGATGTTCTGGGTGTTCTCGCTTAGTTTAATGTTTACGCCCCTGCTGTGGGGCCGTGATTTGATTTGATCCAAAACCTGAAAAACTAGATAGGAGTTTTAGTATGGCCGCAAAAGAGATTAAATTTTCAGAAGCCGCCCGCGCCGATATTCTCGCCGGGGTGAACAAACTTGCAGATACGGTCAAGGTTACCCTCGGTCCCAAGGGGCGTAACGTCGTTATCGAAAAATCATTTGGTGCCCCCCTGATCACCAAGGATGGCGTTACCGTCGCACGTGAGATCGAGCTTGAGGACAAGTTCCAGAACATGGGCGCACAGCTGGTTAAGGAGGTTGCCTCCAAGACCTCCGATACTGCGGGCGATGGTACCACCACCGCTACTGTTCTGGCGCAGGCCATCTACCGTGAAGGGATCAAACTCGTCAGTGCCGGGCATAATCCCATGGAGATCAAGCGTGGCATCGACAAGGCGGTAGACGCTGCCGTTGAAGCGATGCGCAAAATCTCCAAGCCGATCTCCAACCACAAAGAGATCGCCCAGGTAGGGACCATCTCTGCCAACAGCGATGAGACCATCGGCAACATCATCGCCGAAGCGATGGACAAGGTTGGTAAGGAGGGGGTTATTACCGTCGAGGAAGCCAAGTCGATGGAGACCTCCCTCGAAACCGTTGAAGGGATGCAGTTTGACCGCGGCTACCTCTCCCCTTACTTTGTCACCGATGCAGAGCGCATGAGCGCGGAGATGGATGATCCGCTGATTCTGATCACCGACAAGAAGATCACGGTAATGCGGGATCTGCTCCCGATCCTGGAGCCGGTAGCCAAGCAGGGCCGTCCGCTGGTGATCATTTCTGAAGACCTCGACGGCGAAGCGCTGGCCACTCTGGTGGTAAACAAGCTGCGCGGGTCCCTGAATGTGTGTGCCGTCAAAGCTCCCGGATTCGGTGATCGCCGTAAGGCTATGCTCGAAGATATCGCTATCCTCACTGGTGGGCAGGTGATCTCCGAAGAGCTCGGCTTTACCCTTGAGAACGCTACCCTCGACATGCTCGGAACTGCCAAGCGTGTAGTGGTGGACAAAGACAACACCACGATCGTAGATGGTGCTGGCAGCGAAGAAGATATCCAGAACCGGGTCAAGACTATCCGCACCCAGATCGAAGATACCAGCAGCGAATACGATCGTGAGAAGCTGCAGGAGCGTCTGGCTAAACTGGTAGGCGGCGTCGCAGTGGTCAAGGTTGGTGCTTCCACTGAGACCGAGATGAAAGAGAAAAAAGCCCGGGTTGAAGATGCTCTGCACGCGACCCGCGCCGCTGTAGCTGAAGGGGTTGTCCCCGGTGGTGGCGTGGCACTGCTGCGCTGCATCAAAGCGGTGGAAAAGACTAAGGTTACCGGTGAGCAGGCTTTTGGGGTACAGATTGTGAAGCGTGCTCTGGAAGAGCCCCTGCGTCAGATCGCCTGCAACGCAGGGCTGGAAGGCTCCATCGTGGTAAACGAAGTTCTGGCCCACGAAGGTGCGTACGGTCTGAATGCGGCTACGGAAAAGTACGAGGACCTGCTCGAAGCCGGGGTTCTCGATCCTACCAAGGTTACCCGCAGTGCCCTGCAGAACGCAGCTTCCATTGCAGGCCTGATGTTGACCACCGAAGCCTGCATTGCCGACATCCCCGAAGAGAACAATGCTCCGGCGATGCCTGGCGGCATGGGCGGAATGGGTGGCATGGGCGGCATGATGTAGTGCGACGAGAGAGTCGCGCAGGAAGCTAGCCTGCTCAGGTACTACGTTAGTAGCGGGGGGCATTATGCCCCCCGCAAAAACTAACCGCGGGGCTCAAATATGAGTCGCGAGAACCCTGACAAACTAGCATATCCCGGTATCCGGGCTTTTATTGCCCGGACCCGATGATCACTCAAATGAGTGATAAATTATATGGGGATGTGGCAATAAAACCAATATCCCCCAAATGAGAAGGGGTATCTTTGCAACTTGATTTTTACTATCAAGAAGTAGCAAAAACCCCTCATAATGGAAACGACGAGCAAGTCTCGTTGATATCCATCAAACAAAGAGTGGGCATAACTGCTGCAACGCAAAGAGACCCACTAAAAACAGGTGTCACTCTTAATCCGAATGCTCTCGGATTAAGAAGGTCATTCCTGCCAAATGTGCAGATGGTGGCAAAGAAGCGACCATCTCCTCTCAAATCATGGGATATTCTCTATAGCTCTTATTATCTTAAGCTATAGCGCGGAGACTCATGGACTTATGCTAGCAGCTAGCAAAGCCTGCCGGCGTAAGCCAATTCTTGCATTGTCTCAACCAGCAACATCGGTAGCGAGACCAGTTGTCCGACCAACTGTAGCCTAAGGTTAGTGCGTCACCGGTAACGGTGAGGTGCGAAGCAACCTGACAATGTACCCCTGCATCCGCAGTTCCTGACAGTCGTGAGACATCAGGAAGATACTACCAGCGACACGGTGGTTGAGGGGCTAGGCTGGATGGTATGGTTAACACAAGTGAACTGCTGATAAACACCGTCAACCGCACGGAGCCAAATGTCGCTGACAGGCTTCAACCAAAAGGTATGTGGCAGGTCTACCCTCTTACATCTAGGGTAGCGTCGGCATAACTGTCATCGGTGGATAGGCAGAACCTAACCCATTCATGTGTAAAAATTGGAACTCGGTAAGCCCGTTGTTTTGCCCCAAAGGGCAGGAAAGCCGTAAGGCAATCTGTTAAGACAGCGGGTAAAGGATGCCGGAAAAAGCGAACGCCCGGTTGTAATGATCGGAATAAGAGCAGTTGCTCCAATCCGAAAGGATGCAGACTTCCGGCAGGTCTTTATGCGTGTGAATACGTGTAAAGCTCTCAAAAATCGGATCGGCTTAAATCGATCCCAAATCAGAACCCCCGAAGGGAAGAGAAACACATCTTTCCTTCGGGGGAGACGTGCGTCTTTTGTCCTAGGGTGTTCCAACACAGGAGGACAGCAAGATGAGCACAGAAAAACAGATGCCTGCGTCTTCCCATTTTCCAGACAACTGGCATGCCATCAACTGGTATCTGGTTCAAAGGAAAGTGAGAGGGCTACAGGTCAGGATCACTCAGGCGACCAAAAAGGGTCAATGGAGACGAGTTACACAACTCCAAAGATTATTGACCCGCTCGTTTGCTGCCAGAGCATTGGCAGTCAGACGAGTCACCGAAAACCGGGGCAAGAAAACGCCCGGAGTAGATGGGGAATTGTGGAGCACCCCAGGCTCCAAATGGAAAGCCATAGAACGGCTTAAAAGGACTGGATATCGTCCTAAGCCGTTACGTCGGGTTTATATTCCAAAGTCAAACGGCAAAAGTCGTCCATTGGGAATTCCGACGATGTTGGATAGAGCTATGCAGGCGCTTTACCTGCTGGCTCTGGAACCGGTCTCAGAAACAACCGCAGACCGGAACAGCTATGGCTTCCGCCCACAGCGCAGCACGGCGGACGCGATTGAGCAATGCTTTATAAATCTCAGCCGCAAAAACTCAGCCGAGTGGGTATTGGAAGGCGATATCAAGGGATGCTTCGACAATATCAGTCACGACTGGCTGCTTGCCAATATACCATTGGACAAACAAGTACTCAGAAAATGGCTGAAAGCGGGTTACATGGAGTCAAACCGCTTGAATCCGACAGATGCCGGGACTCCTCAGGGAGGTATTATCTCGCCGGTGTTGGCAAACCTTGCTCTTGATGGATTGGAAGGTGTGCTCGAGGAACATTTCGGGAAGAAAAACACCAAGAAAAGCTACAAGACCAAGATCAACTATGTACGTTACGCAGATGACTTCATTATTACTGGCATCTCAAAAGAGCTGCTGGAAAAAGAAGTCAAACCCCTCGTTGAAGCCTTTATGGCAGAGCGCGGGTTGCAACTTTCACCTGAAAAAACGGTGATAACGCATATCTCTGACGGGTTCGACTTTCTTGGTCAAAATAACCGTAAGTACAACGGCAAAATGCTTATCAAGCCAAGCCGGAATAACATGCGGAATCTTTTGACCAAAGTGCGGGACGTGATTAAACGGAATCCGACGATTCCTGCAGATGTTTTGATAAGACAGCTCAATCCTATTTTGAGAGGATGGGCTAATTATCATTGTCATGTGGTAGCCAAGGAAACTTATAATTACGTCGACTATCGTGTCTGGAAAATGCTCTGGCAATGGTGCCGACGGCGACATTCTAACCGCCGCAAACGCTGGATTAAAGAGAAATACTTTGAAAAAGCAGGCAATCGAAGTTGGACGTTCCAGAGTGTCGCGAAAGATGGCGAGAAACATACGCTGATTTACACAAACGACACGCCCATAAAGCGGCATACTAAGATTAAATCCGAAGCGAATCTATACGATCCGCAATGGGAGATTTATTTCGAAAACCGGCTAGAGCGGCTTTGGAAAGACTCTTATGTGGTCAGAAGAAAGCTTTGGACGGAGCAGGACAAGCGTTGCTTGGTCTGTCACCATCTTATCAACCAAGGAACAGGGGGTGATATTCACCATCTGGTTCCGCGTGTTGATGGGGGAAGTGATAAACGCTCCAACTTGGTATTGTTGCACCCCACCTGCCATGCGCAGCTACATGCTGTCGGTTTAAAGGTGAGGAAGCCGGTTCGGTCATAGACCGGGCTTATAAAGGCTTGAGCCGTATGCGGGGAAACTCGCACGTACGGTTCTGAGGGGAGGGGAAACCAGCAATGGTTTCTCCTTACCCGACATCATCCCCCCTGTCAGGTAAGTAGTTAAGTAATGCATAAGCAACAAGCCCCTCCCTGCGTGGAGGGGCTTTTTGCGTTGGGGCTGCTAAGCGCCAGGTGCTATAGTGGACGGTCATAGTAAATGACCAGTATGGAATACCAATATGAGGAGATAGAAGATCTTCTGCATATTTACGAAGCCGGAGGCTATCCAAGTTGACCCAAAGCAGAGCCAAACACCACAGCCGCACCAAACGCCACCCCAGCGCCAATAAGGAAGCAGCCACAGGCTCGCTGACACCGGGGCCACAACCGTCAGCAGATACAGTGACGGCGGAACTCCTCGCCCCTGCCGGGAGTATGGAGGCGTTTTTTGCAGCTCTGGAAGCGGGTGCCGATGCGGTTTATTGCGGCCTGCGCTCATTTTCAGCGCGGGCGAAGGCGAAGAACTTCTCTCCGCAGGATCTGACCGCGATGACGGCATACGCGCATTCGCACGCGCGTAAAGTGTTTGTAACCATCAATACCCTCATCAAAGAAGCGGAGCTGCCGGAGTTGGTGGAGATGCTCGCTGCCGTCAGCGCGGCACAGGTGGATGGGGTAATTCTGCAGGATATGGCGGTGTGGCGATTGGCGCGGGAATATTTCCCCGAAATTGAACTTCACGCCTCTACCCAGATGACCGTGCATAACGCCGCCGGGGTAAAGCAGCTGGAGCAGATGGGCTTCGAACGCGCGGTGCTTGCGCGTGAACTCAGCCTGGAGGAGATTGCCCATATCCGCTCACAGACGCGGATGCAGCTGGAGCATTTTATCCACGGCGCCATGTGTTTCAGTTTTTCCGGCCAGTGCATGTTTTCCTCTTACCTGGGGGGAAAGAGTGGCAATCGCGGGCGCTGCGCCCAGCCCTGCCGCCGGCGTTACAGCGTCGGGGGTAAACATGGGTACTACTTCTCTCCCAATGATCTGTCAGTTATAGATCTGCTGCCGGAGCTGGCGCAGGCCGGGGTGAGCAGCTTCAAGATTGAAGGGCGGATGAAGAGCGCCGAATATGTGTCCAACGTGGTGGGGGCCTACCGCATGGTGATGGATGCCCCGCCGGCACAGCGTGCCGCCGCCGGAGAAGAGGCGCGCCAGCTGCTGAAGTATTCGTTTGGGCGCACCCCGACGCAGGGTTTTCTTGGCGGGGAGCAGTCGGCGGATATGGCGACCCCGCAGCGGCGCGGCTCCACCGGGCGCTTTTTGGGAGATGTAACCCGTGCGGACGGTGGGCGCTTGAGTTTTAAAAGCCGGGATAAGGTGCGCCTGGGCGACCGGATCCGCGTGCAGCCACGCAATGATCAGGTAGGAACCGCGTTCACCCTCAAACAGTTATTTGCCCCGAAGGGGAAGACCAACGTCCTGGGCCCGGGGCTGGTAAGTGTAGCGACTCCGTTCAAGGACCGCTTCCGTGTCGGCGATGCGGTGTACAAGGTCTCATCACAGCAGGCTTTTTCCATGAGCGACGCGGCGTGCAGACGCCGCCTGCAGCAGGTGCAGCCGCCGCCACAGCCGCTGAACCTTACGGTTCAATTGCAGGGGGAGAGCCTGGTGCTGCATGCCCGGATTGCCGGCCTGGAGTGGACACGCACCTATGCGGTGGAATCATTCCCGGCGCAGCAGAGTCCGCTGGATGTCGCAACCCTGACCCAGGTGTTTGCCCAGAGTGGTGCATACCCTTTTTCTCTGCAGGAACTGCGCGCCGAAGATTTACCCGCCGTGATTATCCCGCCAAAGCAGCTTAAGCAGATCCGGCGTGAATTCTATGCCGAGCTGGGCAGCGACCTGGCCGCAGAGCTGACCCGACAGCGTAACCAGCAGCGCCGCCGCGCCCTCGAAGGGTTGCACCCCACCGCGGAGGGGGAAGATTTTACCCCGGATACCACCTTGATTGTGAAGGACTTGCGTGAAATGCGCGCGGCCCAGACCCCGGGGGTGGATCGGGTCATTGTCCCCCTCAGCGCTGCGGTGCTGCACCGGCATTGGAAGGTGTCCCCGCGGCTGCGCCGCAGCGTGGTGTGGGATATCCCCTTTATTGTATTTGACCGCGACTGGGAGGGGCTGCAACAGGCGGTGCACTATCTTATCGGCGCCGGGTTTGATCAGTTCCGTCTCAACAATATCAGTCATTTTCGGCTGTTCAGTAAACACCCGGAGATGAAGCTGGAGGGCAGTTATCGCCTGTTCTGCCTCAACAGTCAGGCGGCGCGAGTCTGGCGCCAGCTCGGGGTGCAGAGCGGCGAGCTTTATCCAGAGGATGATGCCAGCAACATGGCGGCAGTATTGGAGCACAGCAAGGTGTTGCCGCTGCGAGCGCTGGTCTATTCCAGCGTCACCATGCTGACCTCCAGAATTAAAATCCCTGGGGTAAAAGGGGACAAGCCCCTGGTCTCGGACCGTGGAGATAACTATCGGGTGCGCACCAGCGCCGGACTGACGGTGCTCAGTGCGCAGCAGGATTTCTCTTTGAGTGAGCGTTATCGGGAACTTGCCGCGCTGGGATGTCGAGGCGCCATCCTGGATATCTCCCATCTGGGGGCATTCGGCCAGGAGGGGAAAGCAGTGCTGGACGCATTCCAGCAGGGGCGAAAAATTCCCGCTACAACCCCATTTAACTACGAGAGAGGCCTTGAGTGAATCCTGCGCATTGCCGGAAGTACTTGAGGGAAAGTATAGCACTTAAGTGAATGAAATAAATAGAGTTACAGCAAGTGGAAAGGGGCGAGAGCATGGAGATTGATGCAGAGTTGGTAGCGCAGATGAAGCGGGTTCTGGCGGCAGTAGAGCAGATTCTGCCTCAGGTGGTGGAGCCCGTGGACTGGAACACGACGCTGGCGGCAAGCTGGCGCAGCCATACGGTGGCGGGGTATCTCGAAGCGTTACCGCACACAACCCAGACCCGCCTCGAAGACCTGTTGGGGATCGAAGCGCAGAAAACCCTGGCGGCCGACAATACTGCCCAGTTTGTCGCCGGGCTGCCAGCGAACAATGTGTTGCTCTGGGGCTCGCGCGGCACAGGCAAGTCTTCGCTGGTGCGGGCGCTGCTGCATGAATACTCCGATGCAGGGTTGCGCGTAGTCCAGGTGGATAAGGATGACCTGCCCCATCTGCCCGACATTTTTGCCCAGATCAAGGATGAACCCTATCGTTTTATTGTCTTCTGCGATGATCTCTCGTTTGAGGCGGGGGAACGCAGCTACAAGGTGTTGAAGAGCGCCCTTGATGGCTCCGTCTATTCAGCGCCGCCCAATTGCCTTATCTACGTTACCTCCAATCGGCGCTATCTCATCACGCAGTACGATTATGACAACCTGGGGAACCACATGAAAGGGGGAGAGATTCGCGCCTCGGAGAGTATAGAAGAAAAAAGTTCTCTGGCAGATCGCTTCGGGCTGTGGGTCTCCTTCGATTCCTTCAGTCAGGAGCAGTACCTGCACGTGGTACGCCAGTGCATAGAGCGGCTGTGCAGCGAGTTGGGGCGAACCCTCCCTTGGACCCAGGCCTGTGAAGATGCGGCGCTTAAATGGTCGCACGACAAAAGTAAGCGCTGCGGGCGTACCGCGTTTCAGTTCGCGCGGCGCTGGGTGGGGATGGAGCTGCGCAAACAGAGCGGCGCTGCTCTCGCATGAATCTTGTGCACTCCAGGTGCAGTTACATGTATAGCAGGACCAGGTTCAACAGCCCGATAAGGAAACCGAGCAGCGCACCGAACAGATTAATATAGCGAAATTGCTCCCGCATGATCCCCATCAACAGCTCTTCGACCTGCAGGATATCTAGATTGTTGACCTTTTCCTCGACCATGCGCGCTATGTTCAGCCCTTCAATCAGCGGGGGCATCTCCTTTTTCAACACCAGAATAAACTGGCGCATCAAGCCTTCGTACAACTCTGCGCGCGCGTCGCTGGGGATATATTCCGCCAGGACCCCCAGGGGGCGCTCGTAAACCAGATTGCGCGCCTGGCGCTCCATCCACACACTGCTGGTGCGGGAAAAGGTGGTAGAGCGCAGATATGTAAGGATATGGCGGCTGATCCCGACACCGAGGTGGCGCGCGCGGGAGCGGGGCGTGTTGCCGAGGAAGGGGGCGCTCAGCTCGCCGAGGGTGCGTTGCCCATTGTGCTTAAAGGCGGTATCCAGCAGTTCCAGGGCACGGCTCTGCATCGATTCCGCCGTAAGAAATGTGCAGGCCGCCCTGCTCAGATGATGTTTGAGCTCGGTTACCTCCGCATAACTCAACCCCTTGATCCACTCTGCCACCGGACGCCGCAGCAGCTCTTCCATCCGGTCCTGCACTACCGCCCCTATGCTCTCCAGCGCGGCCTCGGTCTGCAGCCACTCTTCCATGCTGTCCAGGGCTTTGTCGATGAATCCCGGCAGGCGCGCATAGATTATATTCATGTCAAACAGTGCACCTACCAGCGCTGCGAGCCCTTCCACTGAAGCGATGAGGGTGTCTACCCCCTCGCGCGCCATCTGCTCAAGCTGGGTGCGGTTTGCGCCGCTACGCATAGCACGTATCAGTTCGGTGCCCAACCCTGGAATCTGCGCCTGGATTTTTTCGGTCAGTATTCTCTTGAGATCCGCAGGGAGCAGAGTATCGAGACTTTTATCGCTTGCAAGGGCCCGCTCGAGCAAGGTGTCGAACCAGCGTTCCATCTGGGCTCTGGTTTCGGGTTGTTTCAACCACTGCCGTAAGGAGGTACCGATGCTCTCGCGCAGCTGGCGATAATGCTCTGGGCCGAGAACCTGACGCAGTTCGCGTTCGAGTAAATGTTCGACCGCCTGGGTACTTAATTTTTCTATGCGCTGCGCAAAAAGGGCAGACTGAAGCATGGAACCAATCATGCTCCCTGCCCTCGTACTGAGATGTTTGAGGATGTTAGCAATACGGCGCTGCAGCCGCCGGGGCACAAGGGTGATGGGAGCCCCGAGGGGGCGCTGCATGAAGGTGTCCATCTTCTGCGCCAGCGCCTGATACACCTGGGTGCGAAACTCCGGTTTATCGAGGGTGCGTCCTACATCTGCGGAGGTGAGGAGGTGTTCCCCCACCATCAGCCCCATTTTGCGCGCCAGATCTCCCCGCCGGGAGGGGATGATGCCGGGAGTCATAGGGATACGCACCCCCAGGAGATACCAGGGGCGCAAGGGGCGGAACAGCATGCGGATCGCTATGTAGTTGGTGACATAGCCGATCAAAGCCCCCAGCAAGGGGGGGAGCAGAAAAGGAATATATGGTTTTATCGCGGTAAGCATCGTATGCCTGTTTAAGCCGGAGGTTGGAATCAGACGTTGGGGCTGAATCGATTCAGATAAATGCGCTCCGCAGGTAAAGTAGCCGCTGCGTGGCCATCTTTTTTTTCTGCCGGGGTGCCTATCCCTATGATGGTATGGACCTGCATCTGTGCGGGTATCTGCAGGAGCGCACGCACATAGGTTCCCGCGTCGGTATCTTCATTGTGCTGTCGCTCTCTTATCTGCACCCAGCAACTGCCCAGGCCCAGGTCGGTGGCACCAAGGTGGAGCAGGGTCGCCGCCACCGAGCAATCTTCGATCCATACATCACTGCGCTGCGGGTCAGCGCAGATAACCACGGCAAGAGCGCATTGTTGTAGAAAAGCGCTCCCATGGGTCTTGGCCTGACTTAGCGCGTGCAATATGTCTGCTGCGGTGACAAAAATAAAATGCCACGGCATCAGCGCCCGCGACGACGGGGAGCGCAGCGCGATCTCCTGCAGGCACTCCAACTGCGCCGAGGTGAGGGGTTCGGGGGTGAATTGGCGGATACTGCGGCGTTTGCGCAGAAGTTCCAGGGTTTTGAGCATCACGTTCCTCCCAATGCAGATATATGTACAGGGTGTTTGGACCAGATTACATATATGAAAATAGCAAAAAAAAACCCGCTATAACATACGCATTATGCATATGTTATAGCGGGCTACAGAGAATAGATAGTACATTGCAACAAGAATAAATACAAACACAACCAGATAGTTGTCAGGTAGTTACCGCGGTTGTGGAATTCGGAGCGGCCAGAGAAAAGATTAGCGGCAGGGCTGTAATAAAATAAATATTACATAACAATTAACATCAGCCCTGCCGTATCCATTTCATCACATTACAATAGATCCCGGCATGAATTCCGGCATAACAGGTCCGCTTTAACAGGCGCAGCGGAAATTGCATAGCAAGTGGTACATAGCAAGTGGTGCGATAATTATAAAAAGCCTCAGATCTCAGGCGCAATAACTTGTGGGAAAGAGGTTTTGGCTTTAATCCGCTTCAAGCGGTTGCTGCAGGAATTGTTTTATAGCTTCTGTGATCGGGCCGGATACGCCCCAGAGCAGCCATATCCCCAAGCGGTCGAGCTTGACCTGGTACTCTCGCTGAATGCCGGAGCAGATAACACCGTGAACTTTCTGCTGCGCCAGCCAGGTACAGGCATCTTCTCCCTGTGGACAAACCCGCTCCTCTTTGAAGCGGTATGTGCCGGAGCTGAAATCTGCCTCGAGCATGCTGAATGTGCTTGCACCATCGAAGCGCGGGAAAACCCGGCCATCGTAACAGGGGATAGCTATGTGTACCGTTTTCGAGTTCATAATATGGTGCATTGCACTGCATAACCCGTGCCATGGGGTGTAAATGTCTGAAGGAAGCTTAAATACAGGAGGTTGTGCTGATTTGAATTTCAGAGGGTCGTTGTCTGCATGTTGCGCGTGCAACATATGGAACGGACGGGATTGTGCAGAATGCCACCAGTTGGCGCTTTGCTGCGTTGCAGGGCCCTTGCAGCGTTTTTGCAACGTTGCAACGCCGGTTTAGTTGAGGTTATGTTTCTTGAGCCAGCGCCACAAAGTGGTGCGGTCAATTCCCAGGTGTTGGGCTATTCTGGATTTTCTACCGTCGAAGCGCCGCAGCAGTTGGGTGAGCTCACCCGCGCTGATTCCCGCACCAGCTGTAGGCAGAGCGGTTTTTTCGGGAATTTGGGGCAAATGCCCCTGTTCGATCTGGGTGCTGCGACACAGGATGACGGCGCGTTCGACAATGTTTATCAACTCTCGTACATTGCCGGTGTATTGATGGGTCAGGAGCAGTTCCAGCGCATCAGGGCTGAAGCCGTGGATTCTTTTCCCGTGTTTTTTGCAGAAGCGTTCCAGGCTGATATCCAGTAGCAGGGGGATATCCTCCTGGCGCTCATTCAGAGGCGGGATCTTCAGGGTGACAATGTTCAGGCGGTAGAACAAGTCACGCCGGAAACGTTTCTGCTCTACTAGCTCAGCCAGATCATGATGGGTTGCGGTGATAAAACGCACATTGGCAACTTTGGTTTCGTCGCTGCCCAGCGGCTGGTATTCACGGTTTTCCATAACCCGCAGCAGTTTCACCTGCAGGGAGAGGGGCAGATCCCCGATCTCGTCCAGAAACAGCGTTCCCCCTTCGGCGCTGGCCAGGCGCCCCTGTCGATCCATGATTGCGCCCGTGTAAGCCCCTTTGCGCACTCCGAAAAATTCAGCTTCCAGCAGCTGCTCCGGCAGGGCACCGCAATTTATCACCACCATGGAGGCTTCTTTGCGTGCGCTCAGATTGTGCAGGGCGCGGGCAAACAGCTCTTTTCCAGTGCCGCTCGCCCCTTGAAGCAGCACTGTTACGTCACTTGCCGCTACATCCGGTATAATATCAAACAGTTGCTGCATCTTATGATTGCGGCTGATCATCTCCTGAAAACTGAATTTTCTGTGGATTTCGCCACTTAAGGCATGTAGCTGAGACAGGTCACGGAAGGTCTCCACCCCGCCGATAGTTTCCCCTTCGAGGTTCAGCAAGACTGCCGTATTTACCGAAATGGGGATTTCCCGATTGAGCTGATCCAGAATGGTCACTTCCCGATTGTTGATGTTCCTGCCGCTGACGATCGCCTGGCGCAGGGGGCAGTTGTCGAAACAGGCATTGGTGCGGAATATTTCACGACAGGGTTGTCCCAGCGCTTTTTCACGCGGAACCCCGGTGATCTTTTCGGCGCCGCGGTTGAACAGGGTGATGTGCATATCGTTATCCACCGTGAACACCCCATCGGAGACACTGTCCAGGATGGTTTGCAAGTGCGCTAGGTCGGTGCGGATCTCCTGTATCTCTGGCAGATGCATTCTAACTCCCGCTTCGTTGATTTTTCTGGGACTAAGGGGGGTCTATTCCGTGACGCGGCTAAACCCCATAGGACTTATGGGCGCATGGAAAATGTACGTACAAGCGAGTATAGCGTGTTTACCTTCCCTTGTTAAAGGTCTATTTGGGCGGCTCAACAGAGGTTCAGCTGAGGCAGACTTACTATGAAGTCTGAATGATCGGCAGGGATGTTGGTGTCGCAGGTGGGCGGGTTGACTAGAATGATACACATGGACTGGATGGGTAACTCGAATATTGAACGGGAGGTGAGTGCGATAAGTTCCGGAGCATGCAGCAGGTTTGTGCGCGAGCTTTGCGCGCTTTTCCGGCGGAAAGCTTACTCTTTTTCTCATGGGTTGTCAAAAGAGCAACAGAGGAAAAATCATTTACATTTATTTTTGTTCAAGTGCAATGTATTTTAAGACAAATTTTGCTTCTTGAAGAGTGGTTGCATATGTCTAAAATTGAGGGACTGAGGGGGAAAATGTTCAGATCTATAGTCAGATCTATAGTGATATTGCTGACTTTGCTGGCAGCTGGATGTGGGCATCACGGTAATGCGGCCAGTCGCGGCGCCGGAAAGCTTGTTGCCGTGGTGGTCGATCCGGGCCTTACAGAGGAGTTGGACGGCACTGAGATGGCTCAGTATCAGCAGGTGGCGGACTTCATGCGGAAGGATCTGGTCTCGCGCCTGCAACGCCAGGGGTACAGCGTGGAGACCCTGAAGGAGCGCGCCGATTTCGTTTCAGGGTATGAGCAGCATCTGCTGGCGGTTAAAATTGCGCGCTACAGGTCTGGAAACAAGACGGCGCGGATATCGGGAGGTTTTGGTGCCGGCTCCACGAGCCTGGATATTTCTTACCGCATTGTCGCTGCAAGCGGGCGCACCCTGAAAACAGCCACTGACGGTGTTGGTTGCAGCCGGGACTGGAATTATTGCTGCCGTGCTCTCAATGAACGGATGGTGAAGGTTCTGGGGGTAGAGCTATCCGTGCTTGACTGATCCGGGCTTCGCTCCCATATCCGCCTCCATATCCAAGAAGGGCGACTGGCAGCGATCCCAAACCTCAATGCCGATTTGCGTATTTTTGCTGCCGCTCTGCCCGTCACGGTTTCTGTCTGCTGTCTTGTTCTTATTCAATCAATGTACCGTTTGTTTCGCTCTTCCTGCGCTCCAGGTACAGGGGCATGGCCTCGTTAATGATCCTGCGCAGAAGCGGTACCTAGGCTATCACAGCCATCATGCCCTGACCGTTTCACTTCCTCTTGAATTGCGTTACAATCCTTCAGACAGGGTACGGGTTTATCTCCTCTATGGGTGGTTTTGGTGATTCAGCCAAAGAGGTTAACCGTGACCTGTCTTTTTGGTGGGCCTGCATGAATTTACAGAAACAATGATGCACTGACGCACACCCTGACGAAGGATAGTGGTGGAAGTGCAACGCCGGCGTAAATTATACGCAAACCATTAAGCAAAACAAGTTGTTCACCTGCGTGCGTTTGCGAATCTATCTGTTAGAATAGCCTGAAAGGGCAATGTTTACCAAGGGAGACCCAAGAGAAAACCCTCAGAGGAGAAAATACATGCCATATGTAAACATTAAAATAACCAGAGAAGGTGCTACTCCGGAACAAAAAGCACGCCTGATTGCAGGTGCGACCCAGCTGCTGGTGGATGTGCTGGGCAAGAACCCCGCAACTACGGTTGTGGTTATAGATGAGGTGGATACTGATAATTGGGGCGTGGGAGGAGAAAGTATCACTGTCAGACGCAAGGCGGGAAAGTGAACATCCCTGTTTAAACAGGAGGTTCGCACTTTTCTCTAGTTACACTGGTGGTGAGTAATTCCATTTGTATATATTAATGCCTTGGCAAATTTTTATGAAATTACATCGTACAGATGGATTAATTCTATGGTATAAGTATTAATAGATTAAATGGGTCGCGAGTGAAATATTTCAAGTTGGAGGAGTTATGCAAACTAAGATAAATGGGACAAAATTTCACTATATAGAGGGTGGGAACCCGGCAGCGGCCTCCGTTGTTTTTATTCACGGGTTTCCCTTCAGCAGTGCCATCTGGAAAGATCAGCTCAAAGCGCTGGGGAATGACTACCACTATGTGGCGTACGATTTTCGCGGCATGGGCAACAGTGCTTTAGGGGATGGACAGTACACGTTAGAGGGGCATGTGGACGATTTGATCGCCATGCTCGACTATCTGGAGATTGAGCAGGCGATTGTGGTGGGGCTCTCCATGGGTGGATATATCGCCCTGCGCGCACTGGAACGCAATCCGGAACGTTTTCTCGGGGTGGCATTGTGCGATACCCAGAGCAAGGCGGATGACAACGCTGCCAAGCTGAAACGTGCGACCGGGGCGAAAGCAGTCAAGCAGGATGGCGCCGCAGCATTTGCCGCAGGGTTCGTCGAAGCTGTTTTTACCCGGACATCCCTGGAGAATAATGTACCTGCGGTGGGGTTTATTAAGGATTTGATCAGCGCCACCAATCCGCTGGCGATAGCCGGCAACCTTATTGCCATGGCCGGACGCACCGACACTACAGAATCCTTGCAGAATATTTCCATCCCCACCTTGATCCTGGTGGGGGAGGAAGATGCCCTCACCACTCCAGATACGGCGCGCGCTATGCACGCACAGATTAAAGGCTCGGAGCTGCATCTGGTGCCGCAGGCGGCACATCTGAGCAATCTGGAAAATCCAGAGTTTTTCAATGCGCGCCTGCTGGAGTTTCTGCAAAAAATCTAGCGGACAAGGTGCTCCGGTAAAACTTTTAAAAGGCGGGCTGTGCGCAAAAAAGAAGCGCAGAGCCCGCCTTTTAAATTATTATCCAGCCAGGCACTCTAGGCATGTTGCTTTCCCTGCTGCTATTATGTTTCTTCCAGGGTATAGGCGGTTATGCTGAAGGAATGACGTTGGTGAATGTTAAAGAGGAAAAATCAGGGGAGAAATCTCTCCCTGTTGATAAAATCATCCAGCCGCTGCGCGCTGCGCTGGCACATAATCCCTGCGTGGTGCTGCAGGCAGAGCCCGGCGCGGGTAAAACCACGCGGGTGCCGCTGGCACTGCTGGATGAAGCGTGGCTTGAGGGGAGAAAGATTCTTCTGCTGGAACCACGGCGTCTGGCGGCAGTGCATGCGGCACGTTACATGAGTGAACAACTGGGAGAAAAGCCAGGGCAGACCGTGGGCTATACCATCCGCCACGAACGCGCGGTGAGTAGTACCACGCGCATCGAGGTTGTCACCGAAGGGGTGTTGACCCGGCGGCTGCAGCAGGACCCTGAACTTGGCGAGGTTGGGCTGGTTATCTTCGATGAGTTTCACGAGCGCAACCTTCACAGCGACCTGGGGCTGGCTCTGAGCTGGGATGTGCAGCAGAGTCTGCGCCCCGATCTGCGCCTGTTGCTGATGTCCGCCACCCTGGATACCGCGCGTATCACCCAGCGGCTGGGGCAATGTCCGGTGCTGCACAGTAAAGGGCGCAGCTATCCAGTCAGTGTGTTTTATCGCGAGGCTGGGTCTGCATCTCTGCCCGCGCAGGTGTGCCACGCCGTGCACGAGGGGTTGCAGCATCCTGGGGATATTCTGGTGTTTCTCCCCGGCGCGGGGGAGATAAATCGGTGTGCGGGCGCATTAAAGCAGCAGGCCTGGGCACAGAAACTCCAGATTATGCCCCTGTACGGTGCGCTCTCGTTCGCGCAACAACGCAGCGCACTTGTGCCGGGGCAAGGGCGCAAGGTGGTGCTGGCGACCAATATTGCGGAGACCAGCCTCACCATCGATGGGGTCGGAATCGTGGTGGACAGTGGCCTTGAACGGCAGCTGGAGTTTGACCCCGCGCGGGGGATGGAACGCCTCCCCACGCGCCGGATATCTCAGGCCAGTGCGATCCAGCGTGGCGGACGTGCGGGCCGCCAGGGGCCAGGTTTTTGTTACCGCCTCTGGAGTGAGCCCGTGCAACAGGGGCTTGCGTTGCACCAGGTTCCTGAAATCATGCGCACCGATTTAAGTGCCATGGCGCTGGAGCTGGCGGCCTGGGGGGTACAGGATCCTGAAGCCTTGCGCTGGATAGATCCGCCACCAGCGGCGCATATGGGGGCGGCGTTCACGCTGCTGCACGAACTTGGAGCGCTGGATCGCGAGCGGCGCTTGACCCCGATAGGGCGTAAAATGGTGACTCTACCCCTCCATCCGCGCCTGGCGCGGCTGGTAATGGCAGCGGCAGATCCGCACGAACAGGAACTGGCGTGTCGCATTGCCACCATTCTGGACGCACCGCAGCTGTTTCGGCATGGACTGCGCCAAGGGAGTTGCCACGGGGAGAGGGCCCGCCCGGAGGATAGCCGTTCCACCGATTTGCTGGATACTCTGGAACAGTGGCGTCCCACGCGGACGGCTCCAGCAGAAGCGCAAGGGGGGCGCGGACCCTGGTGGCAGGCGGATCGCAACCTGCATGTATTGAAGCAGCGCCTTGGGTTGAAATCTCCCCTCAATTCAGCCGCAGCGGTGACATTCACGCCCGCTGGCGGTGCGGCGTCACAGATAGGACGTCTGCTGTTATATGCGTACCCCGAGCGTATCGCCCACCGGCGCGCGGGGAGCCGCGAGCGCTATCTGCTGCGTAGCGGCAAGGGAGCGTGTCTCGCGCCCCGCACGCGCATAACGGCGGCGGAGTGGTTGGTGGCGGCGGAACTCGAACACGGCCACGGGGCGGAAGCGCTGATTCGCATGGGTTTTGCGCTGGAACTGGAGCAGATATGCCAGGTATTTGACGCCGAGATCAGGGTAGAAGCGGAAACCAGCTGGGACAGCAGCGGTGCGCGGGTGACAGCGCGGCGCTGCAGGCGCCTCGGGAGTCTGGTGCTGCAACAGGAGCCGGTGAAGCTGGACGCTACCCGCGCCCTGCACCTGATGCTCGCACAGATCCGGACGCGTGGACTCGATGCCCTGCCGTGGACCCCTGCGAACACCCAGCTGTATGCGCGCATCTGCTTTGTCGCGCGCCACAAGTTGGTGCCAGACTGGCCGCCGGTGGGGAAAACCGCGCTGTTAGCGCGCCTGGAGGATTGGCTTGCCCCGTTTCTGTCCGGCGTGACCAGCATGGCCGCGCTCAAGCAGGTAGATCTTGGCGCGGCGCTGCAAAGTATGCTGAGCTGGGAGCAGCAGCGCCAGCTTGATTCCATGGCGCCGGAGTGGTTCCGGGTGCCGAGTGGCTCTAATGTGCGTATCGACTATGGCTCCATTGACGGCGGGGATTCCGCCAATTTCGTTGATCCTCCCCAGCCGCGCCTGGCGGTAAAGCTGCAGGAGATGTTCGGCCTGCGCCACACCCCGACCGTCGGCAACGGCCAGATTCCAGTGCTCATCGAATTGCTTTCCCCGGCGCGGCGTCCTATCCAGACCACCACCGACCTGGAAAATTTCTGGGCCAGCACCTACGCCGAGGTTAAAAAAGAACTCAAAGGGCGGTATCCCAAGCACCCCTGGCCCGAAGATCCAACGCTAGCTCTACCGCAGCGTGGGGTGAAACGCCGCTCTTAAAACGCTGCGGATGAAAATTTATAACATTATGTAATGTCGTGATATTGTTTGGCTGTTCAGTTTGGCCACCTCTATGAATCCTGAACATGTTTATGCCGTAGCTGGCAGCAATGGAGTAGAGTACGTATGAGTAAGGCGCAAATATTTCTTCTCCTTGTCCTCCTGACCGCGTTCCCGCCGCTGGCGACCGATATGTACCTGCCCGCCATCCCCATGCTGCAGCAGCGCTGGGATCAGCCCCTGATGGTGATCAATCTCACCCTGATCGTATTCTTTTTCAGTTATTGTCTTTTCCTCCTTATCTACGGACCCCTGTCGGATCGTTTCGGGCGCCGGCCGCCGTTGTTGGGGGGGATTGCCCTGTTTGTAGGAGCCTCGGTGCTCTGCGGTCTGGCCGACAGTGTTGCGGTGCTGATTTTCGCGCGGATTCTGCAGGCCGCTGGAGCTGCCGCCTCCACCTCACTGTCAATGGCGATCACCAAAGATATCTATACCAATAATGAGCGCGTCCGGATTCTGGCCTGGATCGGAGTGATCATGCCGCTGGCCCCGGCGGTGGCGCCCATTATCGGGGGTTGGATTCTGCTGTGGCTCTCCTGGCGCTGGATCTTTATCCTGCAGGCTGGAATCGGAGTTATTGCCTGGATCGGAGTTTACCGCATGGGGGAAACCAATACCGAACCGGTTCAGACCGGGCTCCGGCAAACTGCACTCATCTATCTGGAATTGCTTCGCAATCGGCGTTACATCGCTTACGCCGTGCTGGTATCGCTGGTGGTGCTGCCCCATTTTGCCTTTATCGCGGGTTCAGCTGATATATACATGAATCACTTTGGGGTGAGCGCACAGCATTTCGGCTATTTTTTTGCGATAAATGCCATCGCCTTCATGTCCGGCTCGTTGCTGTGTACCCGGCTCTTGAAGCGCATCCGTGCGGGTACGGTTATGACCCTTGGTTTTGTCGGCCTTCTGAGTGGGGGGATCATCATGCTGCTGCGCTTGTTCCCGGGACCCTGGAGTTTGGCGCTGCCGATGGCGGTGGTGACTTTCTCCATTGGGTTGAGTCGCCCTCCAAGCAACAATCTGGTTTTGGAGCAGGTGGATAAGTATGCCGGCTCCGCGTCCTCCTTGCTTATCTTTATCTTTTTCACCCTCGGGGCCTGCTCCATGTGGTTTATCTCCCTTGCATGGACAGATAAGGTGGAGGTTATAGGGCTTCTTGCCGCCGGGTGCGGGGCAGTGATGCTCTTGGCCTGGGGGCTGCTGGCACGCAGAGATGTCCTGAAAAAGGAGGCCAGCTAGCCTGAAAGGTGTTCTTGCCGGCGCACAAAAATGGATGCGTTCTTTCTGCCAGGGTGAATATCCCCGGTGGTGGCAGTTCAATCTGTAGCAGGATAGCGTCACATCAGAATTTCAAGGCCAGTTGCATGGTGACTATATCGGCACGGTCATCGTTCCTGTACTCATCATGTGCATATTCCAGCGCGAGGGAGGTGTATGGAAAAATCTCTGCCCCTACCATTGCCATGTAACGCTGCGCGGGCAGAAAGTCCAGTTCATCATCTTCGGCGGCATACCCTTGGGGGAACATGGATTCGGCATTCTTGGTCCCCTGATAGGCGATGGCGACAAGGGTTTCCTTGTTCATCAGGGTAAACATATAGCCTGCTTCCAGATTCCATACCTGTACTGCATCGCGTTTTTCAACTGCACCGGTACTCGTGGCGAGATACTCGGGGTCGTCGACAGCGCAGACATATTCAGCAATAAAGTTGAATGCGCCGGCTTCAACTACGGCATGAGCACCGAACCCGCCGATGGAGGCGTTGATTTCATAGCCGCCGAAATCTTGAAATTCATCCCCCCAACAGTCAGAGTCAATCAGGTTGTTGATGTAACTTATACCGGCCCCCAGGCGGAAGCCTTCTCGCTCCATACTGTAGCCGAGCTGTGCCCCAAAGTTGTCGATGTGGTCATCTTTTCCCGCCGCATCGATATCGCCGTTGAATACATACGCCAGCGCATAGATCCCGCCGAGCTTGAATCCAACTTCAAGCGCGCTTGCGTGGGTTTCCCCCAGCACCAACGTGAGGGGATCTGAGATCATGTTGGAAGTGAAATTTCCGAAAGGGATATAAATCTTTCCCGCTCTGATCCATGTCGGGGTGTCTGCAATACCGTCAAGGACGATAAAAGCTTCATCAACTTCGATGGGTTCTGTAGCATCTTCTTCCCACAGCAGCAGCACATGAGCGCTGGTACTATCGGTAAGCTCGGCATCAATGCCCAATTCCACTGTGGCTAAAACCAGATCACTGCCAGCTTCCCCCCTGGCCTTGTCGAAATCGACATCCACATAGCAGGCTTCTATCTCCAATAATCCACTCAGGGTGATCCGCTCTGACCAGTTAGCGAGCACCGTCCCCAGCTTTTCCACCGCGTGGGATGGTGCAGCAACCCCAGTGGCGCCATGCGAAGACGTGGGAGCTGTTTCCAGTCGGGACTCCAGCCGTTTGATGCGTTCGTGCAAGCGATGGTGAGAGGACTCCTCCTGCGCCCCCAGAGCAAGGGCTGGGCCTAGAACCAAGGTACACAGTAGCGCCATAAGCAATTTTTTCATGTGGTTTCTCCTTTTGTAGCCACAACAATATAAAAATTTCCGTATCCACTGCGGCGGTTGCAGTATGAAAAGCATCAAGTGCACGCACAAACGGCTGGACAGATGAACACCTCTCCGCTGCTGCAAGTAATCTTGATAATCACTTTCAAGAGAGGGTACAGGGATGTTCCGGCCACTTTTGTGACCAGGGTCACATGTTGCCGTAATTATTTTTTAGCGCGTGATTTCGAGGACTGTATTGGGGATGGGTTTTAAAAGGGGACAGGGTTATATTTACTGCGGCTATACCCCTTTAGCTCTGCTGCCAAAAAGCAAAGTGTGGTAGCGTAGCGCTCACAGAAGTTTTTGCCTGATGCTCCTTTCCTGTTTGTAGCATCAGGCGCCACGGGTGTAAGAACAGGAGTGCATACTTTTTACCCAAGGAGGTTCAAGGCTGATGGACTGGCTCACGGAACCCTGGCTGCTGTGGCTGCTGGGAGCAGGTATGTTTGTAGTTGTTGAACTATTTACCCCTGGATTTATCTTCATTTTTTTTGGCATCGGGGCCTTGGTGGTGAGTATCCTGCTGCTGCTGTTCGACTTCGGCCTGACCGCGCAGGTGTGGACGTTTCTCCTCACCGCAGTGGGCACTCTGGTGATATTGCGTAAAACGTTGGTGGGAATATTCCATGGGCGCGAAGAAGCAGATAAGCTCGACGATATCCCTTCCGGCACGGCGCTGGTAGTAAGAGAGATAAAGCCGGGAATCGACGGACGGGTGTCGTTTCGCGGCTCGTTCTGGCCGGCGCGGGCAGAGCAGAATTTTCACGTAGATGACACCGTTCAGGTGGTTGGTTACGCCGGTGGAATTAAAACCATTTTAAAGGTCGTAAAACCCGACCAAGGAGAGAACGCATGAATCCTGCATTAGTTGCCGCGATAGTCGTGACCGTATTAACGCTGGTTGTATTGGCGAAGACCGCTACCATCGTACCGCAGAAAAGTGAGTTTATTGTTGAACGTCTGGGCAAGTACAGCCGCACGTTAAGTGCTGGGTTTCACATTCTGATCCCTTTCTTCGACAAAGTGGCGTACAGGTTAATGCTCAAGGAAGAGGTGATAAACATCCCCATGCAGACCTGCATCACGCGCGATAACGTCACCGTTGAGGTTGATGGTTTAATCTATCTGCAGGTCCAGGATAGCAAGCTCGCAGCCTACGGGATCTCTGATTACCGAGTCGCGGCGGCTCAACTCGCGCAGACTACACTGCGCTCCTGCATCGGCCGCATCGACCTGGATAAAACCTTTGAAGAGCGCGAGCAGATCAACGCCATTGTGGTAGAAGCGATAGATGAAGCGGCCACTTCATGGGGGATCAAGCTGCATCGCTATGAAGTATCGGACATAAACCCGCCCCACAGCGTCAAGCAGGCGATGGAAGCACAGATGACCGCCGAGCGCGCGAAGCGTGCCGAGATAGCCAAATCGGAAGGAGATCGGCAGGCGACTATCAACCGCGCCGAGGGGGATCGCCAGAATGCGATTCTGCGCTCCGAGGGGGAAAAACAGCGCATGATCAATGAAGCCGAAGGGCAGGCGGAGCAGATTCGGGCGGTAGCCTCCGCTACCGCCGAGGGGTTACGTATGGTGGCCCAGGAGATGGCGGCGCAGGGGGGCAAGGATGCCGCCAGTCTACGCGTGGCTGAACAATATGTGACCCAGTTCGGCAAACTGGCGCAGGAGAACAACACCCTGATAATTCCCAGCAATACCGGTGATGTGTCTGCCATGGTAGCCCAAGCCATGGCGACCTTCAACGCGGTCCAGAATAAGGGATAATTTCTGCAGTCTGAACCAAAAACTGCCCTGCCAGACGCTTCCAGCCCGGCAGGGCAGTGTCGTTTTGAGTGTCTCGGTTCCAGGTTCCAGGTTCCAGGTTACAGGTTACAGGTTACAGGTTACAGGTTACAGGTTCCAGGTTCCAGGTTCCAGGTTACAGGTTACAGGTTCCAGGTTCCAGGTTACAGGTTACAGGTTACAGGTTACAGGTTACAGGTTACAGGTTCCAGGTTCCAGGTTTCAGGTTACAGGTTACAGGTTACAGGTTACAGGTTACAGGTTACAGGTTACAGGTTACAGGTTACAGGACTCAGGACTCAGGACTCAGGACTCAGAACTCAGAACTCAGAACTCAGAACTCAGAACTCAGAACTCAGAACTCAGAACTCAGAACTCAGAACTCAGAACCAGTACCCGACACTCAACACCCCATAGCGACAGTTAAGTTGCTGGTCTTTAAAATATTTCTGCGGGAAGTAGAAGTCCATGTCAATCCGGAAGCGCTCGTAGCGCCAGTGAATCCCCGCCTGAAAACTTTCATAGGTGCGCTTTGGTTCTACAGAATAGTCACTGCTTTTCACCCCTTCAAGGAACACATTTTTATCCACCACGTGGAAGTCATAACCCGCGCTTAAATACAGGCTGCTCTGCGGGTGCGGGTTGTAGTGCGCCTCCAGCTCGGGCACGTTAAGACCCAGGCGCACAGTCGCGCCGACATTGGCATCCACATAAATATTGCCCCCGCGCCCTTCAAGCCGCCCGATGATGTCGGCGCTCATGCCGGAACGCGTGTGCCACACGGGGATGCGCTCCGCGAGCGCCAAGTCAAAAATCCAGCCCCAGCGTCTGGAGATTTGGCTGTCCCAGCCATGGTATTTGCTAAACCCCAGGATGTTATGCGTTATATCCTGGGTTTCTTTTCCCAGTGCCCGTTCTCCCGTGGTTCCCAAGGTGAGCCCGGTGGTCAGCAGCGTGTTTTGCTTGAGCTTGATCCGGTATTCCCCTCCGGCATACAGCCAGGCACCGTAGGGGTGCTGCCCTTCTGGGGGCTGTTTGGCTTTGTTAGCATCTGGAGTGAACATATCCTGTCCGAACCAGAAGCTCCAGGGGCTGCCTGCGGCGCTTCTTTCAAACTGAATCCCGCTGGTGTAGCCACGGTCCTGATTTAAAAAAGCGTCGTTAGCTACCTGAATAGTCCACAGAGCGTCCTCTGCGGCCGCAGCGTAGCGTGGTATAAGGCACATACCAAGCAGCAGCGCGGTGCTTACGCTCCGGAAAAACCCTCTGAATAGCATAGAAACCTCCCGTGAGATGTGTAGTAAAATTTCCAGAAAAACATTGCGTCAGTAAAGCGCTGCGCCGGACTCTTGCTTGACTCCTGTTGCTGCTGACGTATGGTGTGCTCCAATTGAGGCACAATATACGGTGAATGCTGAAAACATACCTTGATTAAGTCGGAATATCAAAATTATTAGAGGTTAATGTTTCTAGGCGTGGAGGGTTACCGCCGGAAGTGGCTGGAAAGGTAGTGATCTTATGGAGGGAAAGCCGCGGGAAAAGAGCGCGACAGAAAACAGACACGAACGCGGCATGTTGCTGATGCTGGGATCTGCACTGTTGCTGCCCGCGATGGATGCTGTGGCTAAGTTGCTTTCGGCGCAGATGGCGGTAGGGCAGGTTTCGTTTGTCCGTTTTTTACTGCAGGCGCTGCTGCTGTGCCCTGCGGCGTTAATGCTGCGTTCTGGGTGGCGGCAGATGCTGGGGTTGTCATGCAGGGCGATGCTGAAGTTGGTGGTCGCCGGTGCTCTGGTTGCGGCTGCGATTGTGTGTTTGTACTGGGCACAGGCCAATATGCCGCTGGCCAACGCGATTGCGATATTTTTTGTGGAGCCGCTGCTGCTCACCCTGCTTTCGGCGCTGGTGTTGAAAGAGCAGGTCGGGTTGCGGCGCTATGTCGCCGTTGCGGTCGGCCTTTGTGGGGCGATGATCGTTATCCGTCCCAATTGGGCGATGTTTGGCCCGGTGGCGGTTTTACCCGCATTGGCAGCGTTGTTTTATGCAGGACATCTGGCTACAATCCGCTCAATAACCGCCTCCCTCAGTGGCTTGATGGTACAGGCACTCAGCAGCGTGGTTGCGTTTGTGCTCCTTGGGTTGCTGCTCTGGGGGGGAGATGTCAGCGGCAGTTCGTTATTTAACTGGAGTACCCCCGACGCAAGGGCCTGGTGGCTGTTTGCGGCGATGGGGGTGATGTCGGCGGTGAGTCATCTGATGCTGACGGTGGCATTTAAATACACCCCGGCCTCGATTTTGGCGCCGTTTCAGTATCTGGAGATTTTCAGCGCCACCATCCTCGGATATCTTCTATTCGGGGAGTTCCCCGATATGCTTACCTGGGTGGGAACGGGAGTGATCTTCGGGTCTGGGTGTTATGTGTTTTATTCGGAGAGAAGTCTGGCGCGGCGGGGGTAAAACGCTGCATGGAAGCAAAAAGATCCTCAACCAAAAAAGCCCCCGCCAAATCGGCAGGGGCTTTTTTAGGATTGCTTGAAGGTGCTTACCAGTTCTCACCCAGCAGTTCGAAGTGCGATTGGGGATGGATACACGCCGGGCAGAGATCAACCGCTTGCGTGCCGGTGTGGATGTAGCCACAGTTGCGGCAGCGCCAGGTCACCGGCTGCTCGCGCTTGAAGACCTTGCCGTTTTCAAGATTGTTGAGGAGGTCGCGGTAGCGTTTTTCGTGCTGTTTTTCCGAGATGCTGATGGCGTCCCAGGCGGCGGCGACGGTGTTGAAACCTTCCTTGCGTGCTATTTCGGCAAAGCCCGGATACAGCTCGGTGTGTTCTTCCTCCTCACCGTTGGCTGCTTCGAGCAGGTTCTCAGCCGTGGTCCCCATTTTGCCCGCCGGATAGGACGCAGTAATTTCGAGAGCTTTGCCGCCGTCAAGAAACTTGAAGAAGCGCTTGGCGTGCTCTTTTTCCTGGTCGGCGGTCTCTGCAAAGATATCTGCTATTTGAACATAGCCTTCCTTCTTCGCGATGCTGGCAAAGTAGGTGTAGCGGTTCCGCGCCTGGCTCTCGCCAGCGAAAGATTTCAGGAGATTCTTTTCTGTTTCTGTCCCTTTTATACACTTGCTCATTGATTTGGATCCTCCAGGTAAATAATGGAATAAAATGCGCGGCCAGACCGAATATCGGGCCCTGTATGCGCTGTATACGCGAAAAACGGGGTTATTCTTGCGCGCTATTCTTGCCGGCACGGCATTGCGTGCAGGTGCCATACACCACCATGTGTGCCCGCTCCACCTCACCCCAAGCGTGCAGTTCATCCTGCAGGCTGGTGTGGTCAACCAGGTTCCAGGTCAGATCCGTAATTGCATTGCATTTGCGACAGATGACATGGTGGTGGTGAATGTGCTGCACCTCAAACCGTGCCTGGTTCTGGGTTGACTCCACCTTATGCACCAGATCGTGGCTGATAAGGGTGCCCAGGGTGCGGTATACGGTGTCCAGCGAGAGGGATGGCATCTTGGGGCTCAGACGTTGATACAGTATCTCCGCCGTTGGATGATCGGTTGCACGTGCCAGCTCACCATATATCTCCAGGCGTTGCGGAGTTATGCGCAGTTTTTTCTGGCGGCACACATCCTCGAATAGTTTCATATACTCTTCCGGGGCCTCATTGCGCACCCGGGTCGGGGCCTTTTTGCACATAAATCCACCTGTTGAACAGATAATTGGGCAGCTTAGGAATAATTACTATGTGCGATAAATTACAACTTAGATCCTGCGCTGTCAAGGACAAAATGTAGCTGTGGTCACAGGTTGTTTTCCATCTTGGGCGCGGTCGTTGCTGGGGGAAGCGGCAGCATATGTGGGATGTTGATCTGATCGAGGCGCGGCAGCAGACTGCGCACCCCCGAAAACCAGGTGTCCAATTCTGCCCCTGGTTCCAGCGAGGTGATAACCGTTCTGCCGACGAGAACCCGTGATTCATTTCCCGTAACAGAGTGGTGTCGAATCCCCCACAGGGTATGCAGAACCGCGATTTTGCCCTGATATTCTCCCAGGTACAGCATGATGTGGCCGGGCAGGTGCACCAGGGTGGCGAAGGGGATTCCGGCAGCGCGGATCCGGGCGCGGCGTTGTGCGGGGGGGAGATTGTTCAGCGCAATGATTGTTCCACGGGTGGCCTGCGCACTTGAATTGCGGGGGAGCCATATACCGAACGGAGCAAAAAGGTCGCGCATGGTGCCGGAGCAGTCGCGTCCGTCGAATCGATCTCCCCAGGAATAGGGTTGCCCCATGAAGCGCATACTCAAGGTGGCAACCCGCTCTTGCGTGAACGGAAGGGGAAACATCTGCGCGGCCTCTGTGCTCACAACGGCGCTCTGTGCAACGGCGTTGCCTTGCGCATCTACCGTGGGGATTGCGACGCGGTATGTTTCGCTGGTGCGCATGAGCAGGGGAAAGATGGCACCGATGCGGGTGGCGGGAAATGTACGTTCAGTGCAGCGCACGGGGTGACCGTCTTCCAGTGCGACTACGTAGCTTTGCGTATAAAAGGTCTCTTGAAAAGCGGCATCCGTCCACGCAATCTCTGCAGCCGGAACCCAACCATACAGTAACTCGGTTTCGAGGAAAAGCCAGTTTCCGTCCGGGCTCGTGTGGGTGATGATAACCGGAGTACCGCAGGGGAGGACTCCGTGTTGCAGATAGTCGAACGGAAAACCTTCCCCCACTTTGCGCGGGTCATTGAATATGGGAGCGGCGGTGGGTAGCGCCCGCACATCCACATGGGCGAGGGTGATACCATGCCGAACGCAGGAGGGGTAATCTTGCGCTGATGCTCGCTGCACCAGCTTCTGGATCTCATCTGTTTCGAGGGCAAGCAGATTCAGGCCGAAGACAGGTTTGGATTGGATCCACTCCACCGCCCAGAACGGACTCTGTGTTTCCGGTAGCGGCCCCTGCGCCTTCCAGGGGGCGAAGTGGCGCGCAAGAAAGTTTTGTGTCAGCGCCTGCTGTTCGGTTGCCGATAACAGCTCTGCAGAGGCACTCTCAGGCTGCAGGTAGTACAGGGGTTGCTGGGGCATGGTGGTGAGGTCGTGGGGAAGATAGCCTGGTTGGGGAGCGCACCCGCCGAGGAGTAGAGCCAGGGTCAAGAGCAGACTCAATCGAAGAGCCGGGGGCCAACCCCAAAAGGGAAGCTGTTTCAGCATGGCTAAATTATGTCCTGCGAAGGCAAGAGAAAACTCAAGGCGGTGGCGCAGTTTATGCCCTTAGTGTAAACTGTGCGTGGTTGCATGGGGGCATACGCAGCGCCAAGTTAGTCTAGCAGGTTCAGCCCATTGCGGTAAAAAAAATAATGCCGCAGCATGGGGGCTAAGGGTAACCATACAACGCATAATTAGTGCGGACAAAAATAAAAAAGTGCGGACAAAAATAAAAAGTTTTGCAAAGATGCGTTGCGTCGACAGGCGCGTGCTGAACCACCTGTCAAGCCCATCCACGGGGCGCGGGAAGGTGCAGTTGATATTCAAGGAGAGTTTAAGCTATGGATCAGCAAGAAAAATCGGCGGCAGTCATTGCCGAGGCGCGGCGCGCTGCGACGGAACGCCAGGGTGGTTATCGAGAACGAGCGCTGAAGTTGTTTCCCCATGTATGCGGGCGCTGCTGCCGTGAGTTCGAAGGCAAAAAACTGCGCGAACTTACGGTGCATCACCTTGACCACAATCATGACAACAATCCGCCCGACGGCAGTAACTGGGAGTTGCTGTGTATATATTGCCACGAGCAGGAACACGTTCGAGCCATAGAACAGCAACGCGCGAGTGTTGGCGGTTCCGAGAGCAGCAAGCCCACCCTGAATCATTCCCCTTTTGGAGCCCTGGCTGCCTTAAAAGACAAAGGATAGCCATCCCTGCCTCTCCGCGGAATCTGCCCTGCTGGGGTGGTCCAGGCGTTGCGGCCCAGATGGCTGCAATTGAGGCGGCGCTGTGACCAGCAATGTTAGTACGTCAGCGATATAAATGGAGAATTGCCAGCGCTGGACTGGCTGTCTTTGGGAGGGGCCGTACCTGTTGTATGCATACCAACTCCTGCTCCTCTTGCATCCTCACTTACCCCAGGTGGTGTAGGGTTGTTGCGCCAGATTGGCGTTGAAGTAACGCGGGTCGTCCGAAACTTCCAGCCCGAGCCAAGGCGGACGCGCAAACTCCGCGGTGGCAGTTTCCAGCTCTATTTCAGCGATTATCAGCCCGGCGTTAGCACCGCTGAATTCGTCGATCACCCATTTATTGCCGGCATAATTGATCTGGTGGCGCCACTTATCTATGGGGGGACACAGGTTCATCTGCTTCAGCATGGCAGCGCCATCCTGCGCCGGAATCGGATACTCAAATTCCGTGGCGCAGTAGTTGTGGCGTTTCCCCTTGAGGGTAAGGAATGCGCCAGCGGCTGTAAGGCGAACCCGCACCGTCGCTGTGGGGTTAACACTGATATAGCCCTGGATGATGCGCGACTTGCTTTGAACGTGGGCGCGCCACGAGTCTGTTTTAAGTAAAAACTTCCGTTCAATTTCAATGGCCATTATTTCATCCTCCACTGGACTCAAATTTAAGATTTGTCCTTTTATTAATAGCGTAAATTCACAAAACATCTATCCCCTACCGCGGGTTTAAATATTTCACGCCGGGATCTCAACACCAGGCCCCCAAGGGTAGAACAATAAGTCGAGGGCAATAAATATGCTGAAATCGGTAACTCCGCACCCGCGGGTGCCACCTTTCCAGCCATGTGCGGCAGAGCGGTGAAGAGAGAACCCTGTAGTCAGCCAACCACCCCATACCTAAGCGCACAGCAGATAACCGCTACGCAGCGAATACCACAAGGAGAAGAGCGGATGCGCACACACTATATTGCTTATTTTTCCCCCGCAGGGGCAACCCGTACCGTAGCGAAAATGATCGAGGGCGCGCTGTGCAGGCACGGAATAAAAGCGGTTATGCTCGATCTGGCGCCGCGCGGGGGCGCGGATATGACAACGCTGGCTGCTGAAGTTAAGGCAGACGCGTGTCTGTGGCTGGGTACACCGGTATATGTCGATCATGCGGTGCCGCAGGTGCTGGACTTTATCGCGGCGCTGCCACAAGGGGCCGATGAAGCGACCGCAGTTCCGTTCGCAACCTGGGGCGCGGTGTGCAGCGGCGTGACCTTGCCCGAGATGGCGCAGCATCTGCAAAAGAGCGGCTGGGTAACAGTGGGCGCAGCCAAGGTGCTGGCGCGGCATTCCTCGCTGTGGGAAAGTGCAGAGCCTTTGGGGGCAGGACATCCGAATGCTGACGCTGCGGATAAAATGAATGCTCTGGTGGAGGCCGTGCTGGAAAAGCTGAGCACCACACCTGCTGCGCCTTTGGACGTGGCGAGGTTGAACTATCTTCCGGCCGCGTGGGCTGAAGAGGCGTGGGAGAAGAGCCTGGCTCTGGTGAAGACCATGCTGGGGGCGCACCAGCCAGATAGAGGCAGATGTAGCAGCTGTGGAACCTGTGTAGACCTTTGCCCGACCGGAGCGTTTATCTGGGAGGATGGATACCCGGTAGTGGGGGAAAGCTGTGTGCGCTGCCACCAGTGTACGCGCCACTGCCCGCAACAGGCCTTTGCCAATGCTGGCGCTGCTATGGAGATCCGCCTGCACCAGATGGCGGCGCAGAGCCCGGAGAAGGCGGAGACAGTTATTTGTGTTTAGGTTCATTTCAACACCACGCTAGCTTTCGATCCTTTCTCCGGCGGTGGGGGCGCCAAAGTGATAACCCTGGGCGTAGTCACATCCCATCGCTGCAACAGTGGCGAGAATCGCGGCTGAACTGACAAATTCGGCGATTACCTCTATCCCTTCGGAGTGGGCGTAGTCGATCAGCATCTTGACCAGATTGCGGGTTTTTTCATCTTCATTAACCTTGCGGATCAATGATCCATCAATCTTGACAAAGTCTGCTGGAAATGCCGACAGGTAGGAGAAGTTCGCAAACCCGGAACCAAAATCGTCGATCGCGACTTTAATCCCCAGGGCTTTCAATTCTACCAGCGCCTTTAGGGCGGCGTCGTAGTTGTGGATGTTCTCCGTCTCCACCAGTTCGAGGACCAAACGTTCGGTAACGGCGTAATTTGCAGCCGTGGTTGCGATAAAATCGACCGTATTGCGGTGCAGAAGGTCATCCACCGTGAGATTGACGGAAAAGCTTTCCTTGCGAAAGCGAAAGAACCTGCACGCTTGTTTGAAGATCGTCCGCGTCATCTCCGGATAGTGACTGGTTTGCTCCATGATGGGGAGAAACGCTCCAGGAGGGACAATCTCCCCGTGGGTGTCTACCATGCGCATCAGGGCTTCGTATCTGCGGGTTTCGCCACTGGCAATATGCACAATGGGCTGGTAGTGGGGGATAATACGCTGGTCCAGCAGCGCCTGCTGCACTTCGTTGATCCAGTAGGCGCGCATCCGCCCCTGGCGCTCCGCAATTTCTGCATTGTATATGGCCATGGAGGCCTTGCTTTGCTTAGCATGTTGCAGAGCGGCGTCGGCGCAGGTGAGCAGATCTTTTTCGTTGCAGGCGATTCCACAGATGAGGTTCAGATTCATAGTCCCGGAGTCGGTATGGACAAAGGTGTTCTTTCTCAGGCTCAGGCAGAATTGTTCTACGGTGGAATGAAGCGCAGGTTGTGCGGTGGCATCGGTCAGCACGGCGAATATATCGCTGTGGAGGCGATACAGGGAGTATTTATCCGCCGTAAAAAACTCAACCAGCTGGTTGCTCAGGTGCAGGAGAATCTGGTCTGCGGTTTCGATCCCCAGGGTATGATTGATACCGCCAAAATCGACGATATCAAACAGGATAAGGCACCTGTTTTCGAGGTTCGCGCGCAGATCTTCAACCAGCTTGTGGCGGCTCCCCAGCGCGGTAAGTTTATCCGTGGCAAAAGCCAGGCGTACTTCATCGCGTTTCTCCAGCAGCTCGGTGATTTCGTAGCGCGCCGCGATATATTCAACGATGTTACCGTCCTGATCGGTCAGGGGCATGATGACGCTATCGGCATAGTATGAGTTGGCGTCTCTGGTTTTGTTGCGGCTGATCCCGCGCCAGGTTTTGCCCGCCTGAATCTGCTGCCACATCCGCTTGAACGTGGTTTTCGGCACACTGGGGTGCCGCACGATATTGTGAGGCTGCCCCAGCATCTGGGCCCGGGTGTAGCCCGAAACTTGGCAGAATTTATCATTGACGTAGGTGATGTTGCCTTCCAGATCCCCCTTGGAGACCAGACAGAGTTCATCAAGCAGATTGCCGTATTGTTCCAGACGCCTCAGGTGTGCTTCACGCGCTGCTTCAATTTTGCGTACATACCGATGGGTGACATAGGCTATTCCCAGCCCCAGGAGCAGGTTGATAAGAACGACAACAATGCCGATGCGCACGCGTGTGTGCGCGCCGCGCAGGAGTTCGTGTTGGTAGGCCTGAAGGTGCTTATCCCGAGCGCTGGTGTAGAAGCCCGTGCCTAAAATCCATCCCCAGCGCGGCAGCATGGTGACATAGGCGATTTTGTTTTCCACCTCGTTGGCATTGGCTGGATTCTTGAACATATATTCTATATAGCCTCCGCCATTTTGCGCGATTTTGACGAAGGGGTGGGGCGTGCCCAGCTGTTCTTCCGGAATGGAGAGGGGGTTGAGGTCTGAATTGAAGGGTGGCGCCAGGAGTGGACTCATTATAGGTCTGGCGCCACCATCGAAAATGTAGAAATAGCCGGAGCCGTCTGCGCCAAAACGCACCTGAGACAGGTGTTCCAGGAAGCGGATCTGCAGGTCTTTGGCGCTGATATGCTGCGGAATTACCGCGACTATACGTAACTTCTTTTGTGCGGAAGTGGCGTAGCTGGCGTGCAGGGGCAATGGGGCAGAGTCCGCAGCACCAGGCCAGTGGAGGTGCTTTAGTTCTTTCGGTGCTACGCCCCAGAGAGGTTCGAATACGGATGCAATTTCAGCCTCCGCTAAGTCTGGTTGCATCCCCAGTTCGAGAAGGTGTTGTCGACTGCTGCGGCTGATTAGGTTACCATCGGCGGCGAAAACAAAATAAGCGGCATGGTGCGGCTGCCCCACCTCCTGGCGCATGTGGGTAACCATGGTGTGAACCTGTTGTATGCTCAGATGGCGCTCTGCTTCGAGGAAGCGCTCCATGTCGGCCAGGTTCAGGTTCAGGGTGGCGGCTACTGCTTTCAGGTGATCGCGGTGGAGAAAGTTCAGTTCATCGAGGACGCGCTTCACCTCCCGGCGGATGGTCTGCTTTTCTTCCTCGATATAGTACTGTTTGAGTTCCGCGGAGCGGTTCGAATATTCCTGATACGGTAGAAATATAAAGAAATAGCTGATGCTGGCAGCCAGGATAATGCCTGCCAGTGTGGTTGCGATAAGATTGAAGCGGGTGATCGGCGTCACAGCGAGCCTCGGATGAGAATTTATCGTGGTGCCAAATGGAGAGCTTCTTGTTTTGCATGCGCGGTGCAAAGAACTTCAAGCGCCAGATTGATCGCAAAAGATTAGCAGACAACGTAAAAAAAGTACAAGCACTTTCCAATTTGTAAAAAAAAGAAAATTAATGCTCGGGCCGCTATCTTGGCTGCTGGCATATGCGTTCTGCTTTGGGCGCATGAGAGCTGTAGCGGAACAAGATAAATTTAGCGGACATGTCACGCCTTTTTACGTAACTTATCTATTTAACTCAGAATATCAGGAGAGAAAATATGCAGGTACGTGAAGTTGAGTATGCCATTGTCGGTGTCGGAACTGCCGGCCTTGGTGCCTACAGCCGGATCCGGCGCAAAACCGATAATCTGGTGCTGATCCAGCATGGCCCCTACGGTACCACCTGCGCCCGGGTCGGCTGTATGCCGAGCAAAATGCTCATTGCTGCTGCGGATATAGCACACACAATTGAGGAGGGTGCGTTCTACGGTATCAACGGGAGCTATAGCGTCGATGGCAAGCGGATTTTTGCACGCTTGAAACAGGATCGAGCCGAGCGTTTCGTTGGTAAGGTAATGAAAGCAGTAGAAAAAATCCCAGCGGCATATAAACTTGAAGGTCAGGCGGTGTTTGTTGATCCGCATACCTTACAAATCGGGGATGATCTGCAGATAAAGGCACAGAAGATTATCCTGGCGTGTGGTTCCACCCCGGCTTTTCATGGCCCTTTTGCCGGGGTAAACGAGATGGTGGACAGCAGCGACACCATCTTTGAACTCGACGATCTGCCCCCGTCTCTTGCGGTGGTGGGGCTTGGCGTCATCGCCCTTGAGTTGGGGCAGGCATTTCACCGGCTCGGAGTCAAGGTCACCATGTTCGGGCGCAGTGGACGCATCGGCGGCTTCCAACATCCCGATATGCAGACGGAAACCATGGCGGTGCTGGCGCAGGAACTCGACATCGTGCCCCGCGGTGAATTTATCGGCGCCAAGCAAACTTCAGCTGGTTTTGAACTCAAGTTTCGGCAGGATACCGGCGAAGTGCTCACCCATACCAGCGCCAGGGTGCTGGTGGCGAGCGGGCGCGAATCTAATCTGCGCAGCATGAAGCTGCACAACAGTGGCCTGAACCTGGATCACCGGGGTCTGCCCCTATACGATCCTCTGACCATGCGCTGCGGGGAGAGCCACATCTACGTAGCCGGCGATGTGACCGAAGATCTTCCCCTGTGGCATGAAGCTTATATTGAGGGGCGCATCGCTGCTGAGAGTGCCCTGGCGCCAACGGGTGAGAAGACCGGGAAACGCGCCGTGCCCCTGGGGATCTACTATACCGATCCACAGATGGCGAGCGTGGGTACCTCTTACGCCGAGCTCAACAAGGATGAGATTGTAATCGGGACCGCACGCATGAGTGGCGGGCCACGCCATGCCATCTATAATGATACGCGCGGGATGCTGCAGATTTATGCCGCCAAAGGCGATGGACGCATCCTCGGGGCCGAAATTTTCGGGCGTGGCGCGGAACACATGGCGCATACCCTGGTGCTGGCCATCGAATATAGGGCCGACCTCGCTGGAATGTTGGAGATGCCCTTTTATCATCCATGTTTAGAAGAGGTGATGAAGGATGCCCTGCTTAACGCCGCTAAGAAGTTGACCTGAGTATGAAGTGCGCGCGTGGATAGTCCGCTGCGCGGTGATAATTCCAGTGAAAATCTGGAGCACATTGTTCAGAGAAAAAAGATAGGAAAGAAATTGAACAGAACATTAAAAGCAGGGGTTTATCATGTTGTAACCGGTCTCCTTTATGTTGTGGTGCCCTGATGCTGGCCGCACTGGAATTTGCCTTTTTAATCACCGCGCCAGTGTTTTTTATAATTCTCTCCGGGGTGCTGTTCAAACGCATGGGGATTATCAGCGACAGTTTTGCGCGCACCGGGTCTGACCTGGTGTTCAGGGTCACTCTGCCGTGTCTGCTGTTTGTCAAACTGGTGCAGACCGATTTCCAGCGGGAACTGCCGTGGCTGTTGGTGGGATACGCCGTTGTAGCTATCACCGCAGTGTTCATAGTGCTTGAACATGAGGCCGGACGCCACCTGCGTAGCAGCCACGAACGCGGGGTATTTGTGCAGGGTTCTTTCCGGGGAAATATGGGGATTGTAGGGTTGGCGTATTGCTTCAGCGCCTTCGGTGATTCAGTCGTAGCACCGGCATCCATCTATCTTGCGGTTTTGACCACCCTGTACAATGTTCTTGCGGTTCTTACCCTGACCCGGCACCAGAATGAGACCCTGATGGATGCGACATCGGTGCGGAGTAAGGTGCTCCCCATGTTAAGCAATATTGGTAAAAATCCACTTATTCTGGCCATTGCTGCCGGAGTGGTGGTTTCTTTGAGCGGGATCTCCGTGCCGCAAGTGATTCTCAGGACCGGAGAGTATCTGGCACAGATGACTTTGCCCCTGGCGCTGGTCTGCGCCGGAGCCTCGATCCGTCTGCACGAGTTCACCTCTTCAGCCCCCTTGTATGCCGCTACGGTTGCCAAGTTGGTGGTGGTACCCGCTGTGGTAACCTTGGGGGGGATAGCGCTGGGGATGCGGGGTGAAACCCTGGGGATTTTGTATCTGATGATGGCGGCACCGACAGCGGCGGCCAGCTATCCCATGACTCTGGCGCTGGGTGGCAACCATCATCTGGCCGCAGCTATAATTGCCGCGACTGCCATTGGATCGTTGTTTTCAACCACATTGGGGCTGTTTTTACTCCGCAGTTTGCAACTGTTGTAATCTGTACCACTTAAACACTGGTCTGGAATGGAGAACAGATAATGGAACACAGTTCAGTTGATGTGATGGCGGCAATGTTTGCTGCTGTGTTCGTGGTCAGCAGCCTGTGTCAATGGCTTGCGTGGCGCGTCAAACTGCCGGCCATTGTGTTTCTGCTGCTGGCCGGGCTGCTGGCCGGGCCGGTATTTCAACTGGTATCCCCCGACGCGATCCTGGGAGAGCTGCTGTTTCCATTTGTGGCGCTGTCGGTCGCGGTTATTCTGTTTGAAGGTAGCCTGACCCTTAATTACCGTGAAATCGGTGGGCTGCAGAGAGTTGTGCGCAATCTGGTCTCGGTCGGAATGCTCACCACCTGGGCTGTCACCACGCTGCTCACCCGCTATATCCTCGATTTGAGCTGGGAGCTGAGCCTGTTGTTCGGAGCCATTTCGGTGGTGACCGGGCCGACCGTCATTGCCCCCATGCTGCGCACCGTGCGCCCGACCCAGTCGGTGTCCAACATCCTGCGCTGGGAAGGGATCGTCATCGATCCTATCGGCGCATCGCTGGCGGTTCTGGTGTATGAGTTTATCGTCGCGGGGGGCGGACAAGAAGCGCTGGGGCATACCCTGATCACCTTCGGCCTTATCGTCCTGGTGGGGTTTGTTATCGGCATCCTGGGCGGGTATGGCTTCGGACTGCTGCTGCGTCATCACCTGTTGCCAGAGTACCTCCACAATATAACTGCTCTGGGGTTAGTGTTCGGCTCCTTCGCGGTCTCCAACCTTATTCAAGCAGAGTCGGGGCTGGTCACTGTCACCGTTATGGGGATGTGGCTGGCCAATATGCCCAAGGTGGATATGGAAGAGATTCTCGACTTTAAAGAGAGTCTGAGTCTGTTGCTGATTTCGTTGCTGTTTATCATCCTCGCCTCGCGCCTGGATTTTGCCGACTTTACGGCACTGGGCTGGCCCGCTCTGCTGGTTCTGCTGGGGATCCAATTCCTGGCGCGCCCCCTGAATGTAATGGTATCTGCGGCGGGATCGAATCTTACCTGGCCGGAACGCCACCTGCTGGCGTGGATCGCGCCGCGCGGCATCGTGGCGGCCGCAGTTTCTGCCCTGTTTGCCATGCAGCTGGAGCAGGCCGGTTTTGTCGATGCCGAGAAGATTGTACCCCTGATCTTTATGGTAATTATCGGAACCGTGCTATTTCAGAGTGCCACGGCGCGCCCCATTGCGATGTGGCTTGGGGTTGCTGAACCTGAGCCGCGCGGATACCTCATTGTCGGCGCCAATCAGCTGGCCCGCGCCATCGGACTGGCGCTGCAGAAAAGCGGTTTCAGGGTACGCCTGGCGGATTCAAACTGGGAATATACCTCCAAAGCGCGGATGGAGGGGTTGCCCACCTATTTTGGCAACCCGATATCGGAGCACTCCGACCGGCATCTGGATATGGTGGGGTTGGGGCGGATGTTGGCGTTATCGCCCCAGGAAGAGCTCAATATAGGCGCGGCCATGTACTACCGGATCGACCTGGGGGTAGAAAATATCTTCCGGGTGCAGAACAGCAAGCCCAAAGAGGATACAGGAAAAAAGGTAGTGAAACACCGCCGCGGCACTATTCTATTCGGTGAAAATGTAACCTATGCATCTCTGGATGCGATGCTCGACCATGGAGCGGAGATCCATTCCACCAAGCTGACTGAAAACTTCACCTTTAAACAGTGGCGCCAGCAGCATGGTAACGCCGCGGTGCCCTTGTTCGCCATGGATACACGCAAAAACCTGCGCCTGTTCAGTGTGGACAACCGGTTTGAACCCGCTCCGGGGTGGCAGATATTCAGCTTGGTGCTGCCCGATTCCCATTTTCAGTAGGTGCGCACCGGCGGGTGCGCCCATGTTTGCCGATGCGCCGTACGACAGTGCAGCGCCAGCAGGCGCTCCCCCGCCTTAATCAAGGAGGGGGCAGGGGGATGGTATAGGTTTTGGCGGTACCGATACGCGGCGTGGAAACACGACGCGATAAAACCGTAGGGGCAATTCACGAATTGCCCTTTTCGCATATGCGCCCTACGCAGGATGTTGGAAAATGAAGGACGAAGAGCCAGAACCCAACCACCAGAACCCAACCACCAGAACCCAACCACCAGAACCCAACCACCAGAACCCAACCACCAGAACCCAACCACCCCTAACCCCTCCTTAGGTAAGGAGGGGAATGTTTTGCTGCGCCTTCTCGCAAAAGCGCCCCCTGGTTGATTTTAACCGTAGGTGCGCGCCCGTGTTCGCACCTTTCAGATCCGCAGCGAGTTCGGGTGGTGCGCTTCGAACTCCGGCTGCACCGTATGACAGACGGTACAGTCGTTACCTATCGGGCGGTTGTTGCCCTGATACTGCAGCGGCTGAATGCTGTCGCGCTGCGCTCCGAGGCGGTTGAATGTCGCCGGGTATACCGCGTGCTGGCTGCTGTGGCAGGCGGCGCACATAACCGCACCCATCTGGTCGTGGCGGTTGCGGTATAATTCCTCTTCGTTCTTCGTCCATTGATTGAACGCATCCACACTCATCCCCACCCCAAAATCTGTATGGCAGGTGAGGCAATCCGGTTGTTGGCTCCAGGGGGCGCGCGGCTCTATCTGCGCCACCTCTTTGACCTTTCTGCTGCGCAGATGCTGCAGCAGAACAGCGGCGCGCTGGTTGCCCTGCTGTTGTTCATGTAGTAACAGAGTCAGGGCGTGATCCTCCATGGTGCCGTGGCAGTTGCTGCAGTCCATGAATTGGGCGTGATGACTGCGGAAACACTGGGTCGGGCCGTCTGCGCGGATGCCGTGGCAGGCGGCGCAGGCCTCTGCGCCGTTGCGTTCAGTGAGAAAGTTGGCGTGCCAGCCGTGGATAGAGGCGGAAAAGTTTAGAATCCCTTCCTTGCCCGCGGCGCCCAGGGCGGGGTCGGCGTGGCAGCTCTGGCACAGTATCGGGTGGCCGCCGCGCGCCTGTTCCAGCAGCTTGGTGGCGCTGTTTTTATCGTGTGCAGCCAGAATATCCTCACCCGTTGCCAAGGTAAAGCCCGCTACATCAGCCACCCCCCAGTCACCGCCATGGCAGGTCTTACACCCCATCTCCGTAGTGGCAGGAGCCACAACCCGGGTGCGCGCCAACTCCGCGCCACTTTCTTTATCAAACGCGGTTATCGTCAGCAGCGGATAGGGGTTGAAGCCGCCGCCGGCGGGATACGGGACCACCGGAACTTTAGCAGCGACAAATGCATTGTGTTCTGCATCCAGGCGCATGGTGCCGCTCAGCCCCATCCCTGCGAGGCCAACTCCGGGCTCGAGCTGGGTGCCGAACAGCTGTTCCGCGTGCTCCCAGAACGCCACCTTTTCCTGTGGGGTGCGGAACTCAGCATCCATCTCATAGCGTAATTCCACCGCGCGGGTGACTATCTGCGGGGAGTCGCCGCGCTTAATCAGTTGGGCATAGATACTTGTCCCCGGCGGCAGCATCATCCACCGCTCGGAGCTGTCCGAGATCCCTTTCATCCCCAGAGTGCTCCACGCCAACAGCACATACTCATCTGTGTCTTTGGCAAACGGCGGAATCTCCAGTGCCAGATCCTGATCTTCCACCGCCAGGTTGCCGGTTTCTGCGCTACTGTGGTTGAACTCTTTGACAATATAGCGCGCCAACGCCCAGCGCTCTGCACGGGTGCCCATAAACGGGGGCATATAGGTGTTGAGCTTTCCCAGCCCGTTGAGCTTTGCGTCCATGCCGAAGATGTTGGAGTATTTTTTTACCAGCGGCTGAATGTCGTTCAGAGGGCCCCCTCTGGAGTGGCATGCGCTGCACTGAAACTTAAACAGATCCTTGCCGACGGCATCCATATTTTCTGCAGTTATTTCACGGTGGAGTGTCCACTTGGCAGTTGGGAGAAAGCCTGCCTGTTGAATTCCCGGCACATCCTCGACGAACACCTGATTGGAATACATGTACTCGTAGATGATGTACGGGCGCCGTCCTCCTTCACGCACAAACTCAAACGCCCCAAAATAGATCAGGGCGATACCCACGACACCAAAGCAGAGGACTTTCTGCAAACGGTTAGGCAATCTCAGTGCCATAAACATGGAGATGGCAAAAAATACCGGAGTTGCCCACGCCAGGGTGCGCAGATAGGTGGTCATCTCGGGCGAGTGCTCGAAAATAAGATGGCTCACACTGCCCGGTAGGGCGACGATGTACCACCACCCCCCCAGCAGCATCAACACAAAAGGGATCGCCACCCACTTAGCACAGATACGCATCAGGCGTGTGCGCAGCTGTTGCTCCTTTACGAAGGCTGCGGTGACAAAGCCGAACACTCCGCACAGGACCAGGGACAATCCGGTTCTGAACGTCAGCGCGGGCCAGAAGGTGGGGTTGAAGAATCCAGACCAGAACTCGCGGTTTTCCAGCCATGCGCCCGGGCTGAGCATGAAGTCGATAATGCCATTGATCAGGAACAACGACATCCACGCGCTGAAAAAGTAGAGCCAGCCGATGAGAAGGTGTTTTTTCCGCTCCATCCGCCCGAAGGTGTAGTAGTAGATGAACAGAGCGACAATCTCCGTCAGAAAGAAGACCCACTCCGCGGCCCACCCGAAGACAAATATATGAATCAAAGATGAGGTTGCCGCAGGGTTCAGCAGCGCGATGGTCCACCAGATGCCGACCCCGGTCATGCCGCCGAACACCATAGTGAGCAGGAGGAAAAACTTGCTGTGCTTCTTTACATATTCCAGCAGCGCCGGATCCTCGTCGCGGTAGGCTTTCTGTTCCAGAGTGACGAGAAACAACCCGCCCCCCACGGCAAAGTGTGCGACCAGTACGTGGACCACGGCAATTAGCGCGATAAAAAAGCCACCCCCGAAGGTGGTGAGATCCCACACAGGATAATTCATTATTCCACCTCCTTGCGGCACTCAAGGGCAAGTTTCAGCATGTATCCCACCAGCGCCAACCCCCCGGCAAATACCACCAAAAAGAAAATCAGCGGAGAATACTCCGGGATAACCTGCAGCTCGGACATGGAGAAATAGGGGGCCAAAAAGCCGGTCCGTACCAGATCGCGCATTAGCACCATAATGATGAGCAGCGCCAGCGTCGCAATACTGGTCTTGATTACCTGGCGGTTATGTCCCAGATAGAGGGCGACCCCTGTCAGCATCAGCCCCAGCAGCAGGAGTGCGGTGCCGTAGATGCTGCCACCCATGAACAGCAGCATTATATTTTTGGGCAGGGCGAGGAGGAACCAGAACCCCAGTGCCACCGAAATGGCGGTGGCTATGGTGAAGTAGCGCATCCCCTGCGCTATAAGTGTCTGTGGGTTAACCGTACTCTTCACAAAGTTAAAGCGGCCGATAAGAGCCAGATACAGCCCCGCCACTGCTACGGCACCGATTACAAAGTGCAGATAGCGTGGGATCAAGGTGGGGTCGGCGGTGTTGAGAAACCTCCCCCCGCCATCGGCAAAGTAGGCCGACCAGCGTTCCGGTTGCAGCATCAGGGTCATATTGTTGCTGAACAAAAAAGCTATGTAGAGGAGCAGGACGACGGAAAATCCGGCCACCCAGCTTCGCAGGGCACCCAGAGAGTCAAATTTGAAGGCGTAGATGTAGGCGCTGTAGTAGGCGAGAATCAGCATCAGGATAATAGAGAGCCACCAGCTCGCCATCAGAATTGAACTGGAGTAGATGAAGTGCCCATACAGCACCTGGATAAACAGCAGCGGCGCAACCCCCATGTTGACCGCGATGGCGATGGTGTAGGGCCACTTATAGCTGAACTCTTTGCTGAGCAGGGTGTTCTGTTCGCCGCGCCGCAAAGAATTCAGTAGCGCAATAATACCGCCCCCGAGCATGGCATTCATCACCAGCAGATGAAGCAGAAACGTCAGCACCAGCAGAACGTAAAACCAACCCCACGCGACCGGAATGGCATCAGGCGTGGGAATCAGGGCAGCGTTGGGTATCACTTCTCTTCTCCTATGTAGTTTGATTTGTGGAGCAGCGGCAGCTTTTAAGCGCAAAAACCTTAAATAAATATGAAAAAATTGTCTCCCCCCTTAGAATTGACAAACATATCCTAGCGGAAAATGCATTAAGGCTGCAAGAAAAATTAAAACCGAATTTGTCACTTATATGTGGCATAGCGGCAAAAAATAGCCCTTGGCGCAGAGCTATGTATGCTTTCGTCGAATCTTAGCAATATCCCGGCAATATCTATTTCAGCGCCCCACCAGCATCTGTCCGCACTAATAACTCCGAAGAGTGTCGCTTCTGAAGGTGGGTCTGCTGCTGGGCATATAGATGATTATCGGGAGGCTATCGGGGGATTATCCGCTGAGAACAGAGGACGCCCCTTGAAAAAACGGCGCAGCATGCGTTTATTATATACTCAAGGGGAAGGAGTAAGAAGATAGTTCATGAGTGGATCTTTGTGCAATACGTTCAAAACGTATTTACTCTATGCACAAACAGATAAAATGAACAGGTCAAAAAAATCAACAGTTTATGCGAAGAAATATTACCGCGCATTATTGAGCGGATGGGGGAAAGCCACACCGTAAGTACATCAAACCAAAGACTGCAAGCTAAGGGCAGATTGCGCAGTGGGAAATTGATGGCATTATGGGAGTTGCACCAATATTTAATCCTGAAGAGACAAATGGTAAAATCGGCAAAATCAAATAAAGCAAATCATGAGCGCGGGAAGGCAACTATTAAAAGCCTGCGCAACCTATATTATGAAGGAGAGTAACAAATGCCCAGTGAAAAAATGACCCGCAACACCCAGGCCGCAATTCAACAGGCGCAGAAGCTGGCGCGGGAGAACCAGCATGCAGATATTGATACCGAACATCTGCTCGCTGCGCTCTTGCAGGATGAGCAGGGGCTGGTACCGCGGCTGCTGCAGAAGATGGAAGTAGATAGCGCCTCAATCCGGCGCGCTGTTGAGGAGATGCTCAACCGCCGTCCACGCATGGAGGGGCGGGCGGCAGAAGATAGCCAGATCTATGCATCGGTGCGCCTGCAGCGGGTCCTCGACCGCGCGGAAAAAGAGGCAAAAAAGCTCAAGGATGAATATTTAAGTGTCGAACATCTGCTTCTATCCCTGGTTTCCGAGCCGGCAGATACGCCGGTGGGGGGGCTGTTCGCCAAGGCTGGAGTGCAGTACTCAGGAGTGCTCCAGGCCCTGCAACAGGTGCGCGGGCATCAGCGGGTAGATACGGACAGTCCCGAAGGAACCTATGACGCGCTGAAAAAATACGGCATGGATCTGGTGACTGCGGCCAGAGAGGGAAAGCTCGACCCGGTGATCGGACGCGATGAAGAGATTCGCCGCGTTATCCGGATCTTGTCGCGCAAGACCAAGAATAATCCGGTGTTGATCGGAGAGCCCGGGGTGGGAAAGACCGCCATTGTGGAAGGGCTGGCGCAGCGGATTGTGCGCGGGGATGTTCCCGATGGACTCAAAGACAAAACCATCTTTTCTCTGGATATGGGGTCTCTGGTGGCAGGGGCCAAATATCGGGGAGAGTTCGAGGAGCGCCTGAAGGCGGTTTTGCAGGAAGTGAGTGGTAGCGAAGGGCGGATTCTGCTGTTTATCGATGAGCTGCACAATATTGTCGGGGCAGGGAAGACCGAAGGTGCCATGGATGCCGGCAATATGCTGAAGCCGATGCTCGCGCGCGGCGAACTGCACTGCATCGGGGCTACGACTCTGAACGAATATCGCCTCCACATAGAAAAAGATGCCGCGCTGGAGCGCCGCTTTCAGCCTGTTATGGTGGATCCGCCAAGTGTGGAGGAGAGCATCAGTATCCTGCGCGGGCTCAAAGAGCGCTTCGAGGTCCACCACGGGGTGCAGATTCAGGATCAGGCCCTGGTGGCGGCAGCAACCCTGAGTAACCGCTACATTTCAGATCGCTTCCTCCCCGATAAAGCGATCGACCTGGTGGATGAGGCCTGCGCCATGATCCGCACGGAGATGGATTCCATGCCGGAAGCGATGGATACCGCTTCCCGCCGGGTGATGCAGTTGGAGATTGAAGAGGCAGCGCTGAAGAAGGAAAGGGATGCGGCGAGCAAGGAGCGCCTGCAGGCCCTGCAGGAAGAACTGGCAGAGCAGCGTCATATAGTTACTACCTTCAAAGCGCAGTGGAGCGCAGAAAAAGAGGCGCAACAGAAGGTGCAGGCGGTACGCAAGGAGATTGAAGCGACCAACCACGAGCTGGAGGTTGCAGAGCGCGACTATGACTTGAATCGGGCGGCGGAGCTGCGCCACGGACGGCTGCCTGAGCTGGAAAAACAACTCAAAGAGCTGGAGGAAAAGGCGGCCAGCCGCGGCGATGAGCAGCCGTTGTTGCAAGAGCGGGTCGGCGCAGACGAAATTGCCGGAATTGTCGCACGCTGGACCGGAATCCCCCTGACCCGGCTGCTCGAAGGGGAGCGCGAGAAGCTGCTCAATCTGGACAAACATCTGCATGAGCGGGTCATCGGTCAGAACGAGGCGGTGCTGGCGGTAACCGACGCAGTTATCCGCGCGCGCGCCGGGATTAAAGATCCGAGTCGCCCCATGGGATCGTTTTTGTTTCTCGGCCCCACCGGGGTGGGAAAGACCGAACTCGCCCGCGCTTTAGCCGAAACGCTGTTCGACAGCGAGCACCAGATGGTGCGCATCGATATGTCGGAGTATATGGAAAAATTCAGCGTCAGCCGCTTGATCGGAGCGCCCCCAGGTTATGTAGGCTATGAAGAGGGGGGGCAGCTCACCGAGGCGGTGCGGCGCAAACCCTATTCGGTGGTGCTGTTGGATGAGGTGGAAAAAGCTCACCCCGAAGTGTTCAATGTTCTGCTCCAGATTCTCGATGACGGACGGGTCACCGACAGTCAGGGGCGTACGGTAGATTTCAAGAACACCGTCATTATCATGACTTCGAATCTAGGCTCTGAATTTTTACTTGAGGACAAAGGCCCCGAAGGGGAGATCAGCGAAGAAGCGCGCAAGCAGGTGCAACAGCGCTTGCACCAGCACTTCCGCCCGGAGTTTCTCAACCGCATTGACGACACCATTCTGTTCAGCCCTCTGACCCGCGCAGAACTCGATAAGATTATCGAGCTGCAGGTTGCGCAGGTGCAGCAGCGTCTGGAGGAGCGGCGCATCGAGATCAAGCTGAGCGCTGCTGCCAAGCAGTACATATGCCAGCGTGCCTATGATCCCCATTTTGGGGCCCGCCCGGTCAAACGCTTTTTGCAGCGCGAGCTGGAGACCCGTATTGGGCGCGCTCTCATCGCCGGAGAGATCGTCGATGGAAGTGTGGTTCAGGTGGATGTGAAAAATGACACCCTGACGCTGCAGGTGAGTGAAGGGGAGGAGTAGGCAGAGGTAAAGGTAAAAATATGGAAGATGCTGGGGCACGCTACGGAGTGCCCCAGCATCTTTTTAAGCATCAATGGCCAAGCTGCTCCGCCATGGGGATCAGGCGCAGGTAATCGGCATATTCCAGATTGCTGTGCCAGTGGCCGCTGAGCATGCCGATACTGACCCCACCAATATAGATTCCCAGAACCAGCAGCGGGAACACCCAGCGTGGCAACGGCTTGCGTTCCAGCAAGGTCCCCATGTGCAGGCTGGCGTGGGGGCATGTGTCAACGCAGGTCAGGCAGCCGGTGCATTCCACGCTCATGACCGTATCCTTGCGGTGGATCGGCAGCAGCGCCGGGCACGCCTTGCTGCACTTCTTACAGTTGGTGCAGGTCTCTTCATTGCGCCGGATCTTGAAAGGACTCAAGATGCTTACCAGCCCGAGCATGGCACCGTAGGGGCACAGGTACCGACACCAGACGTTTTTATACACAAATGACAGTGCCGCAGTGATCCCCACAATCCACAGGGTCAGCGCCGAGGGGCTGGTAAAAAATCTCAGCATTTTTACATCGCTGATAGCCCAGTATGGCGTCTGCATGAAGTTCGCAATGGCGAAGGCGGGCATATCAAGCAGGAGAATTTTGACAAAAAAACCGAGCAGCAGATATTTGAGCCCACGCAGAGGGTAGTCCAGCCAGGCCCAGATGCGCCAGTTACGTCCGAACACGCGCTGTCCTATCTTCCACGCCGCTTCGGAAAGGGTTCCTACCGGACACAGCCAGGAGCAGAACGATTTCTTGGCGAACAGACTCATGGCGATAAAGGTGAGCAGCAGCACCAGCGCCGCCGGATGGGTCGGGTCGAATTCTCCCCGGAACAGCCACAGCTTCAGGCCGGCCAGCCCGCCGATGGGGAGGAACCCGTCAACCCCGGTGGGGCGCGGCACAAAGGGGGCAGCAGACCCCGGCACAAAGTGGGCGACAAACTGGCCGAAACGCAAGCCCAGCCACATGATCCACAGCAGAAACACCCACTGCACTATCTGGCGCCAGATGTTGGGGCGCGCCAAGGCATTGCCTGTCAAGCGGGTTAGGTTGTTGCTCATAGTGCGATTCCTCTTTTATGCCTCACTGGTTTTGGTAAACGAATAAGCCCAGAGCTGTTCCACTTGCGCGATATCTATCCCGGCTTGGTGCATGAGCGCATCCCAGTGGGCGCCGCTGCGCACCTGGCGCAGGTATTCCACCGCAGATCCCTTCCCGTAGATCTGCAGTAAAACGCTGGCCAGCACTTCCTTGCTTGTGGCATTCAGAGCGCGCAGCTCCGCAAGCTGTGCTGCGGTAATCAGTTGGCGCTTAATCAGCGCCTGATCCACTGTTTCGGTCACTGCCCGGCTCGGTTTCCCCTGCAGGGCGCGTTGAAGTTCGTGTTCCAGCGTCGCCGGGTCAATCCCGCTCTGTTTCAGGGTGGACTCCCAGTCGGAGTGCTGCAGCCGGGTGGTTACCAATTGCTCCAGCTGCAGAGCATGGTTCTGGCTCAGGGCAAAGGCCAGCCACAAATCATCCCCGCTCAGGCCGCGCTGCCGTGCGCGCACAATAATCTTTTTGGTGGCTTCACCTGCCTGGGCGTAAAAAGCGTTGTGGGTAGTGGTCAGATAAAAATCATCCGCCGCGCCGGGCGCCTTGGTATCGAATAGACGGTTTTGATAGCAGTGGCACCCGATGGTCGATTGCGCCCCGGTAGGGGGTTGCGCCCCAACGGCAGATTGAGCCTGTACCGGTTGCAGTCCAGCGAAAGCCAGAAATGCCAATACCATACACGGGGCCATCCATGCAACAGTGCATGTGCCCATGCCCAAGCGTATCGCTCTTATGTAGGGAACGATTCTACCCCGCAAAATGTGGCGCAAGAGGTGGGTGGTTCTTGTGTTTAGACCCATTTTCGCAACTCCCTTTGCAATCTGGCTAAAGATGTATTTGTGGTGCAAACGGAAGTAACTATGCCATATTCGCCGGCGCGGTTTCCTTGACTTAAGTCAAGTTTTTTCCGCCTCAGGCGCCGGGTGAAGTGGCTCCACTATCCCGGACCGTTGCCCATGGGGATGCTGCCTGATGGGAGGCATGGGAACTATGGGAGTTATTGGTTGTTTGTATTTGTCCCATGCTTCCTATTCATTCCTATCGCTCTTGTTTTTGGTTTTAATTTTCATTCTTTTCTTTGTTGATTCCGCTGCCGATCACGCTCCTGCAGACGCAGGCGGGTCATCCGCTCGCGCAGGCCGCCATCTTTTAAGAACTCTTTTTCGAGGCGCTTTAACTGTTGGTCGAGCAGATAGTTGGTCTGATGCACCAGGCAAATGCCAATATTGGCCACCACTTCAGCGGGACGGGTTTCAACGAACTCGCGGTAGTGCTCATAGCTGACCTGCGAATCACGGCCTATGTTGCGCACATAGCGGGCTTCTTTGGAGTTTTTGTCCCAGATCTTCAGGTCGCGCACTTTAAGGAAATCACGGTAGTCTTCGAGCAGTTCTTCCTGACTGGCGCGTGCCACGTTGGTCAGTTTGATCTCCATCTCTTTAGAGGTCGTGGCGGCTTTGCTCCCTTCGATAATATTCTGCTTGCCGGAGCGCGCCGCTTGCACCATCTGATCAATGGTGCGATCACCGCGGCGCAAAAAGCGCTGGCAAAAACGGTAGGTCAATTGGTACACCACCGCGGATTTCTGGTAGGAGAGCAGGGTTTGGTAATCACCTCGTGGGGGTAAAAGCTCTGATGTGTTTTTTACAGGTTGAAAGCTATTGGAAGCATGAGAACTATAGGAACTCTCTGCAGCCTTGCAGTGCTTTTCATCATTCTCATTGTTCCCATCCTTCCCATCTCTATTCCTCATTACACCATCTCCCGCAAATTTCTGCCAAAATCTCCGCACTTTGCGCATCCAGCGTCGCAATCTAATCCAGAATTTCCTGCGGAGCGCGCAATGCAGCTTCCTCCACTTTATGCGGGGTCTTCACCGCCAGACCAAGGCTGGCCTGATTAATATCCGTGCGTTGTCACTGGCGGTTAGTTAGATTTGGCGGGGTTGGCAGACAATATCACTTCATCCTCGTCATTCAATGCAAAGGTAGAATGGTAGAGGAATCTCTATTTATTCTCCAGAAGAATTCGGCTGCTTGGTGTTTCTGCCGGGGCTTTGTGGTGCCGCCTGGTGGTAGCGCTTTGGGGGTTTTTTTCAAAAAAGATGGAAATATTCGGCTCAGAGATAAATAGAAAAAGGGCTACAGCTAAAAGCCGTAACCCTTTTAATAATTCATGGTGCCCAGAGACGGAATCGAACCGCCGACACGAGGATTTTCAGTCCTCTGCTCTACCGACTGAGCTATCTGGGCAATGCGGAGGCCAGTTATATCTTGACGTCCTGCAGGTGTCAAGATAGAAATCAGTTTGGTCTGGAAAAATTTTCTTGCCAAGGGAGGCTGTCTGGATTAACCTTCTTTGCACTTGAGATCTTCCAAACGTACCCAACAGGGATGTTTTGCACACATGCATTTTTTTGCGTTTTTCAGCTTTTTTAGTTTTTCCTTTTGGTACGGCTTTTTCAGGCCGTCTGCCCGGGGTGAAATTTGCTGAAATAACGCAGAACCAGCACTATCCAGCGAATATACCATCAATCGACCACGGGCAGGCAGAGCTTCCCGTGGTCGTTGTGTTTTAAGGGTAAAACAGACGGCTGCGGGGCTCATCGGGCTTTTGCTGTTTTTGGTCTCACCACAAGAGTGAAGGAGTTAAGAGCATGATTATTGTAATGAAACAGGGTGCCAGCGCTGCACAGTCAGAGGCAGCAGTTAAACGCATCAAGGAGCTGGGTTATGAGCCGCATGTGATTCGCGGACAGAGCCGCGAGGTAATCGGGGCGGTGGGAGATGAGCGGGGGAAGATGGTGCTCCAGAGTCTGGAGTCGATGAGCGGCGTGGACAAAGTGGTGCCGATTCTGCGCCCGTATAAACTGGCCAGCCGCGAAGTCAGCCCCCAGGCGAGTCTGGTGGAGATCGCTACCGGGGTTGTGGTTGGCGGACCGGAGCTCATCGTTATGGCAGGGCCGTGTTCGGTGGAGAGTGAAGAACAGATTGTGTACACAGCCAAAGCGGTGAAGCGTGCCGGGGCGCAGGTGCTGCGCGGCGGTGCATTTAAGCCGCGGACCAGCCCGTATTCATTCCAGGGGATGGAAGAGGAGGGGCTGAAACTGCTGGATATCGCGCGCCAGGAAACAGGGCTGCCTATTGTGACCGAGGTGGTTAATCCGCGCGATGTGGAACTGGTGGCGCGCTATGCTGATGTGATGCAGGTGGGGGCGCGTAATGTGCAGAACTTCGCTCTGCTGAAAATCCTGGGCCAGTTGGATAAGCCCATCCTGCTCAAGCGCGGCATGGCTACCACGATTCAGGAATACCTGATGAGCGCCGAGTACATTCTGGCGGAGGGCAACCGACGCGTAATCCTGTGCGAGCGCGGGATTCGCACCTTTGAGACCGCGACGCGCAATACCTTGGATATCTCGGCGGTGCCGGTGTTGAAAGAGCAGACCCACCTGCCGGTAATCGTGGATCCATCCCACGCTACCGGACACGCGAGCCTGGTGCCGTCCATGTGTTATGCCTCGGTGGCAGCTGGGTGTGATGGTCTTATTGTAGAGGTGCATCCCACCCCGGAGACCGCCGCGAGCGATGGGCCCCAGTCGTTGCGCCCGGCCGAGTTTGCCGATATGATGATGAAACTCAAGGAATTCGCCAGGGTCTCCGGGCGGACCCTGGGCAAAGATGAAGATTAGCCTGGTGCATTGAAATTGTTCCGCATTTATCCGCAGGAGAAATGATGTTTTTTATTCCGTTGGCGCAGTTGGAAAGTGTTGGTCTGGTGGTACATGCACTGCGTGTTGCAGCTGGTGAGGCAGATTGCAGTCAGTGCCCGGTGCGCAAGGTATGTATGCAGCAATGTCTTACCATTGCCGATTCAATTGAATCGATGCTTAAAAGCGGCACCCTGCCCACCTTGGGGACCGATGACGATCCTCTGGAGGGGCAGGAGCGGGTTGCTGCGGTAGAAGAAGAACAGGGGCAGGAACAAGAACAGGATAAGAACAGAGACAAGAAAGGCAAGAGAAGCCACCTCGAAGTTATCAAGTAGGTTGAGTGTTTTTTCGCGGATGTTCCGGGGTGTTAATTGACAGAAGCGTTCGGGAAAACTACTATGCTGTGTTTGGGGAGGGGAAGGTTATGCATCGCTTTCAGTGGCATGGACTTCCACCTCCGTATTTTTGCTATTTAATTGTTAGTATTGACAGATAACAGAACCGATAGCCGACTCACTGAGCCGGGAAGGAGTGAGCATGAAGGTCATTGTCACTGACGAAGTTTCCGAAGCCGGACTCGATACCCTGCGTGCCGATGCGCGCATTGAAGTGGATGTACGTCTGGGGCTGAGCGTGGAAGAGTTGCACGCCGCCATCGGAGACTACGATGCAATCATCACCCGCAGCGGTACCACCATGAACGCTGCGGTGCTGGAGCATGCCAGAAACTTGAAGATTGTGGCGCGCGCCGGGGTTGGAATTGACAACGTAGATGTAGAGACCGCCAGCAGCAAGGGGATTATAGTGGTCAACGCCCCGCTGGGAAACACCAACTCCGCTGCGGAGCACACCATGGCACTGTTGCTGGCGTTTTGCCGCAATATTCCAGAGGCGAATGCCAGCCTAAAAAGCGGAGCATGGCAGCGCGCCCCCTTTACCGGGCATGAACTCAAACAGCGCACCATGGGAATTATCGGTTTAGGTAAGGTGGGTGGGCGTGTGGCCCTGCGCGCCAAGGCGTTTGAGATGGATGTCATTGCATATGACCCCTATATTTCGGAAAAACGCGGCATTGATCTCGGGGTTAAACTGGTAGACCTGGACGAAATAGTGCGCTACGCCGATGTGGTGACAGTGCACACCCCGCTCAACGATGAAACGCGCGGCATGCTGCAGGCCAGCCATTTCGCGCAGATGAAGGATGGGGTGGTCGTTATCAACTGCGCCCGTGGTGGCATCATCGAAGAAGAAGCGATGTACAACGCCCTCGAAAGTGGCAAGGTGGCAGGGGCAGGGTTCGATGTCTGGAGCCAGGAGCCGCCGCAGACCGAGGTGTTGAAGAAGTTGATCGGGCATCCCCACATGGTGGTGACCCCGCATCTAGGGGCAAATACCTTTGAAGCGCAGAAAAATGTCGCCATTGATGTCTGCCGGGAGATCATTAACTACCTGGACGGCAAACCGCTGGAAAATGCGGTCAATATCCCCCGTTTCGATCCAGATCTGATGGAGCAGATGAAACCCTTTATGACCCTGGTCAAAACATTGGGGCATTTCATTTCACAGCTCGCACCCGCCAATCCCAGCAAGGTGACCTTCAGCTATACCGGAAAGGTGGCGCGTTTTGACTGTGCCCCCCTGACGGTGTGTGGATTGGCCGCTTTCCTCAACTATCAGACCGAACAGGATATCAACATGGTGAACGCGCGCATGGCGGCGCGTGAGCGTGGCATCGCCGTGGAGGAGATCCGCACCACCGAGACCGTCCTGTTTTCCAATCTCATCACCATTACCCTTGAATCACCCCAGGGGGTACGCACTATTGCGGGCACCACGTTTGAAGGACGCCCTCGCATCGTAAAAATGCGCGATTTCACAACGGATTTCATCCCTGAACCGCATATGCTGGTTATGCACTATGAAGATCGCCCCGGTCTGATCGGCAAGATGGGCACCATTCTGGGCGAAGCCAACATCAATATCGGCAATATGAATCTGGGGCGGCAGGAGAAGGCCGGAGAGGCGATGGTGGTGCTTTCTATCGATACTCCGGCAGACGAAAAAACCCTGGCAGTGCTGAAAGAGGCAATCAGCGCGCGCTATCTCAAAGCGGTTGATTTCCCGGAAGAAATTCTGCGGGGGTAGTTTAAGCTAGCTTTGACGTAGGTGACCATAAATAATTGGAAGGGCACGCCATGGCGTGCCCTTCCCTGTTTCTGCTATAAATATCCGCGTTTGAATCAGGCGGCGAAACTTCCCATGATCTCTTCTTTGAAGGCAGCAAAGCCCATCTCATCGACAAATTTACCCAAACGTCCTTTGCGATTATTTTTGATAAACCAGGCCACGATGTGATCTGCCAGCGCCAGGGCTTCCTGCTCAGTTAGCTGGTCCGTAAGCATGTGCGAGAGCCGCGGCGCCGCGCCACCGTTTCCCCCCACCATAACCTTCCATCCTTTGGTGGTGCCGATGAGGCCCAGGTCCTTGATGCAGGCTTCAGCGCAGTCGTTGGCGCAGCCGGAAACCCCCATCTTGAATTTCCAGGGCAGCTCTTTCCCGTGGTAGCGCGTGTCCATTTCCAGGCCGGGGGTGACGGAGTCCTGCTGCCCGCGCTTGCAGAACGTAGTGCCAGGGCAGATCTTGACCGAGCGCACGCACAAACCGATAGCGGCACCGGCCGGTTCATCCAGCTCTTCCCAGATTTGGTCGAGCTTTTCCTCGTCAATCCCGACAATGGCGATGCGCTGTGCGCTTGTGATTTTGAGGACTTGCGCGCCAAACCTTTCCGCCACATCAGCTATCTTGCGCAGCTGATCCGGGTTGGTGAGGCCGCCGGGGATGTGGGGGGCGACAGCGTAGGTTTCTTTATCGCGTTGCAGGATCGCTCCTTTGGCCAGGATATCTTTTTTCATGCTCTGAAAATCTCCTTTTTAGAGGGTTTATAGATGCTTAGTTTTCGGTTGGCCAATATATTTGCTTATAAAGCTAAAGGGCAAATAATGGTTTTTCGCATGGCGGAATGATGCCGCGTACTTCTGCCTGTTGCAGCAAGTAGCGCACGGCGTGCTCCCCTTCTGCGCCCAGATCGAGAGAAAAATCGTTGACGTACAGGGCGATATGTTGGGCGGTGACCTCTTCAGCCATCTCCTGGGCATGGTTGCGGATGTAGGCTGCGACCTTGGCCGGGTGTGCGCGCGCAAACTCAATACTGGCTCTGATCCCCTCTTCCACGGCAGCGACCATAGGTCTGGCAAGGGTGCGGCGCGCCAGAATTCCGCCGAGGGGGATGGGCAGGCCGCTGGTTTGTTCCCACCACTGCCCCAGATCCAGCACCTGATGGAGGCCATGGGCGGCAAAGGTGAAGCGTGATTCATGGATAATTACCCCCGCAGCTGCTTCACCGCGCTGCAATGCGGGCATGATCTGGTCGAAGGGGAGGCTGCGCAGATTACGAAGGCCCCTGTCGCACAGCTGCAGCAGCAGGCTGGCGGTGGTCATCTCGCCGGGGATCAGGATGGGTTGGCCGCGCAGAGCGGCAAGGTCGCAGGGTTTTGGGGCCACCAGCAGCGGCCCGCACCCGCGCCCAAGGGCACCGCCGGAGCGCAGCAGGGCGTAATGTTCACGTACATGCCCGAAGGCGTGATAGGAGATCTTGGTGATATCGAGGGTAGCTGTAAGGGCCAGGCGATTGAGGGTCTCCACATCTTCAAGGCGTTCGCTGAAACGGAGCCCGGCACACGGAACCTGGGCATGAACCAGAGCGGCAAAGATGAAGGTATCGTTCGGGCAGGGGGAGTATCCCAGGGTCAAGTGCTGAGCCATCACACTTCCTGTGGTTTGGGGGTTGTTGGGGCTGCGGGGGGGGCAGGCGCGTCGGGGTTGCAGGAGGACAGGGTTGCAGGGGGGCAGTGGTGCAGCCAGTAGAGGAGCGCCTCCTGCGCACGCCGCATGGCGCCGGGCAGATCCCACCGGGTTAGATCGCGGGTTTCAACCATATTGGAAATGGCGCGTATTTCAATAAAATCCGTAGCAAACATACGACACATCTGCGCCACTGCGGCTCCTTCCATGCTTTCGCAGATTCCCCCGGTGGCGGCTTCTACCGCGCTGGCGCGGGAGTCGGTGCCACTGCAGGTGGAAACTGTTACAAAGCGCCCGGTGCTCAGCTTGCAATGGGCCGTGAGCGCAAAAGCACCCAGGCTGGCTGCAGCCAGATCTGTCAGGCGTGGATTGGTAGGGAAGCTGTTGAAATAACGGGTGCCTGCGTGTTCCAGCATGGCCAGACCCAGCGCGTCCATACCGAGAAAACCGTGCGGGGTTATCGCCCCTTCATCGGCGTAATACTCTGCCGTCGCCAGCGCCAGATCACCCGTGCTCAGCCCACCGGAGTGATAGGCCCCGCCACATCCGCACAGGATAACCAGCGCAGGGCGGAGGTGGAGCAACAGCATGGCGCTGATGCCGGCGGCGTTGGCCTTGCCAATACCGGTAGTGGCAAGGGTGACATGATGTTCTCCGAGGAGACCGGTGTGCAGTTCCACCGGGCCGCAGCACCTGCGCCGGGGCTGGTTCAACTGCTCGATAAGATGGGCGTTTTCCTGCGCTACGGCGCTGAGGATCAGTATCATGACTGATTCTGATACCAGCCGATGCGGATCAGGTCGCGGCGCATCTCTACCCCGTAGGTGCGCGGAATTCCCCAGTGCCAGAAATGGAGGTTGCGTGGATGCTTGGTGCAGCGCGCGCTAAATGGGCTCTTGCCGGTATCGGTCAGCAGGTGTTTGAAGGTTTTATCTGCATCGGCGATAAACAGCAGGAGTTTATGGCGCAGCTGGCTGTTGCATTGAGAGCAGACCATGGCGATACAGTCGCGGATAACCAACCCTTCGAGGTATTCGGCTAAATCCTCATCAAAGCCGGTTTTGCAGATAGCGACAAAATCTTTCCAGTCCAGCAGGAGGTTGACAAACTCCTCCTCTTCATCCCACTCGATCTCATGCTGCTTGAGCATGATTTCGGCGATGGCGTCCTGCTCCGAGGCAGACAGAAAGAAATTGTCGCTGTCACTGGTAGCAGTCATACAAAATAGCTCCACCAGCTCGTCACAGTAATTGATGTAATCCAGCTCTTCGGGTTCGAACTGGTGTAACTCCGCGGGGAGTTCCCCCTTCGGGATGTTGCTCAGCGACAGATGATTGTGGGCAAAGTCGGCGGGGAACAGAATCTCGGTGCGATGATGCAAGTGGTAGCGGTTGAGGATATCCATGGTGCGGATGTGGTTGGCGGTAAAAATGGTGAGGGCTTTTTCTTCCGAATAAAATATCTCCGCCCCGAGGCGGTTGTTGGCCAGCCCGAAGCCGACAAAGCCGTCATGGATAAGGCGGCTGAGATAGGGTTGGAGTATTTCCAGAATTTCTGCGGTGGGCAGATATGGAGAATAGAACACCGTCGGCTCTACCGAGGTCTCCTCCTCTTCGGCCTCCACTTCATCGGGGTAGTATTCAAGGATGAAAAAACTCTCGTCGGAGACCAGGGTGCTGCAGTCATGTAACAGTTGTGGCAGCGCGCCTATATCGCTTAAGACGATAAAGCGAAAAGCCCCCTCACACTCTTCCAGCTGGGTGTAATAGTATCCGGGCTCGATGTGGAAATCAGGGCGTTTTAATTCACTTGGCCACAGGCTCAGACCACACGGCTGTTTGAGCTTTGCACCGTTTGAACCGCTTGGAATATTCAAGGTTTCCTCAGAAGGTTGAAGGTTTAAACGGCGTAAGGATAAGCACAGACGCAGGCAAAGTCAATAGTTCTGCCTGTCCGGGGGCGGGTGAAGTTGTGCGGTGGGAGGGGGGGTGTTATCCACACAAGGGTTGGTGGAGGGTTTGCGCGCAACAAGGGGCAAGGCAGGTCAGTGACGCCGAAACCGTTCGAGCAAACGCCGGCTGGCGGCGCCCGGGGTTGTCCGTCCTTCAATGACACTCTGCTCCACCTGGGGCAACAGGGGGGCGACATTCTTGTCGCGGATGAACAGCTCCTTCAAGTCGTCCAGCAGCAGGGTCCACATCCATTCCCGCGCCTGTTGGCGCCGTTTCAGGTCAAACTCGCCGCTGCTGAGCATCCTGGCGCGGAACTCTTCCAGGGTTTCCCAGATGTGATCCATGCCGATATTGTGCAGCGCGCTGCAGGTGAGCACCGGAACTGTCCAGTTCGGGCTTTTGGGGCGCATGATGTGCAGGGCGTTGAGGTATTGCTGGCGGGCCAGCTCCGCTGCGGGCTTGTTGTTGCCATCGGCCTTGTTGATGATGATGGCGTCGGCGATCTCCATCACCCCCTTCTTGATCCCCTGGAGCTCATCGCCCGCGCCGGTCAGTTGCAGGAGCAGGAACACATCGACCATGGCGGCTACGGCAATTTCTGACTGCCCAACACCGACAGTCTCAACCAGGATGACGTCGTAGTTGGCGGCTTCACACAAGAGCATGGTTTCGCGGGTTTTGCGCGCTACTCCACCCAGGGTTTCCCCTGCCGGGGAGGGGCGAATAAAGGCGTTTTCCTCCCGTGCCAGCTGTTCCATGCGGGTTTTGTCCCCGAGGATACTCCCGCCGGTGATTTGCGAAGAAGGATCTACGGCGAGGACTGCGACCTTGTGCCCCCTTCGTACCAGATTCAGGCCGAAAGCCTCAATAAAGGTGCTCTTGCCCACGCCGGGGACGCCGGAGATGCCGATACGTATAGAATTGCCGGTTCTGGGCAGCAGGGTTTCAAGCACCTTGGTGGCTTGTTCCATGTGCTCGGGCTTCCGGCTCTCGATCAGGGTGATCCCCTTCGCCAGGGCGCGCAGTTTGCCGGCCTCGATGCCGGTGATTATATATTCAATGTGCTTGGCCGCGATGTGCATGGCTCTTCCTGTATGAATGTGGCGCGGGCGCAGAGCTGTGTATGCTCTGCGCCCTGCCTGGATAGATATCAGATGTCGGCATCCGGTGTTGGCAAGGGGTCAGGCGTTACGCTTTTTGCCTATGGCTTCCAGAGTCTCCAGGCCGGATTTCAGAATGGGGGTGCCGGGGCCGAAGATGCACGCAGCTCCGGCGGCATACAGGGCGGCATAATCCTGCCGCGGAATCACCCCGCCACACACAATCACAATGTCGTCGCCGCCGAGTTTTTTCAACTCTGCGGCCAGCTGTGGCACCAGCGTCATGTGCCCGGCGGCAAGGCTTGAAACGCCCACCACGTGGACGTCATTCTCCACCGCCATTTTGGCCGCTTCTTTCGGGGTCTGGAACAGGGGGCCGACATCGACATCGAAGCCGATATCGGCGTAGGCGCTGGCGACCACCTTCGCCCCGCGGTCGTGCCCGTCCTGCCCCATTTTGGCGATGAGGATGCGGGGGCGGCGTCCTTCGGTGGCATTGAACTCTTCAATCTTGTTTTTGAGGTGGGCAAAATTTTCGTCTGAATCACACACGGATGCATACGCTCCTGCTACAAGTTGAATTTGCGCCTTATGCCGCCCGAACACCTTCTCCATGGCGGCGGATATCTCCCCGACGCTGGCGCGCTGGCGCGCCGCGTCGATACACAACCCCATGAGGTTCTGGGATTCATCGCTGCACGCAGCGGTCAGCGCGGCAAGAGCGGCCTGGCACTTCTTCTCATCGCGGGAGGAGCGCATCTGTTCCAGGCGCTTTATCTGGGAACTGCGGACTGCGGTGTTATCGATACTGAGGGCATCGATGGGGTCTTCATCCTTGAGCTGATACTTGTTGACCCCGACAATTACGTCGCGCCCACTGTCGATGGCCGCCTGCTTCTTGGCGGCAGATTCCTCGATGCGCAACTTGGGCATCCCGGATTCAATCGCAGCGGTCATGCCGCCCAGCTCTTCGATCTCTTGTAAGAGCTTGCGCGCTTCCTTGATCAGTTCTGCCGTCATCGATTCTACATAATAGGAGCCCGCCAGTGGATCAACCACATTGGTGATGCCGCTCTCCTCCTGAATGATGAGCTGAGTGTTGCGCGCGATGCGGGCGGAGTGCTCCGTGGGCAGGGCGATAGCTTCATCCAGGGCGTTGGTGTGCAGAGACTGGGTCCCCCCCAGGACGGCAGCCAGGGCTTCGAGGGTGGTGCGCACCACATTATTGTAGGGATCCTGCTCCGTCAGACTCCAGCCCGAAGTCTGGCAGTGGGTGCGCAGACTTTTAGATTTGGGGTTCTGCGGCTTGAATTGCTCCATCATTTCGGCCCACAGAAAGCGCGCCGCACGCAGCTTCGCGGCTTCCATGAAGAAATTCATGCCGATGGCAAAGAAGAACGACAGCCGAGGGGCGAAGGCGTCGATATCGAGTCCTTTGGCCAGCGCCGCCTTCACATATTCGAGGCCATCGGCGAGGGTGAAGGCGAGCTCCTGTACGTTGTTGGCGCCCGCCTCCTGAATATGATAGCCCGAGATGGAGATGGAGTTAAACCTCGGCATATACTGGCTGGTGTAGGCGATAATGTCGGCTACGATCCGCATGGAGGGTTCAGGCGGATAGATGTAGGTGTTGCGCACCATGAATTCTTTGAGAATGTCGTTCTGGATGGTACCGGCCAATTGCTCCTGGGTTACCCCCTGTTCCTCGGCGGCGACAATATAGTTCGCCATGATGGGGAGCACCGCGCCGTTCATGGTCATGGATACCGAGACCTTATCCAGGGGAATTTCATCGAACAGGATCTTCATATCCTCAACCGAATCGATAGCCACCCCGGCTTTGCCCACGTCACCCACGACGCGCGGATGGTCAGAGTCGTACCCGCGATGGGTGGCGAGGTCAAAAGCGACGGAAAGCCCTTGTTGCCCGGCGGCGAGGTTGCGCTTGTAGAACGCGTTGGATTCCTCTGCGGTGGAGAACCCGGCATATTGGCGTACAGTCCAGGGGCGGCCGGCATACATGGTGGCGACGGGGCCACGCAGAAAGGGGGATAGGCCCGGCAGGGTGCCGAGGTGTTCGAGCTTCGCCGTATCCGCCTCGGTGTACAGGGGTTTTACCCTGATCCCCTCCGGGGTGTCCCATTTGAAGTTGGACAGATCGTCGGTTTTTTTCTCCTTTTTGGCCTTGGCTTCCCAGGCGGCCAAAGTGGGTTTTTCTGCCATAACTTTATTCCTTTTTCAGTGGTCGCTGAGATGAAGCGTTCAGCTGTTTGGGTGGAATTCAGGACTCAATCCCGACGCGTGCCGGTGTGCCTGTGTCGTAGTAGTGTTTGATCAGGCGCATCTGGGTAACCAGATCTGCCGCCTCTATAAGTTGTGCCGGGGCATTGCGCCCGGTAAGAATGATTTCGGTGTTGAGGGCGCGCGTGCGCAGCAGATCGAGAACCGCGTCGAGCTCTACGAGGTTGAAGTCCAGCGCGTTAACCAGTTCATCCAGAACCAGCAGATCCACAGTGCCGCTGCTGGCGAGGGCGTGGGCGCGCTCCAGCCCCTGCCGCGCCAACTCTATGTCCGCGACGGCGGGGTTCCTTTTGTTTACGAAGCGCGCTCTGCCGCACTGCTCCGCATGCCAGTTTTCTCCCATTCTAGCAGCACTGAGCATCTCACCATAGTTAGGATCATTTTTCATGAAGTGGAGGATATGGATCCTCAACCCATGTCCGGCAGCACGGAAGGCCTGCCCCAGCGCGGCGGTGGTTTTGCCTTTGCCGTCACCAGTGTACACATGTATCTTGGCGGGATGGGTAGCGGAATGGTTTTTTGCAGGCGCTCGCTCTTTCGGGGCTGGAAATGGCGCCCCTGGTTGTGTATCATTCATGGGTTATCCCTTCCGATCTTTTCAGTACGAAAAATACCCGCTGTCGCTGCGCATCCTGGAAGACAGGAGGTGGCGTTGCCTCTTCCTGCCCTGCAGTGACCTCGCTGCGCGGAGCCTGAAACATGCTCCGGACTGCGTGATCCTTGCAGGTGCTTTGGTAAAAACTACCGCAGTTGTGCAAACGGAGTACAGGCGATAGAATGCTTTTTTAGATTTGCTAAAAAGTTTTAGCGAACCCAAAATTACCAATCCTGGTGCAGCCCTGTCAAGAGGATTGAACGCGGCAGATGTGCCCCTTGCGTATCTGCACTGCCCGGGTACAGGCCGGCGGGGGCCAGTCCAGAAGCAAAATTCTTCTTTGCGGGCGATATTTTAGAAAACAGTCTTTAAAAAACAGTAGCTTATAGCGCGAAAAATTTTTATTGCGCACTTTGAAGCTCCCCTGCTGTGCCAAGTCATCTGTTGCCATTGTGCAGGGCTGCTGATAACGGGGATTCGCCTGTAATTCAGCACACATTCGATCCAGTGCAGCGGGGCATTCGCCGCGACTTTTTTCTTTATCGACAGTAAATACCCTTTAAGCGTGATAAACATTTGACATTGACATTTACCGACGCATGTTTTATATCGAACTGAAAATAAAACTGTTTTTTATTCTTGAGGTTGCATGGAATATAACATAGGGGAAAAAATCAAAGAACTGCGCAAAGCTCGACAGCTGACATTGCAGGCGGTGGCCAACGAAACCGGATTTTCTCCGGCGCTGATATCTCAGATCGAAAACAATAATGTATCGCCACCGATCGCGACATTGTCTAAAATTGCACGTTTTTTTGAGGTCAAAATCAGCCACTTTTTTGAAGAGGGTGATGAGCCGCGCCGTTATGAGGTGGTGAGAGTGGACGACCGCCGCGTGGTTAGCCGGGTAATTTCCAAGGCCGGCAAAGGGCATGGCTACACGTATGAAGCGCTGTCGGTGCATAAGCTCAATAAAAAGATGGAACCTTTTGTGGTTACGGTGAAAGAGCGCAGCACCGACGAGACCATGTACAGCCATGACGGGGAAGAGTTTCTGCTGGTGATGAGTGGAACCGCTGAAGTGTTGCTGGGTGATGAGCGCATAAAACTTGAGGCTGGAGATACCGTCTACTTTGACTCTTCCATGAAACATCGCCTCCTCTCCTACGATGGGGAAGAGGTGCAGGTGCTGGCGATCGTAACCCGCTGACGCAGGCCTTATCTTTTTGTGGACAGCCCGGTTCTGCTTCACTGGCTGGATTTTGTCCCTTGCTCCGCCCCCGGTCTTTCTGGCTTTCAGGGGTAAAATGCACAGCCAGGCAAGGTTGAATTTGACAACCTGCGCTGGAGACCCTCTCCAGCACGCATGGTGCCGACCGGAAAGCATTATTTATATCAATAAAGGATGGATGAATTATGGCAAAAAAAGTGCTGATACCCTCACTGGAGAACCCCCTTGCCCCACCCGAAGATGTAGAGTTTACCATCCCTGGGGAACTCCCCGGCGAGAAGGGGCCGTATGAAGAGGCGATGAAGGAAGGGCACGAATTGATGGAACGCCCTATCAAATCGGTGCCGGTTGGGCAGATAGAGAAACAGCATTTCAAACAGCGGATGACGGTGTGGGAGCGGCTGCGGGTTTTAACCAAAGAGGAGCCCAATATCCACTTCCAGAACTGGGGTCCCAACCTGGATGGAGCCTCGCTGGTTACGGGAATTCTGAATATTAAAGGGCGGGATGTCGCCTTCTACGGCCATGATTTTACCGTGCGCGCCGGCTCCATCGATGCAACCAACGGCAGAAAGTTGGCCAAACTATTTAATATGGCCGGCGAGAAGGGGATCCCCGTCATCGGCATGAACGACAGCGCCGGGGCCTTTGTTCCGGCCGGGGTGGGCGGTCTGGATGGATATGCCGAAGCGTTTACTTCCCTGCGCAAGATCAGCGGCGTGGTTCCCAGTATTATGTGCATGTTCGGCTTTAACGCCGGCGGCGGTTCTTACCTGCCGCGCCAGGGTAGTTTTGTGATCCAGCCGAAAGACACTTTTTTCGGTCTTACCGGCCCAGGCGTAGTGAAGTCGGTGCTTGGTGAGGATATTTCGCCCGAAGATCTGGGTGGCCCCAGGGTGCATGCTGCTACCGGCGTCGCTGACCTCACCGTTGAAGATGAGACCTCCGCGCTGCGTACCGCCGTGCACCTGCTCGGCTATCTGCCTGACAATAACCACAGCATGGCGCCAGCGCTTGAAACTACAGATCCCCTGAAGCGTAAGACCTGGGAGATCAACACCTTGCTCAAAAAAGCCTTCAACTCGCCCACCGGCTTCAACACCCCCTTCGATGTCTCCATCATCATTCAACAGGTGTGTGACCACGGCGATTACTTTGAACTTCAGCCCACCCGGGCGCGCGAGGCCGTTACCGCTTTCGGGCGTCTGGATGGTAACGTTGTGGGCTTTGTTGCCAATAATTCAGCGGTATCCTCCGGCCAGATTGACTGTGATTCTGCGGTGAAAATTGCGCGCTTTGTCCGTTTCTGCAACATCTACAACATCCCCCTTATTTTCATGGAAGATACCACCGGCTTCCTCCCCGGACGCGAACAGGAAGCACGCGGTATCGTGCAGGCCGGGCGCACCATGCTCGATTCCATCGTGGATGTCCGTACCCCCAGAATTCTGTTGATTCTGCGCAATGCCTATGGCGGCGCGTATGCCTCGTACAACAACTATCCCACCGGCGCAGACCTGGTGTTGGCTCTGCCCACTACGCGTCTGGCGGTTATGGGGCCGGCCGGCAAAGAGTTTGTGTATAAGGATGAGTTGCGCAAAGTGCGTGGTGCCGTATCCGGTATGGTGCAGCGCGGAATTGAACGGTTGGTTGCCGCCGGGCTCGATCATGTCGAGGCCAAACGTGAAAGTGAGAAACAAGCCGCCATGTGGTTGCAGCAGGAGGAGGCGAAGCTCAACACCCTCTACGAAAAAGAGTTGATGAACCCGAAGGAGGGTTTGGCGCTGGGATCTATCTCTTCGCTGGTTATGCCAACGGACCTGCGGCGTGAGTTGGGCAAAAACATGAACTTTTTCTTGCGCCACTATAAGCCAAGTGCATGGCAGTCTGTTCAGCGCGAGTTCCATTAAGCGAGCTGAAACACAGCCAGGGATGAAAATGCCCGTTTTGACAACCCCATGGAACTGGAGATGAAGCCCATGGCAAAAAATACATTGCAGAATCAGAACTTCTACGTCAACAATCCGCTGATACACCGTGATCGCCGTTTGGGTGAGTCCTCTTCGGAGTGGGTGCGTTCCTTCTCCTGTGAAGAGTTAAAGCCGCTGATCGTCTGTCGCGGTCCGATCCGGAAAGAGGCGATCGATGTCTATACTGAGATGGGGATTTCCCACTACGGCATCCTTTTGTCTGAGAAGGACTCCATCGTCTATCCCAATGCACTGTCACCGGAACTGCGCACCCTGACGGATAACCGCCGCGTGCATCGAGTGCCCGACTACAGTGGTGCAAGCAAGGAAGAGCGGGTCGAGCGCATCGGGCAGATTATCGGCATTGCCCTTGAGAATGGCTACGACTCCATCTTTGCCGGTTACGGCTTCATGGCTGAAGATGACGAGTTTGTCGCCGCCATTGAAGAAGCCGGACTTAAGTTTATCGGCCCCTGCAGCGAAACGCAGCGCGGCGCGGGTAAAAAAGATGAGGCAAAACGCACCGCCCTCAAGGTCGGTGTTTCGGTCACTCCCGGAATCGACAACGTTACTGCCCGCACCCTCGTCACCAAGTACTCCACCCGTGAGAGCCTCCTCGCCCTGGTTAAATCTAAGGGGCTTAAGTGCGACAACGCGATCTTGAACGATACCGAGCTGGACCTTCCACAACTGGCTGACCACATTCTGGCGGCATCCTATAAAAAAGGGATCGATCTGTTCTCCATCAGGGAGCTGAGCAAGCAGGTAGAGCGCGAATGTGCCGCTATGTTCCGCGATTACCCCGGCTCCCGTATCCGCCTGAAGGCTATCGGCGGTGGGGGCGGTAAGGGGCAGCGGATCCTTGGGGCTTCACTGCTGGCCAAAGATGAGCCCACCGCGGCGGATATCGCCAGGGCCGCCTCTGAGGCACCAGGTCTGGTGCTGGAGATCCTGAACGAGGTTAAGGCTGGTGGTGTGGGGGATAATAAAAACGTGCTGGTCGAGCTCAATATCGAGCAGACCCGGCACAACGAAATTCAGCTCCTCGGCAACGGGGACTGGTGTATCGCCCTGGGGGGGCGCGACTGCTCTTTGCAGATGCACGAACAGAAGCTGCTGGAGATGTCCGTGACCCAGGAGGGGTTAGCCCGCGAGATAGAGAAAGCCCGGGCGGCTGGCGATGAAGTGGTTGTCAAGGCCCTCGAAATCGATCTTGGAATCCTGCAGCGGATGGAGGAAGAGTCGGAACGCTTTGGTCAGGCTGCGGGGCTTGATTCTGCATCGACATTCGAGTGCATTGTCGATCGCCAGCGCCACTATTTCATGGAGGTTAACACCCGAATTCAGGTGGAACATCGCGTCACCGAGCTGGTTTACACCCTGAAGTTTACTAATCCAGACGATAAAGAGGATTTCTTTATTGTAGAATCGCTGGTGGAGGCGATGGCCCTGCTTGCCCTGCACAAGGAGCGCCTGCCCCGCCCGGAGCGGGTGCCCCGCTTCGGTGCTGCGGTTGAAGCGCGTCTTAACGCGACAGATTGCTCATTGTCCCCCTCAGCCGGCGGTGTTATCCGCTACTGGTCAGACCCCATCGAAGGGGAGATTCGTGACGACCAGGGGATCTGCACTGCAAACCCCGATACCGGGCAGTTTATGCGCTATACCGTATCGGGTGCATATGACTCCAACATCGCTCTGTTGCTGACCAAGGGAGATGACCGCCTCGAAAGCTTTAAGCATCTATCTGAAGTGTTGCGGCGCACCACCATCTACGGCACGAATCTGGCCACCAACCTTGAATTTCAATATGGGCTGGTGAATTGGTTTATCGGCAACAATGTTATGGCCAAACCCACCACCCGTTTTGTGATGCCGTACCTGACTTTGATGGGGTGCCTGAAACAGGAAGCTGCCAAGGTTGATCCGGTAGTAGCATTTTTATCCTTAAAAAAGCGCTATGTGGCGGCCAATGCAGATAATCCGGAGGTTAAGAAGGCGATCTCCGATATTCTCGATCGCAATGGTACCCTGCTGACCCGGCCGCTGCAGATTATTCTCAAGGATCCGCACGTGCTTTCGGGCTGGCTCAGCCTGAATCGAAAGAATTTCTGCATGGAGAGACGCAAACTCAAGTGGCTGCGGAATCCTCTGCTGATCATCGCCGAAACCTATGAATACCTGAACATGACTATGCGCCCCGATGCGCCGGCGTCCGATGTGATCTGGTCCCACGACCATGAACATTTGCAAAAGGCGATCTCCTTCTACACCGGTCTGCGCGAGCATTTTCCTGGCGATCTAGATGATTTTGAGACCCTGAACACCCTGCTGGAAAATGAGAAGCCCCAGGGGAATTTCAGCGCGGCGGAGTGGGATGCTATTCGGGCGGCCCACATAGGTTTTGAGGCTGGGAATGAGTTGCTGGGGCTGCTGTATATGGTAGGGGTCAAGACCAACTTTTTTGACTTCAAGGTGGAGGAAAACCTCGACGTGACCATCCCTGAGTATCTGCATGATTCAGTCCTGCAGGCGCAGATGAAGAAGGTGTTGGTGCCGCCTCCGGCCACTAAGGAAGATGAGATTGTCACTCCCGGTGGAGGGATGTACTATGCCCAGGAAGCGCCAGGGATGCCGCCGTTCATAAAAGAAGGGGAGCACTTTGAGAAGGGGCAGCCGCTGTTCATCCTCGAAGTTATGAAGATGTTCAACAAAATCCCGGCGCCATTTTCTGGAACCGTAGATAAAATCCTTATTGACAGGGGCGACGGTGTGATTGTGTCCAAGGGGCAGCCGATCTTCAAGGTGACCCCGGATGAGAGATTTGTTGAGGTTGACCACCAGGCCGTTGAGAAAGAGCGGCGAAATACCACGGAAGCCTATCTGCAGGCCATCACCTAGCAGAGGGTGCGGCCTGAAGTCTGCAGGTCCCGCTACAGACGCAGCAAGCCCAAAGAGGGGGGAAGGAATTCACTCTTTGGGCTTGTTTTATTTTGCGGTGCGGGTGCGCCGGAAGCATAGCAAGTTTTTAGCAAGTTTTTCAAAAGCCACGCCAGATTGTGGCAGATTGTGGTCCCTCCCCCAGATTGTGGTCCCTCCCCTTATAGCCCTTCGGGAGCCACCTTTCGCCGGGGGTGGCGCTTAGTTATAGGCGTAATCATCGGCTTCTACGTTTTCTGGAGCACCCTCCAGAAATGAACGGGCCTGCCCATCCTTGACAACCTTCTGCAATCCTTGCTTTGACGACCACACGGTCCCGCATATGTCACATTCTGTAATTCCCGCGTAGAAGCCCTCGGTGTGTAAGGAGATATTAGCGCCTTTGTGGTTTTTGCATACCGGACATTTCATAGGGATAGCTCCTTTCGGCTAAGGGGTAAGTGGGTTGGGTTAGGTAGTTACGCTCGGTAAAATTGGTGTTTTACACCCCCTCCAGCGCTTCCGCTCCGCACCTGCGCGGCCGCGTTACCGCATTTGCTAGCGGCACTTCTTTCTAATACAGTATAGGCATATTTTTTCACTTGACAACTCCTGCTTTTAGAGAAGTTGTTTTATAACAGCATGTTATGAGGTTTTGCGTTCTATCAGGCAAACCGCGGGTTTGAAGGTGGGATTTCACTATCTCCTGTCCTGATCCTGCTTACGGTTTAAAATGGATACAGTGCTGAATTGTTTCGGTATTTTTACAAATAAACAGGTATTCTGTATTTGCACTTCTTGCAGGGCAACAAAACCCCGCCGGCGGAAACTTTTTTTGCCTTTATTTGAGGGCGCTGGGTTTAAACGGATGGTTTACGTACAACAACGTGTCTGGCCTGGCGTGTCTGGGACACCCGGGCACTGCAGGAAGTTGTGCTGCGGCTGCCGATTTCTGCCATTTTACCGCGGCATACATTGTAAATTTCTTATAAGGGGCTAATATTATGCTAACAAGAATCGACCACATCGGCATCGCAGTTTCAAGTATAGAAGAATCACTGCCCTACTACCGCGATCAACTGCATATGCAATACATGGGTACCGAAGAGGTGGCAGAGCAAAAAGTAAAGGTTGCGTTTCTGCAGATCGGTGAAAGCAGCATTGAGCTTCTGGAGCCCACCAGTGAGGATTCGCCGGTGGCTAAATTTCTGCAGAAGAACGGCCCTGGAATTCACCATATCGCCTACGCCGTGGAGGACATTGCCAGTACCTTAAAGAGCCTCGCAGCGCAGGGAGTTCGCCTCATCGATACCCAGCCGCGCAACGGGGCCCACGGCGCCAAGATCGCGTTTATCCATCCGAAAAGCAGCGCTGGAGTACTGACAGAGCTGTGCCAGGCGGGGCAGTGAATTTTGTAAGTCATTTTCTTTAAAGCCAATTTGAACAAAAAGAGCTGACCGCGAAGGGGTATAACTGTGTTACATGGTATTTTATGTGAATATCGACTGTAAGACCCTTAAATCAAAAGAAGAACAAATATTTTATCTTGACAATGTTCGGTAACTGCAAGTAAATAGAACATGGTTTAATTATTGCGGCAGGTTGAGGCAAAGAGCAAGATATCCGTGTTGAGAAAGCAACACTGTGTTGGCCGCGACGCATCTTTGTTTAAGGCAGGTTTCCGGCGCAAGAAAAGATAACCTCCCGTTTAACAGCCAGTTACCCAGCGTAAATAGAAGAAGCGCTTGTTTTTGGCAGTAATCTTGCACAAGGTTTACACTGTTTTAGAATGATCCTGAGAACTGACAGGGTAATTTCACTTTGAAAGGAGGTGTGGTGCCACGGGATGCTGCATGGCCCTGCCGCAGTATTCTGCAGTAAACAGCGGTTTTATTGAGAAGTGTTGGAAAGAGGCTCTTAATAACGCATGAAAACCGCAGTCTGCATGATTTTGGCATGAAGATCAGAACTGAACGATGGCTAGCTTAATAAAACAAGGAGGAACGAGAATGAAGAGAATTATTATAGCTCTGGCGCTGATGCTGAGCATGGCAGCCCCCGCATTTGCGGTGGAATTTACCTTTAACGGTGACCTGAATAACCGGTTCCGCCTCTACACCAACCAAGCTGGTTTCTTTAACAGCATAGATAAAGGGGAAAAACTGGCAAGTTACAATAAAAGTATTGATTCTAACGGCGACCACAGGAGTCACATTATTTCCGATGATTCTACCAATGACACCATGGGGGAGATCAAGTACCGCCTATGGACCACTATTGCCAGTGACGGTGGCGCCATCAAGGGTGTATACGCCATTGAGGTTGGGGGGATTCAGTTTGGTGACAAGGGCAAGGGGGGCGCTTTTTCTGGTGACGGCGTTAACGTAGAGACCCGCTGGGCGTATATTGACTTTGCCTTAGGCCAGGGGCGCACCCGCGTGGGCCTGCTGCCGGTGAACATCAATAAGTTTTTCTGGGTTGAGACCGCAACCGGCATCGATTATAAGTTTGCGGCAGGCCCCGGGGATCTGACTGTGGGTTGGTATCGTGGCTATGAGGTAATTGCCTCGCCCGGCGATAACGACTTTGAAGACCTCGACTCTTTGTATGTGCGCTACGACCTGAAGCCGTATGAAGGAACCAAACTCGGGCTCTTCGTAGTGTATCAGCACAGTGATGGGCTTGGGGTTGGCGATACCTATGATGTTAAAGATGAAGATGGAAATATTACTGGCACCTACAACTACAGCTTCGACGATATTTCCCACTATTACGTCAAAGGATTTGCCGTTGACGGTACCCCTGCAGACCTGAATCTCTACACCTTCGGGGTTGACGGTAACTGGAAAGGTGGCGATTTCTTTGTCAACTGGGACCTGATGTACCAGACCGGTGATTTCATGAATGACTATGATTTCGGTGGTTACTTTGGCCACTTCGATGTAGGGATGCACATCGGTAAAGGGAAGCTCACCTACACCTTCTGGTATGCATCTGGTGATGATGATCCTAATGATACCGATCTGGATGCTTTTGTCGCTACCGATACCGACATCAATTCCGAGTACTCCGTGGTGCTGTTTGAGGGGTACACCGATGACGACTACTTCTCCGCCTCTCCCTATCTGCAGGATAAGGGTCTCATCCTGAACCGCCTCGGCTATGACTACCAAGTGTCGGACAAGCTCAGAGTTGGGGCTGCGGCTCTGTATCTGATGACCGCAGAAGACATTGAGTACGAGGATGATAATGGTAAGTGGCGTAAAAACGATAAGATTGGGGTGGAGTTTGATGCGTATGCCAGTTACCAGCTGTTCAGCAATACCGAGATCGCTATCCAGGGTGGCTATCTGATTACTGATAACGCCATGGATTACTATGAGATCGATAGCGATGGTAGTTCTGATGAGGATATCTATATCATCAACTCCCGCATCCGCTATAAATTCTAACAGGGGCCCCTGGTTGGTGCTCTAACTGGAATAGCTAGTGTTTTACCAGGCAAGGTGAAAAAAGCCGGACTCAAACGTCCGGCTTTTTTTTTAGAACCAGGTTTTGCTACATGATTTGCGGTGGGCAGCGGCAGACGAACGCGGTATGATTCATAAAAAATATAATTAACCGTCTGCACGTTAAGTAGTTTGAGGTGGATATAGTCAAAAGGAGGGTTCAAGTTGAAAAACTACAGATTCGCAGGTTTGACCGCGCTGGTAATGCTGCTGCTGACAACGGTTGTTGCCCATGCCGCGGTGGTGGAACAGGTGGCGAAAGACTTCGCGCCCGTCTCAGGGGTAGTGGTCATGGCTGCAGGTCCCGATACCTACATTATTGATCTGGACGCGTCCAACGGCGTGGGGGTGGGGGATCTGTTCGCCGTGGTTGAGGAGGGTGCGCAGATCGTGCATCCGGTAACCAAGCAAATATTGGGTACCCTGGATAAGACCGTGGCGGTGTTGCGCGTGACCCAGGTCAAGGGTGGCTACTCCTACGCCAGCCTGGTTGGCCCGCAGGAGGGCGCTGCCTCCATTAAAGCGGGGGCGCACCTGAAGCGCTTCAGCAATTTAAGCGCGGTGTTCCGGGATGAAACCGGTGGCCATGAAGCGATGTATGCGGCTTTGCGGCGCGCTCTGCCGCACCTGGAGTGGCAGGAGGGGATGGATGCCGCCGCTGCACAGTTGGCCTTCAATGTCACCCCTAACGGGTTGGAGGTGCGCGACTCCGCAGGCACCTTGATTCGCGCCTATGCTCCAGAGCCAAGGCGTGGGGCAGGCTATGGTGCAGGCTATGGCGCAGGATCTGGCACAGTTGGGGCGGTTCCTACCAGTGCTATTACCCCCCCTGTTTCTATTCCTGTACCTCCAGCCACGGCCCTTGGCGTGGCGGCTCCTGCAGCAATGCTCGCTCCGGCGGGGCAAAGCGCAAGCGCGATAAAGTACGAGACCAGTCAAGTGCAACCACCCTCGACCTCGCACACTTCGAGCGGCTTCAATATGGAGTTTCCGCAGTTTGACATGGTTGGGCAGTTTAACAAAAAAACCGTGATGGCGGATTTTGAACAGGTAGATGGGAAGCTGCTGCTTGCAGCCACGGATGGCGGTGCAATCGATATATATGTAGTAGGTGAAGGTCTGGAGCAGATCGCCAGCGGCGACAGCGCCACCATGGGGCAGATTTTAGCCCTGAGCTGGTATCAGCCCCAGCCCGGCGAAGCGTATCTGGTTGTAACGATCTGGTCCGATGACCGGGTCAATACCGATCTGCTGAAATTGGCAGGGAACAAGCTGCAGACGGTTGTGCGCGGTTACAGCAAAATGGTGGCCGGTTTTGATCTCAATGGAGATATGCGCTCGGAACTGCTCTTGGGGCAGGATTTTGAGCGCGAGAATTTCTACGGCAGAAGAGTCGAAGAGTTGAGCCTTGTTGGCGGTGAGTTTAAATCTTCTCCTCCACCGTTGACCCTGCCGAGCTCGTTCCAGATTTTTGGAGCATTGCTTACCGATGTAACCGGCGATGGCCAGATTGAATCGGTGTTTGTGCGGAATCGGCGCCTGTACATCTTTAGGGGTACCAAGCAGATATATAAATCCAGCAAAGAGATGGGTGGCTCGGTCTCGACTATAACCTATGATGTAGATCCCGATGCGAAATATTCCCTGATCAATAATGTCAGCTTCGAGGTTGCGCCGATTGCTGCTGACCTGGATGGTGACGGCGTCCGTGAGATTGTCTCTCTGGCGGCAGATGGTAACATCATGCGCAATGTCGGGGTTGCGTCGGCGATTGATCGAAGTTGGCTGGCGGTGTTCAAATATCAGAACGGTATGGTGATAAAAGGCTCCATCGGGGATAAGCTCGAACGTCCGCTGCAGGGGGTTGCTGTTGCAAACGGACAGGCGTATATGCTGGCTACCGACGTCGGGAGCATTATTGACGGGAGCGAGAGTAGTTATCTGCTCAGCATTCCGCTGCGGTAACAGAATTTATGCCAGAAAATGGGACCAAAAAAAGGGGGCGCATATGCGCCCCCTTTTTTTGATTTATGCGCCCGCCAGGGCGAGGTGTGCCACTGCTCAAGTAACTGAAACAGCTTCAATGTTCAACTTCAACCGCCGGAGTCCGGAATCATGTGCCCGGTGGTGTGGCGGACAGCGGTGGAAGGTCCTCTGCATACACGTGCTCACGCGTCAGTGGGTAGGAGTCAGTGGTTCCGCGCGTGAACAGAAACTGGTGCAAATGGAGTTTGCCACAGCAGAACGCCGCTTCGGAAAAGTTCAGGTAGGTGCGCCACATGCGCACAAAGTGTGAGCCAAAGCTGGTTTCTAAGGCAGGCACAACCCGTTCGTAGCGCCTGCTCCATTCGCGCAGGGTCATAGCGTAGTGACGGCGGAGGTTCTCCATATCCTTAAGGATGAAATCGCCGTCACCCAGAAGTTGCACCACGTCGCCTGCGGCCGGAATCTCTCCGCCGGGGAAGATATATTTATTTATCCAGGGGTCGCATTTTTCGGGTGTATCCTTGGTGATGCAGTGCAACACCCCGAACCCACCGGGATTAAGCAGCTCTTTGATTTTTTGCATAAACGTGGTGTGGTATTTTTTGCCCACGTGTTCAAACATGCCGATTGAGACAACCTTGTCGAACTGGCCGCGCAGGTCGCGATAATCTTCCAGCCGGATGCTGACTTGCTCCGCCAGATTTTCTTCTTTTATCCGGGCGCAGGCGTATTCGTATTGCTGTTGGGACAGGGTGCAGCCAACCCCGCTGATGCCGTAGTGTTTGGCCGCGTAGATCAGCATCCCCCCCCAGCCACAGCCGATATCCACCAGGCTTTCCCCTTTTTTAAGGTGGAGTTTGCGGCAGATGTGTTCGTATTTATCGGCCTGGGCCTGTTCCAGACTGCGCTCTTCGTCTTTGAAGTAAGCGCAGGAATAGGTCATGCTGGGGTCCAGCCAGAGGCGGTAAAAGTCGTTGCCCAGGTCGTAGTGACGCTGGATGTTGGTGGCTGAGCGGGCTTTTGTATTGCTGCTCTGCCGCCGCAGCAGGGCAACGGCCAGTTTGGCCTGCAGAGGAAGGTTTTGGGTGTCGAGGCCGGAATTCAGCCCCACTCGGATGAGATGCTGCATATCTCCTTCAATCTCGATATTCCCCCGCATATATTCTTCGCCGAAGCCGAGGGAGCCTTCTTTGAGGAGGCGCTTAAGCGCGATAGGGGCTCTGAACGCAAGCGTTGCTTGCGCGGGCCGGTTCCCGATGTGAAGGTTGTCGCCATCCCAGAAGTTTACTTGCAGGGCTGCTCCATATTTTCGCGGGTCGGTTGCTTCGATGACCGCTTTGAAGATGTGTTTCATGTCTGCCTCCGTTGCACTTGATTTTGCTGAGGGTGTGGTGTGTATTCCATTGCTGCTTTATAGGTATCAATGCTAACAAGTTTTTTTGGTTGGTAAAGGATGATGCGGAGATAATTGAGACAGAAGAGGTATGCGCCTTGCGCGAGTACTGCAGGAGTGATAAAAACGCCACAACCTGAACGCAAAGTTTGGGCTATAGAGTAGAATCTTTATTTGAGGTTAAGAACTGGTGGCCTTGATGTAGCCTTGGGGTGCATCGACTGGGCGTATTGGCAGGGTGACAGACAGAGATGAGACGTTTGGTTTTCGGTTTTTTATGGGTGGGAGTTTTTATCTTCCTCCTTGTGGTGGTGGACCAGATTTTTTTACATTATCGCGGTTTTGAGCAGCCCTTTGTGCGGGATATGCAAAAGTTTCACGCCGATTTCAGGCAGCGGCTGTTTGGGGAGCCACAACAGCCACCTGCGGAAGCGCCAATGCCGCAAAGGCCGGTTGCTCCTGCTGCGGCGGACAAAAAAGCGGTATCCATTGATGCGCTGGTGGAGCGGGAGATTGGGCGCGCGGTGCAGCAAAAAGGGGCGCAGACCAAAACGCCGCCGGCGGATGATGCAGTGTTGCGTTATATCTATATAGATGCGCAGCAGAATATCCAGTTTGCCCAGCGCCTGGAAGAGGTGCCCGCCTCATTGCGTGCGTCGGCGCGGCCGGTCACGCAATAAGGTTGGGGGCAGGTGGTGTGGGCTGCCGCCACCCTTTAGGTCGGCGGCTGCGATGTTATTTCGGTAGGGGCGAAAGATTTTTCGCCCTTCCATTCACGTACCGCCGCACGCCTGCCTACCGGGAGGCATTCCCACGCGGGAGCGTGGGAACGAGATTGAATAAGGTTGGGGGCAGGTGGTGTGGGCTGCCGCCACCCTTTAGGTCGGCGGCTGCGATGTTATTTCGGTAGGGGCGAAAAATCTTTCGCCCTATCACTTACCTACAGGCGCACGTGCTTGCTAGGGCAAAGTACCGTATATTTCGGGGCGCCGATCCCGGAAGCAGCGGATCTGCGAGCGGTATTTGAGCATCTCCTCGTACGAGAACGTGGCAACCAATTCGGTGTTGGTTTCACCCGCTTCGGCCAGAACCTCGCCGCGCGCGGAGATCAACATGCTCATGCCGAAGAAATCCAGCTTACCTTGCACCCCACAGCAGTTGGCGGCAGCGACAAACATCTGATTTTCGATAGCGCGCGCCCGCAGCAAAGTGCGCCAGTGTTCCTGGCGCGGCTTGGGCCATTCGGCCGGGATACACAGGATTTCGGCCCCTTCGAGGGCCATTTTGCGAAAGAGCTCAGGGAAGCGCAGATCGTAACAGATCGCCAGCCCTAAACGTCCCGCCGAAGTTGGGACTACGCAGGCCCGGTCCCCGGGGCTTAAAAAACGGTCTTCACCCATGGTGGAAAACATGTGCAGCTTCCGGTAGTAGGCAACAGTGCTCCCCTTGTCGACGACATACAGGGTGTTGTACATGGCGTTGCCATCTTTTTCCGGTAGACTGCCGACAATGACCATTCCCAGTTCAGTGGAAAGGTTTTCAAGCAAGGTGAGGATGCGCGGGGTCTCTTGTGCCAGTTGCGCCAGATTGCGGTAGTCATAGCCGCAGCTCCACATCTCCGGCAGTACTGCCAGTTTGACATCTTGCGTGGCCAGGCGACGCAGCCCGGCAACAGCGGTGTCAATGTTGGTGTCGATATCTCCGAGCTTTATATTGAATTGCACAACCCCTGCAGTAACGTCCTGTTTCATATCAATGCCACCTTCTGTAAATAATTGCAGTTACATATATGTGAAATATGCCCTGGTTTCGACCTGTTAGACTTTAAATTATACCTTACTGGCGTTGGTGGGGCAAGAGTGTTAAGCTTTGTCTTTTCATGAAGGTTTTCATGAAGGTAATGAGGGAATTTACAGGAGCGTTAAGGTACACAAAAGACAGAAAGTAACACATGTAAGACTTGCTTTATTGACACATAGCGCAGGGCAGTGATATTAAGATGAAATTTGGTTCGGGCAAACCAAAGAAAAGTTAGAAAAAGTGTATGGGTGAGCAACAGTGAAGATGGAACGGGAATGAACGTTCTGTATAGTTCTTGTTTCATGTTAATGTGTACGTCAGATTGCGGCAGGCGCCGGTTAGTTATTGTAGAACAACGCCGGGACAGCGCTAGATTTTCAATGTTATTATTTTTATATGCCAACTCTTGCAGGCGCGTGCGCGCAGCCTTCCAGGGTTATTTTTCTGTTGATGCACTAATTGTTTCATTTCATGGGGGTTAGTTGTGAAAATACTGTTGACATTGTTGTTCACCTTGTTTGCTCTGCCCGCTGTCGCCAGTGAGGGTGGAGGCCAGATCATTAACATGACCGGTTCCGCCCTGGGTATTCTGGCGCTGATTTTTTTTGTCGCTGCCTATAGCCTGGTCATCTTTGAGGAACAGATCCATCTGCGTAAAAGCAAGCCGGTACTGGTTGCCGCCGGAATTATCTGGGTGTTGGTCGCCATCAGTTACAAAGCTGCTGGCATGCCCGACCAGGCGCACGGGGCGATTTTAGGTAACTTGGTAGAGTATGCGGAGCTGTTCCTGTTCTTGCTCGTGGCAATGACCTATATCAATGCCATGGAGGAGCGCAACGTGTTTCAGGCTCTGCGTTGCTGGCTGGTGTCGCGGGGGTTTTCTCTGCGGGTTATTTTCTGGCTCACCGGAGTCCTGGCGTTCTTTATTTCCCCCATTGCGGACAACCTGACTACAGCGTTGCTGATGGGTGCGGTGGTTATGGCCGTAGGGGGCTCGAACCAGCGCTTTGTGGTTATCGCCTGTGTCAACGTAGTCGTTGCAGCCAATGCGGGCGGTGCTTTTTCCCCCTTCGGGGATATAACCACCCTGATGGTGTGGCAAAAAGGGATGGTGGAGTTTACGGAGTTTTTTGCCCTGTTTTTCCCGTCACTTGTGAACTGGCTGGTTCCGGCCGGCATCATGAATTTTATGATCAGTAAAGAGCGCCCCCAGTCGTTGGATGAATCTGTAGCTATGAAATTCGGGGCCAAACGCATCATGTTTCTGTTTCTGTGTACCATAGCCACCGCGGTTTCATTTCATAACTTCCTCCATCTCCCCCCCGCTGGCGGGATGATGCTTGGTCTGGGTTATCTTGGGTTCATGTCCTACTATATAAAACTTCATGAGCATGCTGCCGGCATGTCTGATCTCCCCCCAGGTGTGGGCGCTGCAGAGGATGTTAATGGTTTTGACCTGTTTCGCAGAATTGCCGCTGCCGAGTGGGATACCCTCCTGTTCTTTTATGGCATAATCATGTGTGTTGGCGGCCTGGGTCAATTCGGCTACCTGGCTATGGCATCACAGTTCATGTATCAGGATTTAGGCGCATTTAATGCCAACGTCATGGTTGGGTTTCTGTCCGCTATTGTGGATAACATCCCGGTTATGTTTGCGGTGTTGAGTATGGAGCCGGATATGTCGCACGGCCATTGGCTGCTGGTGACCCTGACTGCCGGGGTTGGCGGAAGCATGCTCTCCATCGGTTCTGCCGCCGGGGTTGCCCTCATGGGTACGGCGCGGGGGATCTATACCTTCGGCCGCCATATGGTGTTTACCCCGATAATCGCCCTTGGCTATGCCGCAAGTATTGCTGTGCACATGCTGATCAACGGGAGGTATTTTCACTAAATTTCAATCAAATATGAATATGTAGAGTTTACTGCGCCGGAGCTAAGCAATATGCTCCGGCGCAGTGCGTTTTCAGCGTCTGTGCTGATCTCTTGACCGCATCGGTATCTATGGCTGATAGCGGCTGAATATTTTGCTGTTTTTCGTGCCTGCCCCTTGTGTCTGCCCCTTATGTGGCGGAACTGGTTAGAGAACAATTTGCCTATGTCCTCACCGATGTTTTTACCTTTAGTCTCACCTGTTGCTCCAGTATATATCCATATCCCTTTCTGCCAGAGCAAGTGTCCATACTGTGACTTTTACTCTCTGGCGCGGGGGGTAACCCCGGTACCGGATGCATATGTTGCGGCGCTGTGCCTGGATATTAAACGTCATTTGCACAGCGAGGCGCCGTTGAGCTCGGTGTTTATTGGGGGTGGTACGCCATCGCTTCTGAGGGTGGAGCAGCTGAGGCGTATTGTCGGCGCGTTAAATACGGCGGCGGGATTTGCCGCTGGGCTGGAATTCAGCATTGAAGTTAATCCGGGGAGTGCAGATGCGACCTGGCTTGCAGAGGTAAACAGTCTGGGGGTGAATCGCCTTTCTATCGGAGTGCAGTCGTTTCAGGATGAGGCCCTGACTCTGCTGGGACGCACGCACACCGGGGCGGAGGCGCAAGCCTGTGTGGAAGCGGCGCGGCGCGGCGGCTTTGACAATATCAACGTCGATATGATGTTCGCCCTGCCGCGCACCCTCAACCGCGGGCACCGCCGCAACCTGCAGCAAGCCGACCAGACCTGCATTGCCCGTCTAGGGCCAGAACATGTCTCGGTATATGGGCTGACCGTAGAGGCCGGAACGCCTTTTGCTGCCCAAATGGAGCATGGAGAGCTGGACGAATGTGAGGAAGAGGAGTTTGCCGGGCAGTTTATGGCTTGGCACCGGATGTTGTCAGGGCATGGCTACACACACTACGAGATATCGAACTACGCCAAACCCGGGCGGGAGTGCCGCCACAACATGGCTTACTGGCAGCGCCAGCCCTGTTACGCCTTTGGTGCAGGTGCGCACGGGTTCTCTGCCGCTGGCTTTGGGGTGCGCTATGCATGTGAGGCTGATGTGCCGACATATATAGCGGCGGTCACCACTGGGGAGAACCCGCGTCGAGAGGTGGAGCGCTTCTGTGCCGAACAGGCTATGGCCGAGTGGGTGTATCTGCGCCTGCGCACGGCAGATGGTGTAGATGAGGCGGAGTTTCGGAGCCTTTTCGGGCTTGAGTTTAAGCGGGTGTATGCGCCGGCGATTTGCTCCTGTGGTTCGGCGCTGTGCTCGGTGGCGGGGCGCTGGTTTTTCCCCCCCGAGGTGTGGTTGCTCTACAATCATCACATAAAGAATTTTCTCTGTCCCCCTTGCGCTTAAAAACTCTGCTCTGTCTTGACAAAGACCAGGGGCGTTGTTATCTTCACCCGTGTTAGCACTCAACCACTTTGAGTGCTAACAGCGGTTTTATTTATCAGGGAGTTCCCCTTGCCCCGCGATAGTATGTTTGTTGCCGTAGAAATTGTGGGGCTGATACATCCTGCGAGGCACACGAGGCAAAGATAGATATGGGATTGAATGAGCGCAGTTTAAGCATCCTGGAGGCAATCATTGAGGGGTATATCTCCTCGGGTGAGCCTATAGGCTCGCGTACGATTGCCAAGTGCCACAAGGAGAAAATGTCGCCAGCCACGGTGCGCAACGTTATGGCGGATCTGGAGGAGCAGGGTTACGTCACCTCGCCCCACACCTCCGCCGGGCGCATCCCCACCGACAAAGGTTATCGTTTTTACGTTGATACCATGTTGCAGGTACGCGATCTTTCCCCCCGGCAACGGCGCAATATTGAGTCACACTGCAATGATGTAGATCTGCATGTGGAGGCGCTGCTGCGGCGGGTGGGAAATGTCCTCTCCGATATGTCTTGCTATACTGGAGTGGTATTGATTCCGCGTTTTTCTGCCTCCAGATTCCGGCATATAGAGTTTGTGCCGTTGGCGCATGATCGGCTCCTGGCTATTTTTGTATCAGAAGCTGGCACAGTGCAGAATAAAATCATCAGGGCCACGGGCGGATTGCCTGATGCCGATGAGCTGCAACACGCGGCCAATTATCTTAATCAGTCGCTGCATGGGATGACCATACGGCAGATTCGCACCATCATAACGGAGAAAAAGCGCGAAGAACGGGTGCAGTATGATCGCCTGCTCCAGCGGGCCCTGGATTTATCGGAGATGGTGTTCAGCCCTGAGATGGAGGCTGACATCATCATTGAAGGGGCGACCAATATGCTTGACTACCCCGACTTCGCCGATCCTGCGGCCATGAAGAGGCTGTTCCGCGCCTTTGAACAGAAAAAGCTCCTTATCGAGCTGCTGGATATGGGGCAGGCGACAAGCGGAGTGCAGATATATATCGGCGGCCAGACCCACTTTCAGGAATTTCAGGGTTGCAGTCTCATTTCTGCACGCTATACCAATGGAATAGAGGCGCTGGGTTCCATAGGGGTTATCGGCCCCAGCCGCATGTTCTATTCGCAGGTAGTACCGGTGGTCGACTACACCGCCAGATTGATCAGTCGCATGCTGAGACAAGAACTTGAGTAAACACTACAGAGAGGTTTAAGCCGTGGCAGAAAAAAAAGAAAAGCAGGCGCGACCCGCAGATGGCGCAGAAATAGCAGAGGATGAAATCCTTGCGCAGGAAGATAGAGCGGGTGGAGCGCAGGAGAGCAAGGTGGATGGTGCTGAGCTGCAGGCGTGCAAGGACGAACTGGCGCAGATGAAAGACCAGTACCTGCGCGCGCGCGCGGACATGGAAAATTACCGCCGCCGCATGCAGCGCGAGAAAGAGGAGACGGTCAAGTTTGCTAACGAAGGCATCTTGAAGGATATCCTCCCGGTAATGGACAATTTGGATCGCGCCATTACCCACGCCCGTGACGCACGTGTGCATGAAGGGCAGGGCTCGAGTCTGCTTGACGGCATCGAGATGATTCAGCGGCAGATGCACAAAGTGCTGGATAAGCACCATGTGGCGCCCATCGACGCGCTGGATTGCCCCTTTGACCCGGCGTGTCATGAGGCTATGGGGCAGTGTGAGCGTGATAATTGCCCCCCCAATACGGTGGTGGAAGAGATGCAGCGTGGCTACATGCTCAAAGAGCGCCTGTTGCGCCCCTCCATGGTTATGGTTTCAAAGAACGGTGCGGAAAAAAAATCTGAATAATCTTAATGCAACCCTTGATATGTACAAAATGGGTTATAACTTACCAGTGAAGCAAAATGCCGGACTATATTGCATAAAGGAAGAGGCATTTTTGAATAATTTAAGGACAAAGGAGATTTGTTATGGGCAAGGTAATAGGTATCGATCTGGGCACCACCAATTCTTGTGTATCGGTAATGGATGCTGGTGAGCCAGTAGTTATCGCCAATGTTGAGGGTTCCCGCACCACCCCGTCGATGGTGGCTTTTACCGAAAGTGGGGAGCGTCTGGTGGGACAGCAGGCCAAGCGGCAGGCGGTGACAAATCCGGAAAACACCCTGTATGCCATCAAGCGCCTCATCGGGCGTAAGTTTGATTCCGAAACAGTTAAAAAAGATATGGAAATCAGCCCATTCAAGATTATCAAGGCTGAGAATGGGGATGCATGGGTTGAAGTGCGCGGCAAATCGTACAGCGCGCCCGAGATTTCGGCCATGGTGCTGCAGAAAATGAAGCAGACCGCAGAAGATTACCTCGGCGAGGATGTGACCGAAGCGGTTATTACCGTGCCGGCATACTTCAACGATTCTCAGCGCCAGGCCACCAAGGATGCTGGCAGGATTGCCGGGCTTGAAGTGCTGCGTATCATCAACGAGCCTACCGCTGCAGCGCTGGCCTACGGCATGGACAAAAAGGGCGAGGAAAAGATCGCGGTGTTCGACCTTGGAGGCGGGACCTTTGATGTCTCTATTCTCGAACTCGGCGACGGGGTGTTTGAGGTTAAGTCAACCCATGGCGACACCTTTCTCGGCGGGGAGGATTTTGACCAGCGCATCATCGACTATATAGCCGCAGAGTTCAAGAAAGACCAGGGGATCGATCTACGCCAGGACAAGATGGCACTGCAGCGCCTGAAAGAGGCGGGGGAAAAAGCCAAATGTGAGCTCTCCACCTCGGTGGAGACTGAGATTAATCTGCCGTTTATCACCGCAGACCAGTCCGGCCCCAAACATATGAATATTAAATTGACCCGCTCCAAGCTGGAGAGCATTTGCTCCGACCTGCTGGACAAGCTCGAGGGACCGTGTCGCACCGCTCTCAAAGATGCGGGCCTGTCTCCATCCGATATCGATGAGGTTATTCTGGTCGGAGGTATGACCAGAATGCCCGCAGTGCAGGAGAAGGTGCAGAAAATATTCGGCAAGGCTCCCAATAAAGGGGTTAACCCGGACGAGGTGGTTTCCATCGGTGCCGCAATTCAGGGCGGGGTTCTCAAGGGCGATGTTAAAGATGTGCTCCTGCTCGACGTAACCCCACTTTCGCTCGGGATTGAAACCCTCGGCGGAGTTATGACCAAGCTGATCGAGAAAAATACTACGGTGCCGTGTAAGAAGAGTCAAATCTTCTCCACTGCTGCAGATAATCAGCCAGCGGTTTCACTCCATGTCCTGCAGGGTGAGCGCGAAATGGCCATCGATAACAAGACTATCGGACGTTTTGACCTGGCGGATATTCCGCCGGCGCCCCGTGGTGTGCCGCAGATTGAGGTCACCTTCGATATCGACGCCAACGGTATTCTGAATGTATCCGCGAAGGATATGGGTACTGGAAAAGAGCAGTCCATTCGCATCACCGCATCTTCCGGCCTCAGTGATGAAGAGATCAACAAGATGGTCAAGGATGCGGAACTGCATGAAGGGGAAGACAAAAAGAAGCGCGAACTCATCGAGGCCAAAAACCAGGCAGACAGTCTGGTGTACAGCACCGAAAAATCGCTCCAGGACAACGCAGATAAGATTGACGCCGAAACTAAGAGCAATATCGAAACAGCGCTCGAAGAGGTGAAAAAAACCTTGGACGGCGATGATGTCGAAGCTATCAATAAAGCGGTGGAAACCCTGTCTCAGGCTTCACACAAGCTGGCCGAAGCTATGTACGCCCAGGCACAGCAGGCGGGTGAAGCCGGTGAAGGGGCAGAGCAGGCGCAACACGAAGGGGATGATGACGTCGTAGACGCCGAATTTGAGGATGTCGAGGACGACCAAAAGAAATAAGTCGCAAGTGGCTTATTTAACATTCTATTAAGTAAATACTCCGGCAGTGGTTTTGTGTTCTCCCACTGCCGGATGTTCTTTGCCTGCCTGCTGCACGTAGACGTGAGGTTTTTATTTTGGCCAAACAAGATTATTATGAAATTCTCGAAGTACATAAAAACGCCAGCGAAGCTGAGATTAAAAAGACGTATCGACGTCTTGCAGTAAAATATCATCCAGATAAAAACCCCGGGGATAAGGGCGCAGAAGCCAAATTCAAGGAACTCACAGAGGCGTACAGTGTTTTGGCTGACGCGCAGAAACGTGCGGCCTACGATCAGTTCGGGCATGCCGGGGTGGATGGCAATGGCGGTGGTTTCTCCTCCGGCGGTTTCCGCGGCACCCCGTTTGAAGATATTTTCGGCGATATTTTCGGCGATATCTTCAGCTCCGGCGGGGGTGGCCGACGGAGCAGTCGCGGCCAGCGCGGCGATGACCTGCGCTATAACCTCACGGTTACCTTTGAAGAAGCGGCGTTTGGCACCGAAAAGAAAGTCAAGATTCCGCGGCACAGCGCCTGCGAAACCTGCGGTGGCAGTGGCGCAAAACCTGGGACCCACCCGACTACATGCACCACCTGTGGCGGAGCCGGGCAGGTGCGGATGCAGCAGGGCTTTTTTCAGCTCACCCGCCCGTGCCCCGACTGTAATGGCGCCGGGCGCAAGATAGAAGATCCGTGTCCGGATTGTCATGGCAGTGGCCGGGTTAAGGTTAAGCATGAGATGAACCTGAAGGTGCCGGCCGGGGTTGAAGATGGTACGGCGCTGAAGCTTGCCGGTGCGGGGGAAAGCGGATTCAACGGCGGCAGCCCCGGAGACCTATACGTAGTTATCCAGGTAGAGGCCCACCCCATTTTCCGGCGCGAAGGGCGCAGCGTTATCTGTGAAATACCCATCTCATTTACCCAGGCGGCGCTCGGAGGAGAGATCGAAGTGCCAACCCTGGACGGGCGGGTGAAGATGAAGGTCGCGGCGGGAACCCAGTCGGGGAAGGTCATGAAGCTCAGCGGCAAGGGAATCCCGGATGTGCATGGGCGTCGGCGCGGAGACCAGTTGGTGGTGTTGCGGGTCGAAACTCCCACCAAACTCACTGCGCGGCAGAAGGAGTTGTTGGAGGAGTTTGCGCGTGAATCGGGCGACGAAGTCCACCCGATGGGCAAAGGATTCTTCGACAAGGTCAAGGAGCTGTTTGACTGAAGCTGCTCAGACAGGCCCAAAAATGAGGACACACCTTTGTGGTGTGTGTTCGCGCCAGTATGCTACTATATAGCCGCATCCGTGATGTTTAAGGATGCGGCTGTTTTTATTTTCCAGCGGAGACCAAGGCGCCATGCCGATACGAAAAAAACTGAGAATAGCAATTCTTTTGCTTTGGTGCATCTGCGGAAGCGGAATGGTTGGTGCCACCGAGACCCCCGTTGCCACCGCGCAGATTCTGCACCAGGCTACGGCGTTTGAGGAGGCCGGTGACCAAGAACGCGCTCTGTCGCTGCTGCGCCAATATGTCCTTGAACATCCTGATGGTGAACATGTCCCTGCGGCCTATGCGCACCTCAGTCGCATTTTGCAGCAGCAGGGGCGCTTTGAGCAGGCGCAGCTGTACGCCGAGCGCATCCCTGCAGCAGAGCGGCCGCCAGACCTGGTGCTGCTGCTGGCGCGTGCGAGTCTGCGTAGAGATGATGGCGCGGCGGCGGCAAACATGCTTGACCAATTAGATGAAAAATCACTCGACACCGCCCAGCTCCAGGAGTATCTGGAAGTGCAGGGGGCGCTTGCCCTGCAGCGCGGGCAGTTGATGCAGGCCTTGGTTTTTTGCGCCCGCCTGCTGGAGGCGGAAGACGAGGATAACGCGGTGACCGCCTTCGCCGGGAACACGGGGCTGCAGGCGCTGGCGCGGATGCAGGAGCCCCAGCTTGCTGAAGCAGCATTCATGTTTGCCGGTACACCCATTGCCGCGCTGCTGACTTTGCATGAACTGCGCACCCATACAGGTTCGGAGGTGAGGCGCGGCTCTGCCACATATCACAAAGGTGAGCAGTTGGTCCGCAGCGGCGGCCATGCGTGGATTCATAGACAGGCGTTAGCATGGCTCGATCAGGCTGAAGGAGGTACCTGGCAGCGGCGTGCGGTGGGGGTGGTGCTCCCCTTAAGCGGGCGCTACGCCCCATTTGGCCAGATGGTGAAACGGGGGATTGAGCTCGCCGCCCAGCTGCACGGCGCAGATGCGCCGGAATTGATCGTGCGCGACAGCCGCGCGGATGTGATGCACACTGAACAAGTTGTGCGTGAGCTGATTCAGACCCAGCGGGTTATGGCCATACTCGGGCCCATGATGGGTGAGCCTGCCGCTCGCGCCGCCAGGGTGGCGCAGCAGGAGGAGGTCCCCATCATTCTGCTCTCCCACTGGGAGGGGTTGCCGCAACTGGGTCCATATGTGTTTCGCCATTCCCTCACGGCAAAACAACAGGCCTATGCCCTGGCTGACTTCGCCGTCAACACGCTCCACCTCCAAACCTTCGCCCTGCTGCAACCGGAAAACACCGCGGGGGATGATTTTACCCGCCATTTCCGCCATGCCCTGCAAGTACTTGGCGGGGAGGTGGTGTACCACAGACATTATGCCCCCGGGAGTACAGATTTTCGGGCAGCACTGGCACCTATGGTCCCTGAAGAGGTGGAAGAGGATGGAAAGGGTGGAGATAGCCTCAGTGCTGAGGCAACTTCTGTCCCGGTGGAACCTGAAGTGAAATTCGCGGCGCTGTTTATCCCCGATTTTGCGGATACTATTGCGCTGCTTGCGCCGCAGCTGGCATTTTCCAATATTGAAAATGTGCAGTTGCTGGGGATAAATGGCTGGAATTCCCCGAATCTGCTCAGCCAGGCAGGACGCTATGTGCGCGATGCGGTATTCAGCGACGGCTTCGATCCGGAATCCAGCGATATTTTTGTGCAGAGGTTTATCACCCAATACCGCAAACGCTATGCTGCGATCCCCACGATTCTGGAAGCACAGGGGTACGATGCCGCGAATCTGGTGCTCGACCTGCTGAGTGACGCGCGGGTGGAAAAACCACGCCAGGTGCAGAAACTTCTGCAGCAGGTTGACTATACCACTGGGGTCAGTGGCCTGCGCGGCTTCGATCCAGAGGGAGAAGCGGTGCGGGATATAGTGTTGTTCAAATTCGGCAGAAAACATATAGAGCGGCTCGATCCTGCTTCCCTGCAGATCATTGATGCACCAATGGGTGAAGAAGAACAGCCAGATGGTAGTTCAGGAGCCCCTTTGTTGTATGGTTACTGATACGTTGATTTTAGTTTTTAAAGACACAGGTTTTTATGGCCAGATTTGTTCTACACAGTAACTATGCCCCGGCTGGAGATCAGCCGGCTGCCATCGCAGAATTAACCGCCGGATTGAAGGAGGGGGCTTCGGACCAGGTGCTCCTCGGGGTGACGGGCAGCGGCAAAACCTTCACCATGGCTAACGTGATTGCACAGGTGCAGCGCCCGACCCTGGTGCTGGCGCACAACAAGACCCTGGCGGCGCAGCTGTACGGTGAATTCCGCGAACTGTTTCCAGATAATGCGGTGGAGTATTTTGTCTCCTACTACGACTACTACCAGCCCGAAGCCTACGTTCCCAGCAGTGACACCTTTATTGAAAAAGATTCCTCCATCAACGAGGAGATTGACAAGCTCCGCCACAGCGCCACCCGCAGCCTGTTGACCCGGCGCGATGTGCTGATTGTCGCCTCGGTGTCGTGCATCTACGGTCTGGGCTCGCCGGAAGCCTACTATGGCATGCTGGTCGGTCTGGAGGTGGGGAACACCTTGGAGCGCAACGCTTTGCTCCAGAATCTGGTGGATATTCAGTACGAGCGCAACGATGTGGATTTTCACCGTGGCACCTTTCGGGTGCGCGGCGACAGTGTCGAGGTGTTTCCCGCCTATGAGGAAAATCTGGCCCTGCGGATCGAGTTTTTTGGGGACGAAATCGAGGCAATCAAGGAGATCGACCCCCTTACCGGCAAGGTGATCGACACCCTGCCACGTACCAGCATTTTCCCTGCCAGTCATTATGTGGCGACCCGTCCTACCCTGGAGCGCGCCGTAAAGCTGATTCAGGATGAACTGCAGGAGCGTATCGCCTGGTTTCGCGAGCACAATCAGCTAGTTGAGGCGCAGCGGATAGAGCAGCGCACCATGTTTGACATCGAAGTGATGGAGGAGATGGGATACTGTCAGGGGATCGAGAACTATTCCCGTTACCTGGACGGAAGAGAAGCGGGAGAGGCTCCGGCCACCCTGTTTGATTATTTTCCCGAAGATGCGCTGTTGTTTATCGATGAAAGCCACGTCAGTGTATCGCAGGTGGGGGCCATGTATCGCGGAGATCGCTCGCGCAAGGAGACCTTGGTGGCGCACGGATTTCGTCTCCCCTCCGCGCTGGATAACCGCCCCATGAAGTTCAGTGAGTTTGAAGGGAAAAACCTGCAGACCATCTATGTTTCGGCCACCCCGGCGGATTATGAGCTGAAGAAAGCCGGCGGGGTGGTGGTAGAGCAGATTGTCCGCCCCACGGGGCTGGTGGACCCACCCATCGAAGTGCGCCCCGCGCAGGCACAGGTGGATGATCTGCTGGAGCAGATTCGGCAGACGGTGGCAAAGAAATGGCGGGTTCTGGTGACCACCCTGACTAAGCGGATGGCCGAAGACCTGACCGGATATCTGAATGAGGCCGGGGTGCGGGTGCGCTATCTCCATTCAGATATTGATACGGTGGAGCGGGTTGAAATTATCCAGGGACTGCGCCGCGGCGAGTTTGACGTTCTGGTAGGAATCAACCTTCTGCGTGAGGGGCTGGATATCCCCGAAGTGGCCCTGGTGACGATTCTGGATGCGGACAAGGAGGGTTTTCTGCGCAGTGAGCGCGCCTTGATCCAGACCTGTGGCCGCGCCGCGCGCAATATTGACGGGCGGGTAATTATGTACGCGGATCGGATCACGAAGTCGATGCAGGCGTGTATCGATGAGACGCAGCGCCGTCGTGAGCAGCAGCTGGAGTACAACCGCGAACACAACATCACCCCCAAAGGGATCATTAAGTCAATGCGCTCACTCCTGGAGGATATTCACACCGAAGGGGAAGAGCTGCCCATGGTCGCCGAAGAGGTGCCACAGTGGCGCAGCCCGCAACAGCTGCGGCGCGAGATTAAAAAAACGCGCGCGGCGATGCTCAAGGAGGCGGCGGATCTGAACTTTGAAGCAGCGGCTACCCTGCGGGACAAGCTGCAGGCGCTGGAGAAAGAGGAGCTGGGGTTGTAGCTACCTGGTGCCTAAACACTTAAAGGAGACCCAATGGCACATTATGGTTTTATTGGCGCAGGCCTGATGGGGTTGCCCATGGCAACCAATCTGCTCAAAGCGGGGCACCAGCTCACCGTCTGGAACCGCAGCAGGGAGAAGTGCGCTCCACTGCTGGATGCGGGGGCGACCTATGTGGAGACCCCCCTTGAGGTGGTTGTTGCGGCGGAGGTGACCTTCTCCATGCTTGCCGACCCGCAGGCGGCACTGGCGGTATGTTTTTCCCCCACCGGGGTGATTCAGGCGGTGGGGCCGGGCAAGGCGTATGTGGAGATGTCCACCATCGATCCGGAGACCTCCAGTAAAATCGGGATATCTATCCAGGCGCGCGATGCCCTGTTTCTTGAAGCGCCGGTGTCAGGGTCGGTGCCGCAGGCCGAGGCGGGAGAGCTGGTGATCATGTGTGCCGGCGATCAGGAGCTCTATGTTGCTCTGGAATCGGCACTGAATGTGCTGGGGAAGAAGCATCTGTATCTGGGTGAAGTTGGTGCCGCCGCAAGTATGAAGCTTGGAGTGAACCAGCTGATGGGCAGCATGATGGCTTCATTCTGTGAAGTGCTCACCCTGGTTGAAGAAGCAGGCCTGGATCCACATGACTTCCTTGATATTATTGGCGCCGGGGCTCTGGCCGCACCCATGTTTGCCGCCAAAGGAAAGAAGATACTGGCGCGCGACCGCACCCCCCAGTTTCCCCTCAAGCACCAGCAGAAAGATCTGCGGCTGGCGCTGCAGCTCGGGGATATGCAGCGGGTCTCCATGCCAATGGCTGCTGCCGCCAATGAGCTGTACAAACGCGCTTATCAGTACGGGCTGGCAGATGACGATATGTCGGCATTGTTTGCCAGCCTGCATCTGCCGGGACCTAAACCGGAAATGTAGCACCAGAAGTACCTTGGCGTATAGCTGCTGTGTCAGGCCGCGGTATCAGAATTCAATCGCCATGGTGGTTTCTCGAAGCCGAAAGAACTAATAGTCTGTACAGACAGGGGTGAGCTTGATGCACTGATGGGTGAGCTGCGCCCCTGTTCTGAAGTACCGGTCGGGGGTTCCCCACCTCCGACGGAAAAATCCCTGCTCAGGTGTGATCACCTTCTCCTCGACATCTTCATTCCCCCCCTTGGCGCGGAACCACCTGCAAGCACTGGCGCAGCTCGATGAGATAACGCGCCAACGCGAGCTCAGTCAGAAGCCGCTCCACGTCAGCACGATTGCGCAGAAAGAGGCCCGCCTCTACTCTGGGGAGCGGCGGTCGCTCTCCACCCGTTTGCGGCTCATGAACTCCTTATGTTCGTCTAACACAAACCTAACCGTAAAATGGTTTATCTCTGTGGCGTCCATGAAATCAGAAGGGTTTTCCACTTATGAGTGAAAAAAAGACGATCCTGATCGTTGAAGACGAAGAAGACATTCTGGCGTTGATCCACTACAACCTCACGCGGGAGGGATACCAGGTGCTTACCGCTACCAACGGCGAGCAGGGGGTGAAGCTTGCAGGTGAGCACCAGCCCGACCTGGTAATTCTTGATTTGATGTTGCCGGGTATTGATGGCCTGCAGGTATGCCGTGAACTAAAGCAGTGCGATACTACCCGGCATATTGCGGTGATAATGCTGACGGCCAAGGGGGAAGAGGCAGATATCGTGATCGGACTCGAACTTGGCGCGGCTGACTATGTGACCAAGCCATTCAGTCCCCGGGTGTTGCTTGCCCGGATCAGGACGGTACTCAGGCGTGGGGAGCAGCCCGCATCAGCCCCGGAAGCGGAAGGGGAGCAGGTGGTTGAGCTGCACGATATGGTAATTCATCCGGGGCGCAATGAAGTGCTGGCCGGCGGGGAGCGCAAAGACCTCACCTACACCGAGTTTCGGGTGTTGTATCTGCTTGCCTCACGTCCGGGGTGGGTGTTTACCCGTTACCAGATCGTTAATGCGGTGCGCGGGGATAACTATTCCGTTACGGACCGGGCTGTTGATGTGCAGATTGTCGGGCTTCGGCGGAAGCTGGGAGAATACGGCAAATATATAGAAACCGTGCGCGGAGTTGGCTATCGTTTCAGGGATGAAGGCGCTGGCGAATAATAACATATTACCGCAGGTGCAGAGATACGCGAACAGAAGGACTCAGACATGAAGGCAGGCAGAAGGCCACGCACCCTGTTGTGGCAGATATATCCGGCATTTTTTACCATTACCCTGTTGGTAGTGGTTTTGGCCGGCTGGTATTTCATGAGTGTGCTGAAGGACTACCAGTATGCCGACCATCTTGATTCTCTGCGCGCGCGCGCGGAGCTGTTGGTTCTGCAGACAGAAACAGAGCTGGAAAGCGGCGATAACGAGGCCATAGCACGTTTGAGTATTCGTGCCGGCAAGCGGACTGACACCCGGGTTACCATCATAACTCCGGCCGGAACGGTGGTGGGTGACAGCCACGAAGTTCCGGCGCGCATGGAAAATCACGCCCTGCGCCCCGAAATGGCCGCAGCGCTGGGTGGCGCTGAAGGGGTCAGCCAGCGCTACAGCCGTACCCTGGGCAAGAATATGCTCTATCTGACGCGCCCTGTAACCAGCGAAGCGGGGGCCGTTATTGGGGTGGTGCGAACCGC
>Ga0265295_1000130_pt1 | contig 153696 bp, 151 predicted proteins | sample Munlansysbiofilm_FD_192503 | JGI IMG/M metagenome (GOLD analysis project Ga0265295, IMG submission 192503) | Leachate microbial communities from a municipal landfill in Southern Ontario, Canada - Methane capture system biofilm | ecosystem: Engineered > Solid waste > Landfill > Unclassified ... | reverse complement strand
TAAGGCTACAACCATTGGTGGCTTTTTAACAAAGCTTAGACTTTTCATCACTGCGTATGCTATCAACTGCTTTTTGAAGCTTAGTGATGACAAAAAAGCTCTTCTGTTTAACTAGCAGTTTGGGTTAGATAAATTATCATCTATGCAATTACTAAGTGCCCCATCAACTGAATTATCTATTAAATCTATAATTGCATTTTCTAAACCTACATCTCTTGTAAGCATATAAATAAATAATTCTTTCGTAGGTTCAACATTTATACTTTCTCTACTCATAAATAATCCTTTATCTTTATAGAAAAAATTTACTTATTTCTTTTTCAGCATGCTCTATATAGAAGTTTTACTTTATTAGCTCTTTAACCGTTACAATATATTCTTCTGTCCTCTTAATCTGCTCTTCTGCAACCAATCCAAGATAAATGAGTTTGATAAGTTCAGGCTTAGAAGTTTCCCAGTTTTTTAAAGTTTTTGGATCTACATTAATGCGTTCAGCTAGCTCTTTTTTGGTCATTTTCAATTTCCCGAATAAAAATACTTGACAAAAAAGAAATTATTTACTATAATTTTAAAAAATAGGAAATAATTTCCAAACAATGGCTTATCTTGATATTATGGAACAAGATATCTATATTGAATACGATGACAAAAGTTTTCAATATATTTCTTTTACAAAAGCAAAAAAATTAATTTTAAAAGAATTACCACCAGTCTTACTTTTTAATTGTGCTGATAGGGACAAAAGTGTTTCTTTTTTAAATTCTTTATTAACAAAATACAAAATCTTCAACAATACATTAATACTCAAATAAATCTTTAAAGTGATATTATATCTTTATCTTCCTGCGTTGTATCATGTTTTAATTTGATATATCTCGGCTCAACTTTATTCGGGTAAAAATCAAATAAATTACTATCTAATAAGTCTGATAGCAAATATCTATTCCACTTTAATCCTATATCTGGGAGCTTGTTTGTAACTTGAAATAGTATATCATCTATATTTTCCTCACCTATGATAGACTCTAAAAACAATAAATTTATATTTTTTAAAATAATATTATCTAATCTAAGAGAACTTAACTTGATGAATTTCTCACTATTTTCCCTAATAATTGATTTATAATTAGAATAAAAATAATATAGCATAATGTTACTCTGAGATAAACCTCTTTTTAAAAAATAATCAAATAGTTTGCTTTTTTCAATAAAATCAATATTACACAAAAGATTTTTTTCCACCAAATAATGAAAATTCAAGCTTGTTCGCGTAATTGGATAATCTTTTGAAATTATTCTAGTATTGCTAATATTAAACTCCTTACTCAAGGAAGTCTTTTTTAATAAATCTAATATTAATGTTTCTCTATTATAGTTATTAATACAATTAAGTTCTACTCTAAATTCATCAATTATTAGACTTATGTAAATGAATTTAATATCATGAATAATATTATTGATATGAGCAACTATCTTTTTTAGGAGTTCATGGGGGAACTGTATATCACTTTTTTTCATATATGTAAATGTATCAACAATGATTATATCAGCGTTTCTATCAATTAATTGCTGAATTCTAGCCGTTCTTGTCTGCAATTTTTGTGATAGTTCCAATAAAGAGTAAGCTCTAGCTTCTTTCATAGCTGATAATACAATATCCCCTATAATTTTTCTTTCTGACCCTTCTGAGGCGATCCAAGGGGAATCTTGATATGAAAAAGCATCTGGATACTTAAATTTTAATAGTGAATGAAGACCATATTTGCTTATAATTCCAAAGTCATTTAACATTTCCTTATTTTTATCAAAATAGTGATTCAACTCAATTTGCTCTGCAGTCTCCAATGTGGTACTAATATAATCTAATACATCAGTAAAATCATACTCTTCCACAATATGTTTGATATAGTCAGCATGTATATATTTACCCCAATCCCACAAAATAACATTATCATTTATCTGGGCTAATGATAGAATATTTCTTGGACTATCTTCAGTAAATTCTCCAGGAAAGTATTTATTTAATGCTTCTACTACAATCTGAATATCTTGATTTTCATAACCAGATGGTGATAATTTATAAATAAACTCAACCATATCTCGTTTGCGTTTATATTGGGAATGAAAAAAATATTTATCTTCAACTGTAGACATATCATTCAATTGAATAAGCTTATCTATCAAGTTTTGTGGCTTTATTTGTGGTGATATTTCTTTTATTAGTTTAATTAAAACTTCTTTTGATAATAGTGTATTTCCATTATTTAAGCTTTTTTGGATTAATTTATCTACAATTGCTTTATATAAATATTGTGGATTAGCGACCAAGAGATTAAGCTCATGATTAAAATAATAATTAAATCTCAATTTTTTATGACATAACATACTAATAAGTATAGTTTTATTGTAACTACTATCCAAAGGAATAGTTTCAATGGGTAACACTTGATGTTGTGATAAATTATCTTTAATATGTTTTAGTAGATTAGTAGGCAAAAATGTGAAAAGTTTTTTTATCGTTGCTTCTTCAATTTGCCTAACTCTTTCGCGGGTTTTATTCATCAATTCGCCAATCTCAGCCAATGATAAACTATTAATAAATCTATAATTTAAAACTGAAATTTGGTCTTCTTTTAGAATTGACAATACTTCGCTAAAGGCAATATCAAAAAGATTTGATATTGTTGAACAATCTTGGTCAACCAAGGTTTCTTTGGCAAATGTCTGATCTGATTTCAATAAATATTTCGTTACAAATACAAATTCAGAATTTATACTCTCAAAAGAATCAAATATTAGTGAGGAAACTATAAAATCATTTTTTTGTGTATTTTCACAATTTGTCAAATCATATTTTTTAGTTGATAATTGATTCTCAAAGCTCATCAGTTTAGAAATGCTTCCAATTCATTTAATGTCATTTTACATTGATCATCAGTCAAGTTTTTAATTTTAATTTCATATTCAATTGCTTTTATTAATAAAGTATATAATTTAAAATACTCTGCATATTGTTCTAGTTCCCTTATTTTATCTATATCTAATTGTGTTAATTTATTGTATTTAATTTTGTTCAAAGCAGTTAAAATTGCTTTATCAATATCAATTTTTGGAGCATTCGGCTCTGCCCTTAGGCAAATATTTTTTCTTATAATAATATTATTGTCTTCTATGGAAATAGAATCGCAATAAAAATAGATTTTAGCTAGATCTTGCAGAAGATTAGGATTGCTGTCAATTATTTCATCATTCTCGAGAAATTTTTTTAGAGCAATATCTATTTTAGAGCCATGCGATACTATCAAATAAGAATCTATGATATTATTTACAAAATTCAAATCAAGATTAAGCATTTTAAATTCATTATCTAATTGAGCTATGTCCAAAGAAACTTGTTTTGCAAGTAACAAAATTAGCCTCTCTTTTGTTTTTATGCGATTTTCTTGATACTGACTAATGATTTTTTTAATTGCCTCTACCATTCAAAATCCTCTTCTACCACATTAGGAAGCACTCCATTAATAGATTCATTGACTAGTCTACTAATAATATTGAAGGAGTCTTCGGGATGAATTAAAAGTTTTGTTTTAATAATTTCAAGTCCCCCATTTGTATAATCCTCTATTGTTTTCATATACTTCTGGACGTTCTCTTCATTGTCTTTATTTAATTTTGCAATTTCACCAGCCGCATGAAACAAAACAACTGTATCAAAATACTTTTGCTGCTCTTCACTAAAAAGGTCTATGGCGATTGGTTCTCCGAGACCCCCGGTTATAGGTTCTATTTTATTTTCTTGAACACCTAATGCTAAAGCCAATACATAAACTTCAGTCATTTTTTGGAAAAAACCAGTTTTTTTATTTTTCTTTATATCCAAGATTTCAAATACAATATCTTTGTCTTTTGCTCTTTTTAATCTTTTTGAAGTCAATAAATTCATTATTTAATATCCTTCATATTTTTAATTTCTGTAAATTCTTCATTATCTTGTATTTCCATATCCACAATTAACCCATTATTGTTTATTTTATTAGACTTAGAGAATATAAGATTTAATTTTGGTCTATGTGCAATTAGAACATATTGATGTGCAATTGTTTCTTTAAAGATCGGGAATAAATCTTTACCCTCATTCCACTGTTCTTGATTCAATAAAATAATTACTTGAGGGGCCATATCTCTGACAACCTCAGAAATATATTGTTTATAAACAGTATCAAATTGACCATAAGGAGAATCTATTATAATTGGATAAATTCCTGCACCTGGATCAATATCATGCATGTTTCTTGTTTGTTCTCTTTTTCTTGCCATATCAATTAGTGTTGAAATGAATAATAAGCTTATTAGTTGGCCTTCTCCATCTGATTTTGCAGAAACAACTTCTTCATCTTGTCCTTCTGTTATAATAAGCCTGAAATCATCGTCTATCTTTGCATTCTTATTAGCATGCAAAATTGATTGAAATTTCGTATTAAGCCTATCCGAAAGTTCATTTCTAATTAATTCAATTATTTTAGTATTTTCTTCTGCTAGCATATTGACTGCTTCGGAACAATAAGCAATTCGGTCTCGAACTAATTTGATAGCTTCATTTTGTGTTTCATATTTATTAATTTGAATTTCTATTTCTCTCAGGTCAATATCATTTTCTTTTTGTTTTTCCTCTAAAATACCTTTTGATTTTATTTTTTCATCTCTTTCATATTGAATTTGTTTTTTCTTTGAGATTAAATTTTCTTCATTTTGCGGAAGTTCATTTTCAATAGTGTCTTCTAATGTAGAAAATTGCTGTTCTAACCTATTAATACTTTCAGAGACACTTACAATTTCATCGAATATTCTTTTACACTCAGACATATAAGACTGTGGAATATTTTTCTTAGCCTCAATAAAATAACTTAAATCATTAAGTGAATCTTCAATTGAAGACTCATTGGATACAGTATCTATAATTTTTAGAAGCTTATTATGATGCATATCCCCGTCATTAAATTTTGTACCACATATACAAACATGTTTTAAAATTAAATCTTCTATAAATTTTTTTCTAATGCCTACAGGTAAAACACCTGTCTCCCTTTTTTGATCAATAATTTTTTTTGCTGTTATTAAAATTTTATCAGAGAGTGCTAAATAAGCTTGTTGTGCTATATTGCTTTTTTGTATACTAATGAGTTCTTCGTGTTTTTGTTTATATTGATTGATACTTTTTTGTAATTCATCTCTTTCTTTTGATAAGTTTTTTATTTCTTTCACCTGTAATAAATCTACTTCAATTTTTTGCATAATATCATCAAATATTTCTATATCACTATTTATTTTTTCAATTTGATGCTTTATTGAAATTTGCTCTTCTAGCAAGCTTTCTTTTTTTTCTTCAGGCAGTGTTTCTAAATTGCCTTGTTCTTTCTTGATTTCATTAAGTTCGGTTGTAAATCTTTTTCTAGCTGATTCAATATATTCTAAAGCTTTTTCTCTGGTATCAATTTTCATAATATTTTTGATACCATCTTGAACCTTTTTATAGTTAGATTCGTCAGCAAACTTTTGAACTCCTTCCCCTTTAAAGAAAAAGTACTCTTTCATTGCAGGACTTAAAACACTATTGATTCTATCTTGTGGATTGTGCTGAGTTTCATTGTTAATTTGAACTTCTAAATTTTGAGAAACTATCTTTTGTTCTTTGTTGATATTCTTTATAATTATGCTTCTTTTTATAGTATATATTTTGTCTCGATCATCAAAAATTAATGTTACATCTACACTCATTTCACTATTATTTGCTAGACTTCTAAATAATGATTTGTTTAAAAAAATATTTCTTTGATCTACATATTCTAATTCTTCTCCTCCATATAAGCACCATACAATCGAAGAAAGTAGTGTTGTCTTTCCGACTCCATTCGAGGCATATACAAATGTAACATGCTTTTCATCAATTGGAGAAAAATCAATGACGCTTTTGCCTTTAAATTGTCGAAAATTATTTAAAATAAGTCGTTTTATAATCATTTTAACACTCTCCGTTCAACCTCTTTTTTTACCAACTCTTTTTTATTGCCTTCTGAAAGGTTTTGATTATTTTCAATAATCTTGTAAACCTCTTTTATAAATTCTTTTATAGATTCTCTTATAGTCATTTAGAACTCCTAAATATGTAATAAATTATATTTTGCAGCTAAATCGATTAATGGTTTTTCGCAATTTGGATAATTAATTGCTAATCTAGCAAACTCTCGATATCTTGTCAATTCATTTTCCAAATATTTTCTATGATATCTAAAATTTTCTTCGATATCGTTAGAAAAGGGCACAACCATAAAGTCATAAATTTCTGCAAAATCCTTACCATGAAATTTTCTCAAGACTCTCCCGCGCCTTTGAATAAATTCCTTAGGATTATTGCTACTTGATAAAATGAAAGCCCTTTTTACTGATGGAATATCCACTCCTTCATCTAAACACTTAATTGCAACCAACCCATCAATAATATGTTCTTTCAAATTTTCTACTAAATTTTTTCGTTGATTTTTTGAATTAGCATCAAACGATGTAAAATTCTGAACTATCATACCTTTTTTAGTCAGCAGTGTATTGACTTGATCAACCATTCGAGTTAGGTTATCTTCGTCCATGGTAGATGCGCAGTAAAATAAATTATCTTTTGAATTAACCAAATCTGTATTTGAAAGTAATTTTTCCAGTGCAGGTAATTTATTTTTTGCACCTGCGATAATTTTAGCTCTTTTGATTTTCAAAATATCAAGAAAATTGTTATCCTCACTATTTTCATATTTAGAAAGTTGAGAAATTTTTTTTGATAATTCTATAAACTCATCTTCTTCTTCAACTGTTAAATAAACTAGTACTGGATAGTAATAATAAGGTGTTAACTGCCCAGCAGTAATAGCATTTTCAAGTGTATACTCAAATACAATATTTCCTAAATATGTTTTTATAAAATTTGTACCTTCTTCGTCCATATGTCTTTGAGGAGTAGCTGAAAGTCCTAAACGATATTGTGCATTTTCAAGATATTTATTTTTAATTATATTTGAACCAAAATTATGTGCCTCATCTACAATAATCAATAAATCATCAATTTGTTTTACAAGCTCTTGAAATTTTTCTCCTATGTAAGTACTATTGGTAGTGATAAAAAATAAATTATTTTGACTTTTTAATTTATAATTAGATACTAAAGAAGATAGTTTTGAAAACCATTTTGATGAAGACTCAAAGCATTCAAGAAATTGAATATTAAAAGCTAGAGCTTCTGTTGACCATTGAGCCAATAAGTGTTGATAGGGAACAACTACTAGAACAGCTAATCTCTTTTTACTTTGTAGCAAGTTAATTATTGCACTAAATGCTGTGATAGTTTTGCCGCTTCCAGTCGCCATCGACAAAATACCTCTATAATTATTTTTCTTCCAATTTAAATAAGCTTGTTCCTGATATTCTCTTAATTTAAGAAAATCAGGAATTTGTGGAATGTGAGCCACATTATTACTCATTTTACTTTTCTCATCATCAAAATTACTTTTATATGGACGTTCAGCGTTTCTAAATTTAATTAGCTTATCTTTTGAAAGTTCTTCAAGAGAATAAATTTTTAAATTCTTATCTTCTCCATTCCAGATGCGTTCAAATCTTTTTAGTGTTTCATTTGCTAATGTTTGACTTGTTTCGTCTCCCCAAGATTTAAAAACCGAGATTGATTCATAATTTTTATATGCTTTAATACTATCGTTTTGAGAGCCATTAAAAGCAATGTAATCACCTTTTTCATCAATAAATACTCCAAACTTATCATGAAATTCTCCACCACTCAATCCAAGTGTTGGTATTGCGAATTTAAATTCTAAATAGCCATCATGAATAAGCCATCCAAGTAAATTTCTAGTATTTTCTTCTAACTGTTTTTCTAACAATTCAATATCTATAAAAATTGAATGATGTATTTGTTCTAAATTAAATTCTCCACTTAGTGCATCAAAGTCGACTTTATCTAAATTGGGACTCGTAATAAATTTAATCTGATTATTATCTTTAATAAATCTTGCAAGTCCATACGCATTCTCTTTTATCCAACCTGATGTAAAATACCCTACACCTCGATAATACTTTATGGAATTAACCAAAGAAAGACTATAAAAATCTTGTGACAAGTTATCATCAGAAGTATTATAAGTTATTTTAAACTTGCATAATTTCAACATGAACTTTGCCAAAAAAATTTATTAGACCAAATATCCAAGAATAATTTTTGATTTATTGTTTTCATAGCTCATATATTAGTTTAAAAATAATAATGACCTACTTAGTTATTCCTAATTTATTAAATTATTTTATAAAAATATTTACTTATTTAAGCTTTTTTCACATTTCAATCTATAATTAAAGTATAGATTTTTGTTTAAAATCATAAACTCAATGCACATGCTACCAATAAGCCAGATACCATAATATCAGGTATCTGGCAGAATTACTTCTTAAAATCTGCATTTTTACATTCACTTTTTATCAATGAGTTTCGCACTCTCATTAATAATTTTAGGCACCCAGCCAGAACCACAGTTGTTCCTATTCATTTACAGTGACCTCCTTACTTTAAAAGTTAGTGTTCTTATAAAAAAGAAACACTTAACTTAATTATAGATTAAAAAGTGAAAAAGGAGTCACACATGAGTAGTTTTTTATACAAAGAGACTAACTTTACCAAGCTAGGAAAAATGTTAAGAGGTAAGAGGTGGAATAGTTATTCCCAAATGCTAAAAAGTATTGTGCATTCACTAAGATTGGAACCCGATGAAGAGCATATGCACATTATTAAATCCAGAACCAAAGACAATGTGATTCTCTCAAAAATCCCCATTGAAAAGCTTATGGCTTATATTGAATTAACCATAGCCAAAAATATCAAGAAATATGAAAAAATAACCATGGATGCTGATGAGCGCAAAAAGCTCTTCAAGGACTTCACCAATGCAAAAGCAGCCATTGCCAAGAAAATCCATTTAGAGCAATTGGATGAAGCCATACAGCACAGCAATGATGCACAAATAGTCCTAGAAAATCTTATCACCATGCACAAACTACCCCTCAAAACCACAGATAAAAGAACCCTGTCAACTTTGCAGCGCTACATAGAACTGCAAACAGCCTACTTGAATGAAAAGGTACACCAAAAGTACAATAATCAAGTATTGCTCAAAGAAATTCTCTTTAAAATCCCCGCCAACCAACCTTTAAATCTTAGTAATGAACAATGGGAGAGTGTTGTTTTGGCCTTTAAAGAACAGTATTTCCCCAACTATGAAATGTTTTTTGCAGCGATCCATAATGATGAGGGAACAGAAGAGGAAATTAAAGGGCATGTGCACCTCTTTCTAAGTGGATTTAGTGATGAAAGTGAAGAGTTTGATATTAAAAAAGATATTTTTCAGATGGTAAAATCTAAACATAACTTGGATGTAGATTTTAACAACACTGCTGATCACCAAAAGGTGATGGATCTCTTCCAAGATGACTTTTATGAATTTTTCAATTTTGAACTTGGCAAGATGGGCATTAAAGAGCGCATTGAGCTTAAAGAGTACCAAACCTTAGAAGAAATGAATCGGCGCCTTTGCATTCAAAAAGAAGACCACTTAACCATTGATGAAAAGCATGAAAAGTTAGCCAATAAAATCCTTTTAGAAAAAATGCAAGAGTATGATCAATTCAAAGCCTATGAGGGAATCACCTTTGAACTCAGTGAGAACTTCATGGATAGCATCACCCTAAAAACCAATTTAAAATACAAAGGTGAAAATCCTCATTTTAGAGTTACCTTGTTTTCAAAACTACTGCAAATTGGTTTGGATGTCTCCAAATACTTTTTAAAGATGACCAAAGAGATTGCTGATCTGAAAGACACTCTTCTTGGTAAAACTTTAGAGATAGGAACTCTTGAGAGAAAACTCAAAGATACAGAAGATGATTACAAAGAGAGGATGAGATTAAGAGATAAGTTTGCAGAAGATAGTTTTGGGAAAAAGCTTATGGCACTAGAGGACAAGGTTACACTGCGCTACACCTATGAGCTTAAAGATGCAGAAAGTACCATTGCAAGCCAAGCAGCGCAGATTAAAGATTTAACCTTTAAAAACAGTGTTTTAGTAGAGATTTCTAAGAAGCTTGAAACATTTGAAAAACTCTATGAAGTCAATATTGCCAGTAAGATTAGAGAATTTTATAAGGGTAAGCAGGTTCATGAGGAAAATTGTGATTTTCAGGATAGGGAGATTAAGAGGTAACACCATACCTCTTTAATAAAAAAGAGAAAAACAAATATTTAAAAGCGTCGCAGACATGCTCTTGGGGTCCTTTGCCAGAGGACTTCAAGGCAACTTATAATTATTTTAGAACAACTCTCCAAGTGGAATAAAATAATTTATTTGAAAAATTATTGATACACAATGGCAACTAATGTTGCCGTCTACTGGCTAGATTTTTACTATTTTTAGAGATTATAATAAGATAATACATAGTATTAGATTATTATAATCCTTTATGAAAAGAGTATAAAGCTAAGGTGGTATACCTTTAAAAAAGATTCTTTTTTTTAATACTACCCCTTATACCTACATACCTCATATACTACTAAGTATGACTCAAAATAGATGTTATTTTAGAAAGAAAATAAATATTATTTTTAATGTAGTGTGCGCGCATGCATGTGATTCCTAGGAAAACTAATATTTATTTTTAGTGTAGTACGCGCGCGAGGGGGAAGAGAGGTTGGGGTATAAAGGAAGTATCTATTTAAAAAGGTCATTGTTTAAGCTGACTTGGTACTCCAAAATGGCTCAAATTATGCCACTTTTTAGCCCTCTAAGGGGAGGGTTTTTAAAAATAGGATACTTTGGTGGGGTAATGGGTTTTTGGGTATTCTAGGGAGTATTTTTCTTCAAACACCGCAAGAGGGATAAGATAACTTTTTTATGAAACAGCGTGGAGTAGGGAGAAAGTTAGTTTATCACCATAAGGTGTTAGGGCTTTAGATGTGTTTTACACACTGCTCTTTCACTATGAGAAAATAATAATGATGCCAACATAGAAACCTTAAATATTTAATATTCCATCACAATTAAGAAACTTTCTGCAACCTCAAAATGTTTGTCCACTATACTTACCTTTTTTAGCTGTTCTAAGAATCATTACAGAGCCACACTTTGGACAATATGGTTCTTTAGTATCTTCAAAGTTATCCAAATCTGAATCATCTTTTTTGAGTTGAGAAAAAGAATTAGACGGATGGTTAATAGTTCCGTTCAAAATTGTTTTTTCTTTTTCCAATTCATTCATAAAGTATGTTACTAAGGCAGCAATGACTCCTGTATGTGGCAATGCAGCCATTAAGCAGTATGGAGCAAAGCAACCACCAAAGATAAATAATTCATTTACAATTATTATCGCAACCACATGCTACTAAAAAAGTTTGAAAATTTGAAAATATACTTTTTAATTACGCCAAAATATAAAAATATTTTATTTTAAAGGTATAAATAGGGTATAAATGTAAATTATTCAATTTCTTAAAGTTCTTCAAAGTGTCTATTTTTAGGGATTAAAATTGATTTGTTAAATAAGTGGTGTCAAGAGAGGGACTCGAACCCTCGACCTCCGGCTTATGAGATTTACACACTAGCCTTTTACTAAATCCTACTATTTTACACTAACTACTTTTAAACCCCTTTATATCGGGGCTTTCTAAAGGTTAACTTATTACTAAGTTCTTTTGTCTTATAGTTATTATTACCAAATACTTTTAAAAAAGTGTGGGAAAAAGTGTGGGAAGGGAAAGTAAAATTTGAAAAGGGATTATACAAAAACGAAGTTCCCAGGAGTATATTATATCCAAGATTCTCAGACTAAAGTAAAAACTTACATAGCAAGAATTAAGCTCAAGGGGCTGGTTGATACTGAACAGATTGTTGGTTATTCCAATGATGATATCAAAACAAACCCGACAATCGCTTATCAAAAAAGAAATGATCTTATTGCTTCACTTAAAGCAGGAAAACCTCTTGATAAAAAAATCACTCTGCTTGCCCTCTTCAATGAGTATATGAAACACGTATCACTCACGCAACGTAAATCAACGCTTGACACTAAGGAATATTATTTTAAAAAACACTTTGCCAAACTCGCACAAAAGAATATTTATGATATTAAAAATGTCGATGTGCAAAATATTATCAATGGGCTTTTAAAACAAGATTACGCACCACAAACGGCAAAGCATCAAAGAAACCTTATAAAAGCCATTTTTAATTATGCAATCAAAAAAAGATATATTGAGAACAATCCCGCCCAAAATATCGAACTCCCAAAATTCAATAATGAACGCAAATTCTCTATCGAAAGCGAGAAAGCGAAAGCCATTTATCAAGAAATACTCGATATCCAAAACGATCAGTACCGCTTGATGTTCTTGTTCTTATTGCGAGGACGAAGGAAAGGAGAAGTATTGAGCTTAGAATGGCAAGATATTAATTTCCAACAAAATAACTATACCATCAGGGATGAAAACAATAAAATAAGTGAACGCCAAACATATTTACTTGATGATGAATTACTAGAACATTTTTCATGCTTGGATAAGAAAAAGAAAGGGCTTGTTTTCCCCTCCCCTATTACTGGGCAAAAAATGACAGATTTTCCTCGCACGATTTGGAAAAGTATGAGGCAAAAACTTGAACTTGATATGCGATTACATGATTTTAGGCATCTTTTGGGATTTACACTCGTCAATAATAATATTCCTTTAGAGATTATCAGCAAAACGCTAGGTCATAAAAGCATAAAAACAACTCAAAGATATAGTAATATGAAAGAAGAAATGGCAAAAATTGGTAGTGATACTTTTTTAGAACTTCTCAAAAAATAGATATTTAAATTATTTTATGTTATCATTAGATGATAACCAAAGGAGCCATATGAATAGCTTAGAAAATCTTCTAAATTTAGATGGAGAGATTTTCCTAATGGATGGTGGTTATTGGGTCAAATTTGAAGCAAAGAAAGTAGAAATGTCTGAAGCCATCCCTCATGGTGTTAGATATTCACTAACCTTGCATGATAAAACAAACCAGCGTATTTTAGGTTTTGATAATGCACATAGCTATAAACCAAGAAATGCTAAATACGGTGCAAAAAAAGAAACATGGGATCATATCCATAAACGAATGGACACATTTCCATATGAGTTTGATTCTGCTGACCAGCTTATGGAAGATTTTTGGAAAGCAGCTGAACTCTATACGCACTAGTAAACTATACAGGAGAGATAAAAAATGAAAACAACAATTTTACATGTAGGCGTTATGTCTAAAGAAGACTACAAAAAGCGTACTATTGCTATTGCAAAGGGTGAATATACTCCCAAAAAGAATGAACCGAAAGTTTGGTTTGAATCTGTAAAAAGTATAGGACAAATACTGAGTTCCGAAAACCAAGAGCTTTTAAAATTGATTATGATCAGTAAGCCTAAATCTCTAACAGAGTTAGAACAAATCAGTGGGCGTAAAAAATCAAATCTTTCAAGAACACTTAAAACACTGGAGAGATACGGTATCGTCGAGCTAGGAAAAGACAATAACTGTATTGTTCCAAAAGTCAAAGCAACCGATTTTCATATTGAGTTTGGCATTAAGAGCGTAGCGTGACAAAAAATATAATTAATTAACGCTCCCTATACACACAATTCTTGTCATCATTTGCATAAGTAGTTAATAAGTTATTTTTTTCTTCTTTTATAAGTTGTTGAACTTCTCTCGTTTTATCGCCCATATAATCATATAGTCTTAATTGAACGCCTCTATGGTTAAAGTATTTTTTCTTGCCATCTTCTTTATAATTTATTGAATCAATTAATTGTGTTTTTTCATCATTATCAAAATATTTATACTCATTCCATAAATGATTTTTTACAATTTTTTCTTTGCCATTATCCATATACGAGGCTTCTCCTATCATAATACTAGCATTTTCTCCTAGCTCTATAAAAGTATTTAAAGCATTAATATGGCACATATCAATTTCGTAATTAAAATTAGAATAATTGACTATATAATGAATTTCTTCATTTGAAACTTTGTTTCGTGTTTGTTGTCTTTGGTATTTTATATTTGAATACTTTTTTTCTTTATCAAGTCTATCAATATATTTTTCCAGCTCTATCATTTTTTTCAATTCAATTTTTAAACTATTAATCTCTGCTTGTTTGTTGTTAAGTTGAAACTTATAAAATTCAAGTTTGCTATAAAATAAGTAAAAAATTATCAGAATTAAAAATACTATTAGGCTAATTACTTGCACTTGTATTAACATTATAAAAGAGCTGATATCAAATTTAATTTTTTACGATTATAATCATGGTATAAATAATAATGATCCAGCCCATCAACATTTAGCGGATCTTTTAATTTTAAAAATTTTTCACACTCTTCATCGGAGGGCTCTTCACCACAATTATTCAAAAATGATTCATTTTTTAGGGTAATACCATCTTGCTCAAAATATTCATTCAAATCAATGCCTTCAACAAAATGTTCGAGGTTATTTTTTAATAAAAAAACAAAATAATCCCACATTTTTTCATTTTCTAGAAAATCGACAATATCATACACGATATGTAAGTTATCCTTATTGTAATGACTCATTTCATCCTTGAAATCTAACCCAAACCGAGCTAAAGAAGCATAAAATGGATGATCATGAATTTCAAACTGTGCATAATGAAGACGGATAAAAAACAAATAAGAAAAATAAAATTGCAATTGGTACTCACTTAGACTATTAATACGACTCATTTTTTCATGCAAAAAATTAAAATATCTGTTTTTGTATGAAGCTAAAAAATTATTAGTTGCTTTTAGATTTTCAAATTTATCAATTTTGCCTGTGGATAAAAATTCTTCAAGTTCTGCTTTTAAAAAATATTTTTCAATAAATTTAATGATCTTTCTTTTTGGATCTTTTTTCCATGCGTAAAAAGTAGTGTTTGAACCAAATCCAAAAAGAATACTATATATCTCTTCTTCCCTCATGAATTACACCTCTTATTTAATATTAGTAGTATTGTACAATAAAAATTATAAAAATATACAATAAATAAATAAAATACTTGACTTTAAATGATAATATATGTTATAATTGTATAAATTAAATAATAAAAATATTAAAACTACTACTATTAAATAAAAAGGAACGAATAAGATGAAAAAATACTACACATCAGAAGAGATAGAAAAAGGCGTTGGGGATTTACCACCTATATCACGTACCACACTCAATAATTTACGTGCGGCAAGAAAAATAAAATATACGAAATTGGGAAACACATGTGTCTACACAATCGAGTGGATTGAAGATTATCTTAGAAAAAACACCGTAGAGCCAATCACGGCATAGTCGCCCTAGTTCTCTCCACGACCAAATTTTGAGAACTAAGGCTTAAGCAAACAACACTTAATACAGCATTGTGAACTACTATTATAACTCACACTTGCTTATTACGTGCCAAAAAAACAAGGTACAAAAACATGAGCGCACCCAAAAAATTCTATTGGATGAAACAGCCATCCACTTTTTTTCAAGACCCAAAAATAAAAAAACTAAGAAGAATAGCAGGTGGCGACACCTACACAATCATCTATCAAAAAATGATGCTTCTTTCGATTGTCAGCGGTGGGGTAATTGTCCACCAAGAAATAGAAGAAACACTAGCCAAGGAGCTATCTCTAGTGTTGGACGAGACCGAAGATAATATTAAGGTTACTCTCTCTTTTATGCAAGCTCAAGGCTTAATCGAGGAGCTAGATAGTCACTCATTTCTTTTACCATCAGTGCCCGCGCTAATCGGGTCAGAGACTGATAGTGCAGAACGGATGAGAAAGATGAGAGAGCGAAAAGCGTCACTTTGTTACACCCCAGTTACAGTGAGTTACACAGAGTTAGAAAAAGAGTTAGAGTTAAAAAAAGACTCTCTTGCACAAGCAGAGAGAGCTCTTCAAAACTTTCAAACATTCAAAACCCACTTCATTCAAAAAAACACAAATGTCGAATTTCAAACTCAAGGCATTGGTTACGCAACAACTACTAGTTTTAAGGTAACCAACAGCGGCTACCTGATGAACACAGTAAGTGGCGAGATACTCGCCAAAGAAGAAGCGTTCAAAATTTGGGATTATCTTTACACATACTACAAACAGCAACACGCCCAAAAAACAGCCTAGGGGGTTACCCAACCCCACAATCTTCATTTAAGCCCCTTTCAAGTGGCTTACACGAGGGTTTAATCTCTCAAAAACAATGTTAAAAATCGGAAGTCCTAATCCATTTTTGGTGTCGGTCTCACGAGCTGATGCCTCGTCTAACAAGCATCGCGATATTAATATCTAATTGAGCACAAATTGATGTTTTCAATTAAATATTTAAAAAAAAGGAGCTAAATAATGGCAGATTTTGAAGAAGAGGAAGAGCTGCAATATGATGATGTCGAAGAGGATGAGGATGAAGACGAGGGAGCATTTTTTGAAAGTGAAACTTCTGAAAATAGTGTTTCTCCAAGAAACATTAAGCAAGAGAAAGAACCAGAAGAGACAAAAGAAGATAAAAAATATCTCAAAATTGAAATCGACTCAATAGATAAGCTCATCGGCTCACTACGTTTTACCACTGCTAATTTTGAAAAGGCAATGGATAGAGTCGAATCAAATAATGACCTCAAAGCAGTTTTAGGTGAGTTACAAAAAATCAGCAAACAAGATTTTGATTTTTTAAAAGATGTTGATATTGCAAAACGCCTACAATCCCAAATTAATCAAGTTGACACCGATCAAATCACTAAAACAATCAACGTTAAGATGCAAAAAAGTATTCAAGTATTGGACACTACAGCGCAACATATCAAAAAATACAGCGATGCATTCAATGATGAGGAAGTGATTGGAACACTGGATAAGATAGAGAGCATTGAACGATTTACAAAAAGCTTTAAGTTCAAGTCTATCGTGTTTTCTTGCATTTTTGGCTTTCTAGCAGCCTTCTTTGTGACTTATTTCGTGGCACAGTTTCTATTTGAACCGCAAAAATCCACAACTTCAAGCAATCCTGAATTAACAGCTTTTTTTCAAAAAATTGAAAAACTAGATATTAAGGTTGTGCAAGATGAAAAACTCATTCAGCTCTGGGTGCCTAAAACGGAAAAAATTAAAATCGGTGAAGATGAATCGAAAAAATCGAACATCATTCAGATCAGAAAATAAAGGTTTTAAATGAAAAATTTAGAGGATTTTAAAAGCAGAGAGCCACCATTAAAGCGAGTTTCAAAGCTCAATAAATTTCAAAACGAGGTTATTGAACTATTTGATTTGGATTATACGGTTGAACAAATTCAAGATTTTCTTAAATTACAAAAAATCAAAATTTCGACCAGACGTATCTATCAATTCATTAAGTCTAAGAAAAATTTAAGTAACAAAAATTTTTCCCTACAAACCCCCGACCACATTGTGGTCGCAAAAAAATCGGACGAACAAGAGGATGAGATTAATCTCCAGAACCTTAGAAATATTTTAAAAAACAAAGGATAAACAATGCTATACATTTGTGCAAACAATAAGGGAGGCGTTGGTAAAACTCAAACTGCCACAACCCTTGCAACCATTTTATTCTATCGTGGTCGTCAGTTTAGAGTGATTGAACTCGATAATAACAATACTTCAATGCTATTTTCAAATAGTCGTATCTTAGGATCTGACAAGGCAATTTCGCTTAGATTAGATGAGAAGACCAAAGCAATCGGTTCAATGATTTTTCAAATTGCAAATAATAAAGAGATGGATTACATACTAGATATTGGAGGCGGTGATGATATAAAAGCGCTGCTTGAAAGTTTAAAAATCCTCAAGCTAGAAAAAACATGGCTCATCCCTACTACGAGTGATAAGAAATACCTCACCAATGCAGCTGATACTTTTGAAATGATTGGAGACCCTAAAAATACATTTTTCATTCTGAATAAGGTTTACGGTAAAGAATCACTAGAAAATGAGTTTATGTACTTCTTCGGCAACTCTAAATTCGGTATAAAAACTGTTTCTGATGTTTTCACCAAAACAAAATATCTAAGTATCCCACACTCACAATTTTTTCAAATTGCGGAAGACAGTGAGCAAACACTCTTAGACTTAGCTCTTATCTCAATTGAAAAAAATGAAGAAGAAATCACCGCTGAATTTTTAAAAATTGCAGCAGGGGACGAAAATAAATTCATTCAACTTTGGGCGCAATATGAACAATCCCAAGTTGCAGCAAAGATATTTTTTGAAATTGAAAAATCATTCAAAAAATTACTCAATTGAATAACCTTGAAGCGAAGTGAAAGAGATTGAAGAGAGGTGAAACAAAAATGAACAAGAGTGAAAGAAAAACGAAAGAGAATGAAGCGAAAACGAACGAACTCTGAAATTCAAGAGTTCTGCACCAATGCCACATTTTAAAAAATGTGGCGTGCTTGGGTGAAATTTGGGTGGATAAGAGCAAAAAATCAAAAAAAAGGAGAAAAATATGCTCACGGTGCGTAAGTTAGGTATGGCACAAGCTAGTACTTATTACAGCAAAGATAACTACTACACCCAGCAAAAAGGTGAGTATTTTGGCAACCTCAAGAGTGAGTTAGGTCTTGGTGATCTAACTCATGAAAGTTTTATACAATTGCTCAATGGTATTCATCCAAACACTGGCGAGAGTTTAGTTTCAAGCAAACAAGGCAAAGAGGCAAATGTACCAGCTTTTGATTTTACATTTTCACCCTCAAAAAGCATAAGTATCGCTTACGAGGCGGCTCTTGCGCATGGAAATACGCCTCTTGCAGAGCTTCTGCAAAAAGTTCACGATAACGCAGTAAACGCCGCTTTATCTCATGTGGAAGTTGAGCATATTAAAGCCCGAGTGCAAAAAAACGGTAAGCGAAAAAGTGTTAATACAGGCTCAATAATTGCCGCAAAATTTCTGCATGACATCAACCGCAACCTTGAACCACAACTTCATACACACGGTGTGATTTTTAATATGACAAAGTGCGAAGATGGTAAATTTCGCGCCTTGGATATGGCTCACTTACTCGCAAAAGGTAGTCCAATAGTTAAAAATTTAGGACAATATTATCGTGAGTGCTTAAGGCAAGAGCTTCAAACAGCAGGGTTTGAGTTGCGAAATGTTAATCGCGAGAAAAGCTTTTATGAGTTAAAAAATGTCAGTGATGATTTAATACAAGCCTTTTCAAGCCGCTCAAAAGCCATCAAGGCTAAAGTCGATGAGCTTAAAAAAGAGTTTCCCGATTTGAGCAATTCACAGTTAAGCCTAAGAGCCTTTTTTAATACACGAGTCTCAAAAAAAGAAGTTGATCGTGACGAAGTGCGGCTTAACAACGTAGAGTTAATATCTCAACATGTAGATATCGATAAGCTTCTTTCAACCCTCAAAACCAAAGATAAGCCAGTGCTACAGCAAGAGCCTATTCAAAAGATAGACGAAAAAGAGTTAAAAGCCCTTATCCATACAGCACAAAAAGCGTTAAAAAAATACCAAAGAGCACCGCTAAATGTAACTACCAAGGTATTAGTCAACTTACCTGCCAACAGTATCAGCATTCAAGCTTTACACGTAAAGGTAAAAGCCCAACAACAAGAAGAGCGCAAAACCCTTAACACCATGCATGAAGTCGTGATTTTTGCTTTAAAAAACACCAAGCTTGATACGCAAAAGCTTTTCGCAAAAATCGAAGAGCTAAAAACTGTACCAAAAATTCAAATCGAGGAGATCCTAGAGAATGCCAGAACAACCAGTGACCGAGATAGACTTATTGAGCGCTATAGCTCAATCACAGCAGAGTTTAGTCGAGCAAAATCAGCTTATAATCGAGATGTTATCGGTATTGATACCGCAACCACAGAACGAGACAACGGGGGAGCCGACACTGAAAGAAATGGTGTTGATGCTGCTAGAGCAAAATCAGCAAATACTTACGATCCTAACACAAGAGTGACCATCGAGGATATCCGCCTCGCTGAACAGGGATATCGAGAACATGTTGAGCGTGAAAGCTTAAAAACAACAAACCAAAACCAAGAAATCTAAGGATACAAAAATGCAGGAACTAATTAAGCAGTTGCAAACAGCTAAAACAAACCTTGACCACAACCGAGTAAGTTGGATCGATAAGCACCTAATTATCGATCTCAATCAAAAAGCCACCGTTTTAATTAATGCGCTTATTCGCTTTGAAAACGAACCCCAACAAAAGGAGGTAATGCAATCAGCAAATGAGTTTTTAATCGAGGTAAACCCGATTATTCAACACCTTAACAACCAAACAGGAGAACTAAAATGAGAGACTTTTACGCAAAAAAATACACAGTGTTGATGGGAAATGAGCCCGTTGATTTATGGCTCAAAAACGGCCAAGTTAAACAAGCCCGATTTATGGATCAAAAAGTAGTCCTAGACCTTGACCCTGAAACAATTCAAGCAATCAGAGACCAACCGAGCCGTATCGTCAACGGCTCAAACCTGACAGACAATATTAACTTCACTCAAAATGTATCGCGCATGATGAGCCAAAAATTAGAACTTGCCCTCAAGAAAAATGACAAAAAGGTTATGAGTCGCTTTGCAAGAAGTGACCTTGTGCCAGAAGACATGAAGCAAGATTTTTACAAAGCTGTAAACCGTCCCAACGGCTTAAGAGGTATGCTGGTTAAAGCTGTAAACAATACAAACGCCATCTTTCAAAACCTTGCCAAAAAGATAGATAGATTTTTTGACAAAGTGAATGATCGTGTTGCAAACCAGAAGCTAGATAAATACCTAAGCGAGTATCAACACCGCGAGTTCAACACCGCACCTCCAGTTGTTGAGTCAGACCTCAAAAAGCATCTTGACCCTAAATTAATGATAGCCGCAGAAGCCTTTTTTAAAGAAAATTACACCGATAAAAATCTCAAAATCAATATGGATCCTCAAGCAGGCACTTATCATGCAGAGCTTCAAAACCAGTTCCTACAAAAAGGCGTAGCGCAAGGCCATACAATCCATGACTCAAAAATCGCTTTATGCCAAGTCATGCAAAACACCATCGATAATGAGTATTTTGAGTATCTTAAACAGTGGCGCAAAGAGGACTCCAAAACCATAGATGACCTAAAAGCCAAACTCGAAATACATGAACTCAAACAAGCCTCAAAAAACGAGACTTTAGAGGACTTTCAAACCCTCTCTAAAAAACTCAACCCAATGGATAGAATCGACCTCTTAGTCGAAAACAAAGCCTATCTTGCACTGAATGAGGCGCAAAAGCAAGAGTTTGAAGACAAACACCTATTTAACGCAGAGCCAATCCAAGAACGAGCCGAGGAGCTTAAAGCTCTGGTAAACTCATGGAATCATCAACCAGTACAAGCCGAAACTAAAGAGGTCATTTTTGAGCGTAACCCAAGAATTGACTTCTCAAGCGAAAAGACCAAAGAAGCAGTTAATAACACCTGGAGCAAATTGCAGCAGATCAATCGCCAAGAGCAAGCCCAGAATAGAGACTTCATGAATATTTCAGCCGTAAAGTTTGGCGGTGTGAGCGAAAAATCTCTTCAATTATGGGCACAAAATGCTACTAAAAATGGCATTGATGCACAAATCACGGCTAAGTTTGTCGAGGCAAGTTTGCGAAACGCAGAGCAATTATCCAAAGCAGGGATTTTGAAAGAAACCGCGCAGGGCGAATATCGCTTCACTGATAATTTTGCAAAACAAACACTCTACGAAAACCTAAATATGCCAGTTTCAGCTCTAGCAAAAATGAACAAAGGCACGCAAAAAGAGATTACGGTGAATCCACAGCAAGAGCTTAAAGAGCGCGTAGCTCAAATTTCAAGCCCTCTATCGTTTGAGAAATTGCTTGATAAAGATGGCAATATCGATAGCCAACAATTGCACAAATTTGCCGAACACTTAACGCAATTAGCAACCCAGCTTCATCAGCAAGAGCGTGCCAATGTAGTTACAAAAGAAGATTTAAAAATGGCTAATCAATCTCATGAGCAACAGCAAGCAAGCGGAATGGAGCGATAAGATGAAAAAGTTTTTCATGAATTTAGGTGGCTCACAACCAGAGCCACAACCACAACAGGAAAAAACATCTAAAGTCGCAGAGTGGGCGAAAGATGAAATCAAGGACGAGATTAAAGATGAAGCATTAGAGTCTCTTTTTGAAAATGTAAAGCTTTTAGATGTATCAGGAGGGGTGGCGACTATCGCCATTCCTATAACAGCTTTACAACTTATAGCAACAATGTTTCAATCAATAACCGCACAAATAGAAAATCAAGAGGAAATAGAAAGATGATCGAATATTCACTCTATCTAATCGCAGGACTTATCGTCCTACACCACTTCTTCAAGGTAAAAGTCGAGCATGGTTTTGTTTATTGCAAATATCCATTTGCTCATAACAACTCTTTTGGTTCACTTGCCAATCCAAAAGAAGTTAAAAGAGGCTACATGTGGACTCCCGTGGCAAAGATTAAAAATCTTTTTTCTCAAAATAAAAAACGCACGGCATATATTGATAATTTTAGAATTGATGAAGACTATGCGTACAAGAGTTCCATGAGTTATTTTTTCAAAAAAAAAGCTCAAAATACGCCTATTTATTTTAATCCAGTTGATATGCGCCAAGGTATTTTACTTGTTGGTAAAATGGGTGCAGGAAAGACGGAGTTTTATTTCAATATCTTACGCCAATACTTCTATAATCGTGCCGTCATTCATCAAGTGAAGGCGGGAGATTTTACTGAAATATTCTTGCGTAAGCGTGATATGCTTTTCTCACCGTACGACCAAAGAGGTTATTTATGGGATGTGATGAGTGAGGATGAAGGAATCGTTGAAGTATTTTTTCAAAATTACTCTAATGCCATCATGGGTGATAAAAAAGACTTCTTTAGTGCTGCTGCAAACCGACTTTATAATGAGTTATCGATCAAGACTAAAACCAAATATAAAAATGCTTCACCAGCGGTCAAATGGAAATTACTCATTAAAGCGATAAGAGATTTATTTGCTGAAATGGATGGAGGAACACAAAAAAGCAAGCAAGACGTAAAAAGTACAATGGAGGCAATTTTACAACCGCTTGAAATCATGGCATGGCAAATGCAAAATCCAAATCAAAAAAGCTTTAGAATTAAAGACTTTTTTGCAAAGAAAAATCAAACAAGGCTCATTTTAGACAACTTGCCAGAATATGAAAAAGCACTCACTCCACTTTTTGCAGCGTTCACTGCGTGTTTAAGTCAAGTTCATATGAGTCAACCAGATTCAACAACTGATTTTACACTGTACGCCTTGGATGAGTATTTTTCAATGCTTAAAATAATGGATGATTCGTCTCAAGTTAGGTTACATACTCAAATTCGTGGTAAAGCGGGGATTTTGATGCCAGCCGTCCAATACATCCCAAAAGATGACAAGAAGCTTCAACAAAGATTGACTTCATCAACTTATGCATGGGTTTATTTTTGTGTTATTGAAGAAGAGACTATTAACTTGCTCAAGACCACAATTGGAGAAACTGAATATGTGTACACAGAAGAAAGTGAGAGCAGAGATTCTAAGAACAAAAAAAGTAAATCGTACTCCACCAAACACGAAAAGACCCATTTAATTAACAACCATCTGTTAAATGGTTTGGGAGAAAAGTTTGAACATTTAACATATTTACCTAACCACAAGGCTCTTTATGTTGGTTATACACCGCGCGCGGAACTTCCAACAATCGCGAAAAAGACTGTTCCAATTGACTTAACGCCATTTTATGAGATTAAGTACAGTGCTGAAAACAGCCCTCTTGAAGACACTGATTTTGAGTTCAAAGACCTCTTTAAACCAAAAGAAAAGCTTTCAAAACTTGAAGAATTCAAGCTATGGAAAAAGTTTGAAGCGGAAAAACCAAAAGGTCAGGCGGCTATCAAAGAGTTCAAAGTCAAAAATAATCTTGCGGAAGTTAATCTTGAGTTGATGTTTGAAAAATTCATGCAAAATAACCAAGTTTTAGACAATAAGATGAACATGTTCAAAGTTGATGAACGATTCAAGCTGAAAGTTGAATACGACTCAATTAAGGGCGATGAGGCCAAAGAGCTTGCATTTATTGAAAAGCACGATTTATTTGGAGCCTTGCCAGAGTTTTTTGAATTCAAAAGTGAAGAAAATGAGGCTATCGTTAAAGTTAAAGAGGATCAATGGTAATGAAAAAGCAATTCACAGATGATGAAATTAAAATATTCATCCGCAAAACCAATGAGGATCTTGTTATCCAAGACCCTCGAACCATTTTAGAAGACTTAGGTATTGACTACAAAGAGATAGGTAATGATTCCTATCGTATGAACCTAAGAAACGAGGACACGCCATCCGCCTTTATTTCGCTTAAAAACGGTGTTTGGAAATATAAGGATTTTGGAAATGGTAAGAGCGGAAATATTGTTAACGTGGTGATGGATTTTACAAATAAGGACTATAAAGCAGCTCTCAATTATTCGTTACAGACCTTACATGTAAAAAACCATTTAGACGAGGCACTTCACTCCAAACAGCAAGATTACACTCTCTCTCAAACAGACAGGGAACGTATCAAAGCACAAAAAGAGGAAAATATGAGCCGTGAAGCCTCTCACCCTTTATCGCGTGTTGTAGGTGTTTATGAAGTGGCTACAAATCAACTAGCAATTGATTATCTAGCCGCTCGTGGCATAGTTAAGATTCCACCACATATGAAAATCATTTCTGGTGAATACACTCTAAAAAATGGTGAGCAAAAAAAGGCGTTCGGTGTTGGAGTTCTGACACAAGACGGGAAAGGAGCAGACATCCACTTTTTGAAAAAAATCGGAGACCTAAAAACTATGTCATTTGGGGAAAAAGAAATCTCGTTCTTTAAAAACCCAAACAGCAACAAAGTAGCGATATTTGAAAGCAAGATGGATTATGCAGCCGCATATCAGCAAATGCCCCTCGATAATGTCAATATCATTATCGCAAATTCAAGTTCAAACAGCCTCAAAGTCGCAGAGTTGCTAAAAAAAGAGAATTTGACTGAAAACGTAATGATGTTTAATCAAAATGACCTCGCAGGTTATAATTTCACCGCACAGATAGCAAAAGAAGCAGGGGTAGAGAGTTTTAAATCCATCAAATACGATGTTATGAGTGAATACAAAACAGATATCAATGATCTGCTTCTAAAAGGTGAAAAAATCGCCGATAGAATAGAGACTAGAGGGCTTGAATATTTTGAGAGTATCGCTAATTCCCTTGAAAGCATCCAAAAAGTTCAAAAGCAACCGCCAATCACTATCACAAGAGAAGACATACAAATGGCAAACCAACCACAATCACAGGAAAGAGAACGCTAAAGCTTTTCTGCAAGAGTTTTAATCTCTTTCTTTATATTTTCCATCATTAAATTCTGCTCATAAATACTCAAAAATGGTTCAACCCAAGGTGGCACGGGATTAGACTTGCCCCATTTTGCCGTTGTTGAATAGGGGGTATTTATGAGTTCAGAAAATTGAAGTAAATTCAAATTCAAGCTTTGTAATTTACTTTTAAATTCTTCATGTGTCATTTTAAGTTCCCGCTTATTATATATTTATTATGTTTTGAGAAGTATAGCATATTAAGCTATTAATTTACAATAAATTATCCTAATAAGCAAATAAAGTTTGACATTGTTGTCTTAATAAGATATAATTAATACATAAAATAACCTAAAAGGATAAACAAATGAAATTCACACCCGTAAAACAAAAAATTGCAATTGCTACGCTAGCTGTACTTTTTACAGGAGCTGTAGCCGTAGCAGTTGACTACGAGCAACATCAAAGACCCCTTAGCTATGACAAGCTAACACTCGAAGCTAAAGGCGAACATTATCGGATAAGCCGTTTGATGGGCGACATAGAAAAAGCCTCTAATGATGAAGATGAAGAAATTTATCTAGCTTTTAAAACAAGAGGTGAATTCAAACGAAAAACAAAGTCGGTAATGTTTAATAGCGACTATCAAGAATTACTAAAGCAACGAGAGGCACTCTTTAACCCACCCAGTCGCAAAACCGAAGGATTTGGCTATGCCGTTTTAAACTGCTTAGGATTTAAAAAATGAAAAACTTAACCATAGCACAAAAAATAGCCATTAAATGGCTCACCATAATTGACAGTAATCAAGCTTTTTTCTTACTCTTAAAGCCTTTACATGTAAGCCTAAGAGCAATTTTTTACACGCTACTTATTGCAGGGACTTTTGTTATTTTAAATGTTGTTTTATCTTTTGTAGAACTCACAAGAGAGTTAAGCCTCTCCATTGCATTAATCCCCACAGTCGGGGTTTCTTTCATCATTTTTTACGAGGCTATTTTTAGTCTAAACATCCAAGAAATTCTAAAAGCTAGAAAAGAAAAAGAGCAGTTCATAAAAACAAATAAACTTCAAAAAGTGCGGCTGCGCAATATGAGTTTTTGGGTAAGAATTATCCTTTATTTAGCCGTTTACATCATCTTGCAGCAGTTTTTACAAATAGGCTCAATGGTCGCATTTTTCGAGACCGTGCCACAACCAACACAGGCGCAAATAAACGAGTTTATTAATCAGTTTCAAACCATCCTTAAATACGCCACCGTGACCTATATCCTCATGCTAGGCACACTGGAGTATTTAATAAATCAACGAAAGGCTAAACAATGTTCAAGTCATTCATAATCTTAGTTCTCACGCTTTTTAGCGTTTTATATGCAGAGCCTCAAGCCATGACACCAGAGCAAATACGAAAAGATTTCGAGGCACAAAATCAAGACAAATACCGTAACGATAATTTTGAGATAGTTCAGCCTTCTAAATTGATTGAAAATGAAATCGTGAAACCAGAGTTTACTACCACAGTTGATAACACCACCGCGCTGGATTGTCAATCATTTATGGCAGCAGGGTACACCAGTACACTCTATAATATCGATGCAGTGAGCGGCACGGCTACGTGCATGTATGCTAAAAAAAAATCAAGTGAGTTTTCAAGTTCTAGTCTTTACGAGCCAGAGGCAGTGTTTACAGTTTTTTATCCAAAAATAAAAGAAAATTTCAAGTTAAATACAGAATTAGCAAAGCAACAAAACGCCTCTATTATTGCTAAAAAAGACCAAATGACAAAAAGTCTAATTGATACTAAAAATGAAATTTCATCCTCAATTACACAAACACAGGGTGAATATCTCAATATAACTCGATTGATCACAGCAGGTGTATTGGCAGACTCAGATATCATAAATGCAGTGGCCACAGATAGCACAGGAAAATTACAGCTACAAGGCGATTTTACAAGTCAATACACCAGTGATACAGGTGTGAGCGATAATGGATATATTATCCAGGGTGAAGTTGTGAATATCTTCAAAACATATGCTTCTTTAAGTTCATCCGTGTTGGAGTACGTATGGCTGATATTCATATTTGTTGGACTCTACACCGCTGGACGCATGGTCATAGCCAAATTTAACAAGCATGACCGTAGTGTGTCGCTAAAGAGCTTCGGTGCAATAGCTTTTATAGGTTTTTTTGCTTTTGCCCCTATTAATACTGGCTCACACAATCCCCCACCCCCAGGCTACGGAAGTCAGGAGGAAGAATTCAAAACAGTTGAAAGTAACTTTCAAAGTCTCTCGCGAATGGGATATTATCTCTTTTCGGAACTTGCCGACGATATCGCGAAGAAGATCACAGACAACACACTTGATACTTTATTGAGCAAATCAGGAATTGGCACATCGCAACAAATCATTGCTGCTAGTGCTGGAATGACACAAACCAAGCAATTGATCGAGTACCACACAAAATTAAAAACAGTTTGTAAAAATACATATAATGGCGAATACCTCGATAAAGCGTTTGGAAATCCAAATACACCGTATCCTTACAGCGAGCGTTGGGCATACGCAATCAGTGTTTATCAGCCCTCAGCAGGCAAAAATTACTACAACAAATCACCCGAGGGGCTTGTATTAGGAAATGTGGCGGATGGGAATTATCCTCAATTATCTTTTTCTTTTTGTAATAGAAATGATGCTCTCTTGGCTACATACACTAAACAAAATAAGGATTTTACTGCTTCGTACAATGCAGCTATCGAAACAGATCCACAAGCCGACACAAAGATTTCTATTTTAAAAACCCTCGTTAAGTTTCAGTATCAATTACAGCGATCATGGGGATATTTGTCAATTTTAGGGCTTCCTGTTACGATGTTACAAACGGAAGCAGCAGGGCGTTTATATCAAAAAGACGATGTCACTAAAAAACTTCAAGAGCGTATCAGTAGCAGTGATGAAACGGGTGGGCTTTTGAGTGCATTAGTAAGCAGTATCCCATATATGCTAGTGCCTGGAGCTTCTACAATTTATGGCAGCACAGTAGGTACATTGAGAGACTTAGGCAATGGTGCAAGAGATTCAGCGATAGGTAAAATTTTTGGAATTTTTGGAGGCAATCTCATCGCAAGTATTGCCATAAATAGTTCAGCTTTCGCTCTTACGCTTACGCTGACTAAAATATTATTATCACTACTCCCCATTACAGGAATTGTGATCATAGGTCTTTTGCGATTTATTACCATAATTATTAAAATTTTTGTCTTTCACTTTGGCGCTATCGTACTCTTTCCGATTATATTCACGCAGAATAACGGTGAATACATTGCCAAGTTCATGGTTAAAGTTTTACTTTTGATGGTCGAAATCCCTGTATTTGTGCTTAGTATCTGGCTCTCAATCACCGCCAATAGCTTTTTTCATTCAATCGGTGATATTTTTTCTAAAGAGATTATCCTCGGCATGTTAGCTAACTCCGAGGCTGGAAGAGTTAAAGAGTGGACACTCGCAGGGCTTATAGATATGTCAGATGAGTTTTTTGAGGGGCTAAAGATATTTTTACTTAATGGTTTTTTTGAAGTCGTTATTGCTTTCTTTTCAATCATCATCATTTATAAAATTATCATTAGTCTTCATAGTGCACTTTTTGAAGGCATGGAGCTAAAAGGAACAGAGGTACTCGATAATGCTGTCGCGAGTTTGCGAAACGAAGCCAATTTTGGAACTAAAATCTAAAATCAAACCCAATCACAGGAGAAAACAATGCAAATGTTAAGTAAAAAATTAGTTGCCGACAATGTAAAACTCGTTGAAGAGCTCATCACCTATACCGATGAAAAAGTTCAAGAACCAAAAAAGCAAACTGAACTAAAAGAGTTGTTGCAAAACATAAAAAAGTTCCTCTTAGATAAAAGAGCCGATTCAAAGCGTAAGGCTGAAATCATTTTGCGAATGCCACTGTTACAATTAACAGTCAGAAAAGCTTGAGAGTTAGGGGCAATCCCCCTAACTCAATAACTCCATTTTCTTCTTCTCATATTCTTCTTGCGTTATCGCCCCTTTCTCCAACAACCCAAACCAATAGTTCAAATCTTTAGTCTCACTTGAATTATCTAATTTACCACGAGCCTTTTCCTCGCGAGCAATATACACATCAACTTCTCGTTGCCTTAACTCTTCCGCAATATTTCCATTAACACTAAGCCCATTCTTTCGTCTCCAAGAACGAATCCCTAGTTCGGTGAGAATGAAGGGAATGGCAAAAACTATAAACTGACCCCAAAATTTCCAATAAACTTCTGGTCTATTAAATGGAATATCTGCTATCATTGCCAACACCAAAGACATAGGTACATACAACATCAAATAAACACCTACTCTACCCCAAAAACCACCTACTTTAATACCATTTACTAAGCCTTTGGCTGTCTCATCACTCATGATAAATTTATCTGCTACCGCCATTGTAAATCCTTTATTTTATAATAAACGAGGATAAACCTCTTTTTGAATACCTAATTTTACACCGATAGAGGTTTTAAAAAGAAAAATTAATCTGCATTGACAACTCCAAAAAACACATCTACAGTCTCTTTAGCCATTTTCTCTTTTTAATTTGAATATTTTAACATATAGATTTTGAAAGATAAAAAATAGTTAGTAAATTATATGAGGTGTGGGAAAAAGTGTGGGAAAAATTTTTTAAAAGAAAACAATATTTTGACAAACCCCTAAGTTTAGGGATTTTGAGTGGTGTCAAGAGGGGGACTCGAACCCCCGACCTCCGGCTTATGAGACCAGCGCTCTAACCAGCTGAGCTACCTTGACATGGTTAAAAGAGGTGGGAATTATATAGTTAGAAAACTTATAAATAGGTTAATTTTTATTAGTGTGCCATTTGCCTGAGAAAACTAAAAAACATTGAGCATATAAGACTAAACTTTAAGCGTTTTTTTCTTGACTTTTGAATGATTTTCAAGTAAAATTCTGTCACTCGAAACAAACGAGTGCTAAAAATTTTAGTCAAAAGGACGAACACATGACTTTCAAACCACTTGGTAAACGTGTACTTCTTGAGAGAATCGAAGAAGCTACTACAACTGCAACAGGTATTATCATTCCTGACAATGCCAAAGAAAAACCTCTTAGCGGTATTGTTAGAGCTATTAGTCCTAAAGTTGAAGAAAAAGGACTTGTCAAACTTGGAGATAAAGTTGTATTTGGCAAATATGCTGGTACAGAGCTAACACTCGATGGGAAAACCTATTTGGTCATGAACCTCGATGATATTTTGGGTGTTTTATAATTAAAATTTAAAAAAAATTTAGGAGAAAAGTATGGCAAAAGAGATTCAATTTTCAGACAATGCAAGAAATGCCCTTTATGAAGGTGTTAAAAAACTCAACGATGCTGTAAAAGTCACCATGGGACCACGTGGTCGCAATGTTTTGATTCAAAAAAGCTTTGGTGCGCCAAGTATTACAAAAGATGGTGTTTCTGTAGCAAAAGAAATTGAGCTTAAAGATACTATTGAAAACATGGGTGCACAACTGGTGAAAGAAGTCGCTTCTAAAACGGCAGACCAAGCGGGTGATGGTACAACGACTGCTACCGTTTTAGCGCATGCTATTTTCAAAGAGGGTCTTAGAAACATCACCGCTGGTGCAAATCCTGTGGAAGTAAAACGTGGTATGGATAAAGCGGCTGAAGCGATTATTGCAGAGCTTAAAGCGATGTCAAAAACTGTTAAAGATAAAAAAGAGATCGCTCAGGTTGCTACCATTTCAGCCAACTCTGACACGGTTATTGGTGAGTTAATTGCTGAAGCAATGGAAAAAGTGGGTAAAGATGGCGTTATTACTGTTGAAGAAGCTAAAGGTATTCAAGATGAGTTAGACGTCGTTGAGGGTATGCAATTTGACCGTGGTTACCTTTCTCCTTACTTTGTAACCAATCCTGAGAAAATGCAAACCGTTTTAGAGCATCCTTATATTTTATTGTTTGATAAAAAAATCTCTAACCTTAAAGATTTACTTCCAGTATTAGAGCAAGTTCAAAAAACAGGTAAACCTCTTTTACTCATTGCTGAAGACATTGATGGTGAAGCGTTGGCAACCCTCGTTGTCAATAAACTCAGAGGTGTTCTAAACATCGCTGCGGTAAAAGCGCCAGGTTTTGGTGATAGAAGAAAAGCAATGCTTGAAGATATCGCTATTATCAGTGGTGGTGAAGTGATTAGTGAAGAGTTGGGACGTACATTAGAGAGTGCGACACTAGCAGACTTAGGTCAAGCTTCTCGCATTGTCATTGATAAAGATAACTCAACCATCGTCAATGGTAACGGTGATAAATCACGCATTGATGCACGTGTAGCGCAAATCAAAGCACAAATCGCAGAGACCAGCAGTGATTATGATAGAGAAAAACTTCAAGAGCGTTTAGCAAAACTCAGTGGTGGTGTTGCGGTGATTAAAGTGGGAGCTGCAACTGAGACTGAAATGAAAGAGAAAAAAGATAGAGTAGATGACGCTCTTTCTGCGACCAAAGCTGCTGTTGAAGAAGGTATTGTTGTGGGTGGTGGTTCTGCACTGCTTCTTGCCAATGCAAAAATCAAGCTTAACGTGAGCGGTGATGAAGCGATTGGTGCGGAAATCGTGACACGTGCGCTTAAAGCTCCTCTAAAACAAATTGCTGAAAATGCAGGATTTGATGCGGGTGTGGTTGCAAACAACGTTCTTACAAGCACTAAAGCAAACTATGGCTTTAACGCTGCAACAGGCGAGTATGTGGATATGTTTGAGGCGGGAATCGTTGATCCGGTTAAAGTATCTCGTATTGCGCTTCAAAATGCGGTTTCTGTGGCAAGTTTACTGTTAACCACAGAAGCGACCATTACCAATGCAAAAGAAGATAAAGCACCTGCAATGCCAGATATGAGCGGCATGGGTGGTATGGGAGGCATGGGCGGAATGATGTAAATCATTCCCTCTGCTTTTTACATGTAAAGCCATTTTTGTGGTTTTACACTCTCACATATCATGAAAAAACTCATTTTTAATTTCATTTTTTTTACCCAGACGCTTTTTGCAGCTGATACCCTCATAGACGCTTTGCTCGATGGCAATTTAAGTCATAAAATAAACGCAACGTACGATGAAGGCGTAGAAGATGCAAATCCCTACTCTGCCTCACGCACACAAAAACTTCTTTTTCGTTACCAAAGTGCGCCCATAGGAGGCTTAAAAGTTGAACTTGCCACTCAGTCTTTTGCGACGCAAACTGCTTTTAGTGAGAGTGAAAACACCCTTTACTACACAGAAGCACTCTATGCAAAAGAATCGTCTGATTTTGGATATAAACTTAGTGCAAACTACTATACAGATACCTATAAACAAACACATAGCCAAAGTGATATTTCTATGGTCAATGCGCTGGGTATGAAAGCACAAATGAATTATGAAAATTTTGGAAGCTACGTAGCCTACTCAAAAGTGTTTGATGGAATGCACGATGCCAATAGTAATTTAGATGGCAAAGACACTCTTTTGCCCACCTCTTCGACATTAAGCTCCAATAACTACGCACCCAATACGCAAGCCTATGCACTCGATGTTAATTATGCACTTCGCAAAGATGTGTTATTTGGCTCACGCTATGTCATCGCCAATGACACCCAAAACACCCTCTCTTACACAGGTATTTATAGTTCATTTAAACTCAATGAACTTTCAAAAGATTTTAATCTTGGCATTGCTTACGATAAAACAAGCATCGACAAACAAAACAATCAGTTCAACATTAATTTCACGAAAAAATTTTAAAAACCCAAATCCTCATCGACTAAAATAATGCTCGTTCTACCTACCTCATCTCCTGTGATATAACTAAACTTCTGTCCTATCGTTTCAAGAGTATAACGAGGTACTTTTCCCATGCTTTTGGCAACATTATTCATACGCTCAAGATTTTTAGGTGCCGCAACCTCACGAATCCGCTTAAATCCATCCTCAATCGTCTCAACCAGTTTATTTTTACCCGCAATAATCAAAACTTTTTTAGGTCCAAACATTTGTGCCGCAACTCTATTTCCGCTTCCATCGGCATTAATAAGTTCGCCATTTTTACTCAGTGCATTGGTGCTACAAATGTACAAATCCACCAAAAGCCCTTGCCTTCTTCGTTCTACATTTTCTTCCATGCTAATGCCTGATTCGTATTGATTAAAGAGCGTAATATCTTTGCGTGAAGTCACATACTCATACAGCCCAATCTCTTTGACACTGGTTGAGCCTCCAAAGCCAATGCGCATCTGTGGTTTCACAAAACTCATTGCCACACGAAGCGCCTCTTCTTTGTTAGGAACACAAATTAACTCAAATCCATGCTTTTCATACACTTTTTTTAGATTTTCCATCCCTATTTCCTTTGTTTTTGTAAAATAATACTCTTATTTTTAAAAAGGTATAATTAGAAAAACAAATCATATACTAAAGAAGGAATAAAACCCTATGGGAAGAGCGTTTGAATACCGAAAAGCCGCAAAAATGAAGCGTTGGGGAAATATGTCCCGTGTATTTCCTAGACTTGGCCGTGCCATTATGATGGCAGCAAAAGAGGGAGGTGGGGATCCTGAAAGTAATGCAAAACTTCGTACCGCCATTCTCAATGCTAAAGCGGAAAATATGCCTAAAGACAACATTGATGCCGCCATTAAACGAGCGCTTGGAAAAGATGCCCAAACGCTTAGCGAAGTGACCTATGAGGGCAAAGGACCGCATGGTTCACTCTTTTTTGTCGAATGTGCCACCGATAACAACACCCGAACCGTTGCCAACATTAAAAGTGCCTTTAAAAAATCAGGCGCAGAGATGCTTAACAACGGCTCACTGGATTTTATGTTCTCACGCAAAGCTGTTTTTGAATTTGCTAAAACACCTGACATGGACATTGAAGCGCTTGAGTTAGAACTCATTGATGCGGGGCTTGAAGAGATTGAAGAAGAAGATGGCGTGGTACTGGTTTATGCGGATTACACCAACTTTGGAAGCCTCAACGCAGCGTTTGATAGCCTTGGCATTACCCTCACCAAAGCAACCCTAGAGCGCATTGCCAACACCCCTCTTTCATTCACAGAAGAACAAATGGTCGATATTGAAAAGGTCATTGAAAAAATTGAAGATGACGATGACGTACAAGCTGTCTACACAAACATTGGTTAACACTTTTTAGGGCTTTACATCTAAAGCCCTCTAGCCTTTTTTCTCTTTACATGTAAAAGATTTTACTCTTTTTCGTTCTTCGCAAGTCCTGATAAAATCGCAACTAATATCAAACTGAGACCCCAACCTGCAAGTGTTTCAAACCATGTCAAAAAACGGATAAAATAATTAAATATTTTAAAGAAACTTCTATCAGGTGAAGGAATCACAACACCCCAGTCATTTTCCATCTTCAAGTCCACCACAGGTAAAATGATGTCAAGCGAATACCAAAAAGGCTGAAACGTTGTGTATTCAGGTGGTGATGCTTCATACCAGTTATTTGAGGCATTATAATCTTTGGGAGAAGCAAACCATTTTGTACCATTTTTATCAATCGTACAGTTATACTCTTGTTTTTGAAAAATCAATGGATTTGTTGGAACAAATACCGCTACATTTGCACCGTACCAATAAATACACCCAAAAAGTAACCAAATACTTGCCATAATTTTTAGCGTACGCATTGGGCGATAACCATACTCTGAAGTCCATTTGTAAATCTTACGAAATACTTTATACCACCATGATTCGTTGCTAAGTTCTAGCTTTTTATCATGTAAGGCTATCATTACCTCATCGGCATCTCTGTCATGTCCCATATCACGGAGTACTTTGGCAAGTTGTTTGTATGGTTGAGGCTCAAATTTTAGCATTTTAGCAAGCATGTTTTGGAGACGAAATGAAGCAGAAGTATTTTTGTAAATATGTTCGTAGCAAAAACCATCTAGATACACCTTAAATGTTTTTTGTTCCCAAAACTCTTTGTCGTCAGTGAGTACCCCAATATTTGCATTAGTTAAATCAAGAATGCCATTTGATACTTCACATTTTTCTAAAAATAAACTTTCCGTTATTCTTATTCTACGAATATTTAAAGGTTTTTTTATTTCTTCTAAAACTTGAAATGTAGCATTTTTACATTTCAAGCTTCCCTCAATGTGTGCACCCAAAAAACGCACTTCATCTTCAGACTTAAAACCCTCTCTGAAAGATACATTTCCTTTACAAATTAATCCATCAGCACGCATACCTTTCATTAATAATGAACCATTCATGTCAATAGATTTAGTTATTGCAAATACAAACCATACTTGTTTATCAAAAACACTGTTTAAACATTTAAGAGTATAACTACACTCACTATTTTCTAAATTAAATTCTCCACTGACCCATGCACCTTTTATTTCAATGCCTTTTGGGTCAATCTCTATTTTTGAAAAAAGAATAAGCCATCGTAAAAACGCTGCTCGTATTTCATTTACTTCTGTTTTTTCAATGGGTCTTTTTTCGCCAATAACAGCAACTTCTCCACTTTGGCAACACTCCAAAAGCTTTTGTTCCGCAGGTTTTAAAGGTTCAAAATCGGCAAGCGTTTTCATACACTTACCCCAACTTCCAAATCTTAAACCGTCTGTTTTTAATTGTGGTAGCGCAGAGTCCGTTAAAGGCTTTATCGGCGTAGTCACGCTGTATAGCCACATAAGCGTATTTTTCTAAGATGTCAATTTTGCCAATGAGGCTTCCCTCTAAGCCAATGTCTTTGGTTAAAACACCCAAAATGTCACCTGCACGTACTTTTTGTTTTTTACCCCCATCGATGCAAAGCGTGATAAATTCAGCTCTTTTGGGTTTTACATGTAAAGGTAAAATCTCACGTGCATCTTTACATGTAAAGGCAAATCCCGTTCTTTCTAGTTCATGCAAAAAGCCCTCTTCGCTAGGTGTCACAAAGCTAATTGCTTTGCCCTCTTTGCCCATGCGCCCCGTTCTGCCGATGCGATGCGTGTAAATTTCTATGGTGTGTGGAAGCTCGTAGTTGATGACCATCTCCACATCTTTAATGTCCAGTCCCCTTGCGGCAAGGTCGGTGGCAACTAAAATTTGCGCACTGCCGTTGGCAAAAAGCAGTAAGTTCTCATCTCTGGCTATCTGCTCCAAATCGCCATGCAAACAAAGCGCATCAAAACCTGCTTCGTAGAGTGAGCTTTGTAACTCCGAGACCGCCACTTTGGTTTTACAAAAGATAATGACCGACTTTGGCATCTCGTTTAATAAAAACGCTTCAAGCGTTGCTTCTTTTTCACGCTCTTCGACCTTTAAGGCGATTTGAGAGATGCTAAGAGGTGCGCTCTTTTGCTCTTCTTCAACGCTTATTTGTAACGCCTCTTTTTGCACCTCTTGACACATCTGCTCTATTTCTTTGGGAAAGGTAGCGGAGAAAAGCAAAGTTTGACGAACTTTTGGCATTTTAGCGATGATTTTTTCGATATCCTCGTAAAAACCCATATCCAGCATTCTATCCGCTTCATCAAGTACGAGTGTTTTAATGTGCTCAAAGTTGATAGTCTTCTCTTGTAAATGTTGCAAAATGCGCCCCGGTGTGCCGACCACAATGTGTGCGCCATGTTCCAAAGAGATGCACTGCGGCACAAAACGAGTCCCGCCACAGAGGGTGACAATTTTAATATTGTGTGTAAAACTGGCTAGTTTGCGAAGCTCCGCACTCACCTGTTCAGCAAGTTCTCTCGTGGGACACAAAACCACCGATTGGATGCGCATCTGCTTTACATGTAAAGCTAAAAGTAGCGGCAAACCAAAGGCAAGTGTCTTGCCACTGCCTGTTTTTGCTTTGGCAACAATGTCACGTCCTTCTAAAATAAAGGGCAATGAAGCTTCTTGAATAGGGGTCATGTTGTGGTACCCCAAACGCATTAAAGTTTCCAGCATAGCGCTGTTTTGGATGAAATGATTAAAGGGAGTTGTTTGTTTTTTCATGGTGAAAATAGTATCACATTTTTTTATAAAAACCTTACAATTATTTGGTATAATCAATAATTCAATTACATTTACGAAAGAGTCTTATGCAACGTTATCCAAAATTTAAAAGCTCCATTGCGTCTCGTGTTTTTGGCGTTTTTGCGTCAAAAGAGTTCCCAACATCCCTTCAAATTGCTATCAATAAAAGTTATGTTGCGATGATGAAGGTGGATTTGAGTGAATTTGAAGAGGCAACAAGCTATCCAAGCCTTAACAAGCTCTTTACACGAAAACTCAAACACAAACGTCTTTTTAATATCAATGAAAAAACAATTATCTCCCCATCTGACAGCCTCATTAGCGCCTCTGGAAACATTGAGAACAGTCTAGCCCTTCAAATTAAAGGCTTTTCGTACAGTGTACGTGCACTTTTGGGCGATTATATCGCTAAACAAGAAAAAGACCGCCTTGAAGGTGGTGATTTTATTAACTTTTATCTCGCCCCTCGTGATTACCACCGTTACCATGTTCCTATTGATATGCGCATTGCCAAAGCGGTGCACATTCCAGGAAAACTCTATCCTGTCAATTTTAAATGGCTTAGAAAAATTGAGGGACTTTTTGTGGAAAATGAACGTGTCGTATTAGAGTGCTACACCAAAGAAAACCAGCTTTTTTATATGATTTTTGTCGGTGCGCTCAATGTGGGGAAAATTGCATTTACGTTTGATGAGCGCATTCAGACCAACGCCCAAGGCGCTTTGCAACAATGCTACCTTTACGATGACCTCTGGCTTAAAAAAGGGGAGGAGATGGGTATGTTTGAGATGGGTTCAACCATTGTGATGCTCTTTGAAAAAGAGTCTGTTTCCTTAGAATTAAAAGATATTGCACATATTAAATTTGGACAAGCACTAGGAGAATTGAGTGGAAAGACCACACATTGCGACAATCAGAGAAATGAGCAAGGAGATGCGCCTCTTATACCTTGAGCATAACGAACATGCCAAAGAGAGTGCGCTACATCTTTTTTCAAAATTTTTCGACCATATCCTCACAGCACAAGATGGTAAAGAGGGGTTTCATCTCTATTTAAACCATCATGACCGTCTTGATGTGATTATTACGACCTTATCCTTGCCATTAATGACAGGGATTGAGGTTATAGAAAAAATTCGTCAGCATAACAGCGATGTTGCTATCATTGTACTCTCGGAATTGCATGAAACGCATCTTTTTCCTCAAACCGTTACCATCGGTGTGGATGGCTACCTTTTTAAACCACTGAGCCTCGCCCAATTTGCAACCACACTTCAAAAAATTCTTGATACGATTATTTTAAGACGAGAAAACCGTCAAAAAACATTGCTTTTAGAACAGTACAAACAGGTGACCAATGCCAGTTCGATTATCTCCAAAACCGATGCAAAAGGTCGAATCACCTATGTCAATGAACAATTTTGCCGCATCTCAGGCTATGAAGAAAAAGAGCTTTTAGGCAAAAGTCATAATATCATTCGCCACCCCGATATGCCACGAAGCACTTTTGAAGAGTTATGGCATACCATTAAAACAGAGAAAAAAATCTGGCAGGGCATCGTTAAAAATCGCTCCAAAAATGGTAAAAGCTACTATGTAAAAACAACCATTCAACCTCTTTTAAACGCACATGGTGAAGTGGAAGAGTATATTTCTCTGCGCCATGATATTACCGCCATTATGAGTGATAAAAAACAACTCTTTGATTTTTTAGAAGCACATAAACTCTGCGTTCTTATCCTCATTCAAATCGAAGATTATGCGATTTTAGAAAAATTCTATGATAAAGCCAGTATCAGCGAAATCGAACAGACATTTTACAAAGCACTTCTTTATCTTATGCCTTCCATTTGTGGATTTCAGAAAGTCTATTTTTTGGAAAATGGCTTATATGCCTTTGCCATTGATAGACGCAGTTGTCAAGTGAGTAAAGAGGAGTTATATGAAACCCTAGAGCAGTTTCTCTCTAACGTTAAGGAGTATATAATCAAAGTAGATGGCATTGAGTATGATATCTCCGTGGTGTGCAGTTATACCTATGGTGTGTTTAAAATCTTTGAAGATGCAAAAATTGGCATTGACCATGCGATTGCGACCAAAGAGTCGATTATTTATGCAGACGGACTCAGCGACATCGAATATCATACTGCTTTGAAAAATATTGAAACCCTCTATATGATTAAAACGGCGATAGAGAGGCAAAATATCCTCTCCTATTTTCAACCCATCGTCAATAACCAAACCCAACAGATTGAAAAATACGAATCCTTAGTGCGCCTTTTAAATGAAGAAGGAGATGTACTCGCCCCACACGCCTTTTTGGACATTGCGAAAAAAGGGCGCTACTCCACAAAAATTACCAAAATTGTGCTAGAAAATTCTTTTAATGCCTTGGAAAAAATCCCTAAAGTCGCTATTTCTATTAACCTCTCCATGCAAGACATTGAGCAAGAGAGCATTTTAGAGACGATTTACACGCTTTTACAACGCTACAAAAAACACGCCCCTCGCCTTATTTTTGAGCTTTTAGAGAGTGAAAATATGAAAGATGTTTTGCAGATTAAACAGTTTATCCACGAGGTGAAAGCACAAGGGGTTAAAATTGCGATTGATGATTTTGGAACGGGATATTCTAACTTTGAGCGCTTACTCTTTTTTGAACCTGATATTTTAAAGATTGATGGCAGTTTAATTAGAAATATTCATACCAATAGAGTCAATCAACATATTGTAGAGACCATTATGCTCTTTGCTAAAAAACAAAAGCTCACAACAGTCGCTGAGTTTGTTGAAAATGAAACTATTTTTAAAATGGTAAAAGATATGGGGATTGATTATTCGCAGGGGTATTTTTTTGGGAAACCTGAGCGTTTATAATCCTTTTTACATGTAAAGATGGAGTGCCAGAAAAACGACGAAAAAAGTAATATAAAAATTCAGAAACATTAATATTTTTTTAAGAAAATACATTATGTAGAAATCTCCTTAAAAGTTTAAACTTCTAGGATACTTACCTTTCAAGGAGCGTTCAACATGGAAATGTTAAAGATTGCAGTCGCCCTACTTACCATAGTGGCAGTGGTCTATTTTTTGGTTAAAAAATATGACACCAAACTTGTGCTTTTAGTTGCAGGTGTTTTTATGGCATGTTTTGCCTTAGCACCGATGAAAGCGTTTGAATCGTTTTCAAAAGTCATGGTTTCAGGTGGTCTGATTCAAGCGATTTGTTCGGTTTTAGGTTTTGCCGCTGTCCTTAAAATTACAGGCTGTGACAAACACTTAGTCGCCCTACTGGGTAATGTACTCAAACGTGCAGGCATATTTCTTGTTCCAGCAGCTTCTTTACTGACATTTTCCATTAACGTAGCCCTTCCCTCAGCCGCAGGCTGTGCCGCAGCGGTGGGTGCTATTTTTATTCCTTTGTTGATTCACTCAGGGGTACGCCCTGCTATGGCGGCGGCGGCGGTCTTTAGTGGAACCTATGGCAGTATGTTAAGTCCAGGACTTTCACACAATCCTTTTGTGGCTGATTTAGCAAAAGTGTCTGTTTTAGAGGTTATCAATACACACAAATTCGCTACGATTAGCAGTATCGTGGTGGCATCTATTGCCTTAGGACTTTTAGCGATTTACCTTAAAGAGCACAAAGGGTATGTCTCTGAGGATAAAGACTTTCAAATTGACACAACCTTTAAAATCAACCCTCTTTTTGCAATCGTTAATATCATCCCTCTAGCCATTTTAGTTCTTGGTTTTACAGGCTGGGTACCTTTACTTAAAATGGGCGTGCCTGAAGCGATGCTGATTGGTGCTTTTTTAGCCGTTATTATTACTCGCACCAATCCTGCAAAAGTCTCAGAAGGCTTTTTTAACGGTATGGGTGGGGCGTATGCGCAAATCTTTGGTATTATCATTGCAGCAACCGTTTTTGTTTCAGGTCTTCAAGCTTTAGGCGCAGTGAATGCCTTTATTTCTCTACTCATTTCCAACCCTAGCATGGCATCTATTGGCGCAACTGTTGGACCATTTTTACTGGCTGTTGTTACAGGCTCAGGTGATGCCGCGGCATTTGCATTTAACAAAGCTGTTACACCATTTGCGGTGGAATTTGGTACAACGATTGAGCGTATGGGCTCTTTAGCCGCCCTTAGTGGTGCCATTGGTCGCACGATGTCTCCTTTAGCAGGTGCTGCCATTATTTGTGCAGGATTTGCGAAGGTCTCTACCTTTGATATGGTCAAACGTACCGCATTAGGAATGGTTTTAGCACTGATCACTGCTTATTTTATGCTTGCATTTTAAGGATGCGATATGATTAATTCAGAGCGATTAAAAAGAGAAATGCAAACCATAAGCACCTTTGGGGCATTACCCCAAGGAGGCATGAGCCGCCTTGCTTTTTCCCAAGAAGAAGCCCAAGCACGTGCTTATATTAAAACATTAATGCAAGCTTTAGGAATGAATATTCGTGAAGATGCCATTGGCAATATTTTTGGGCGCATTGAAGGGGAACTTCCTCTTCCCGCCATTGCCATTGGCTCTCACTTAGATAGCGTTCCTTTAGGTGGCTTTTACGATGGAACGCTAGGGGTCATGTGTGGTCTTGAGGCGATTCGTACCATCAAAGAAAATGGGATTTCTCATAAACGCCCTTTGGAGCTGATTATTTTCTCCTGCGAAGAGTCCAGCCGTTTTAATATGGCAACGGTAGGCAGTAAAGTCATGGCAGGAAAACTCTCCAAAGAAGCGCTTGAAAACCTAAAAGACAAAGAAGGCGTGAGCCTTTATGAGGCAGCCAAAGCATTTGGATGTGCGGTTGAAACGATAGAGAGTGCAAAACTCCCACCCCATACCTTTTACGCCTATCTTGAGTTACACATCGAACAAGGGCCTGTCTTAGAAAATAAAGGCATTCCTGTGGGCATTGTTACAGGTATTGCCGCACCCATTCGCTATGAACTCACCCTGCAAGGCAGAGCCGACCACTCAGGAGCTACGCCTATGAATATGCGCTCCGATGCCCTTGCGTGTGCGGCAGAGATTATTTTACATGTAGAAAAGATTGCCAAAGAAGAAGCGGGAGAGACTACCGTAGCAACAGTGGGTTTTGCCAACGCAACCCCTGGTGTGCTCAATGTCATTCCAGGGAGTGTTCGCATGGGTATTGACATTCGAGATATTGACCAAGAGAATCTTGAAAAAGCGGCTTTACTGATTGAAAAAAGCATTGAAGAGATTGCTCAAAAAAGAGGACTCATCTATACCCTCAAAGAGCTCACCCACGACACGCCTGTCAGTCTTGATAAAAAAATCATAGAGACGCTTAAACGTGAAGCGCATAGGATTAACATTCCAACCCTAGAGCTTCCAAGCGGCGCAGGACACGATGCGATGCATATGCCTTATGTTGCCACGCACACAGGCATGGTATTTGTACCGTGCAAAGAGGGCATTAGCCACAATATCGCTGAAGAAGTGAATATGGATGATGTTATTTGCGCTACCGAAGTGATAACTAAAACCCTCATTACCTTAGCAAACGAAGGATAAAAAATGGATAACATTGCACAAAGAGCAAAAAGTTTAGAAAAAGAACTCATAGAAACACGTCGATTTTTTCACCAACATCCTGAAACAGGCTGGTTTACCTTTTTTACAACCGCTAAAATTATTGAAAAACTGAAAACCTACGGCTATACGCTCAAAATGGGGCGTGAGATTATGGTGCCAGAGGCTAGACAAGGCGTAGGCTCCAAAGAGGCACTGGAAGAAGCACTGCTTCGGGCTAAAGAACTTCTCTCTCCCGAAGAGTATACTCTTTTGGATGTGATGGAAGATGGTCTTACGGGCGTTATTGCCGAACTCGATACTGGACGTGAGGGACCTTGCATAGCGTTTCGTTTTGATATAGACGCTGTAGATGTCACGGAGAGCAAAGACTTAGCACACCGCCCATTTAAAGAGGGATTTCGGGCAGACATTGATGGCATAGCGCACACGTGCGGACATGATGGGCACATTACCATTGGCTTAGGACTGGCTAAACTCATTAGCGAGCATAAAGAGGATTTTAAAGGAACGTTTCGTTTTATTTTCCAAACGGCTGAAGAGGGAACCAGAGGTGCGGTTGCTATGGAAAAAGCGGGCATTTTAAAAGGGGTGGATTACCTTTTGGGTGCGCACATCGGCTTTCAATCTAAAAAGAGCGGTGGGCTCATTTGTGGGGTCAATAACTTCCTTGCCACCTCAAAATTTGACGTCACCTTTCATGGTACATCTGCTCATGCGGCAGGCGCACCTGAAGAGGGAGCGAACGCTCTTTTAGCTGCTGCTGAAGCAGCGCTGTTAATGCATGGCATTACCCGTCACAGTCAAGGCATTACCCGCATTAACGTGGGTGTTCTAAAAGCGGGAGAAGGACGCAATGTTATTGCACCCAATGCGTTTATGGCATGTGAAACCAGAGGTGTGACCACAGAGCTGAATGATTTTATGAAAGAGAAATGCATGAATATTTTAGAGGGGGTCTCTAAAATTCACTCGGTGGGATACAGTGTGAAAGATGTGGGTGGTACGAGTGGTGGCGATAGCTCTCCTTTTATCACTGAAGTGTATGAAAAAGCAGCCCTTGCCTCTCCGTTTATCGACAAGGATGACATTGTCAAAACATGCGATTTTGGCGCATGTGAAGACTTTGCACACTTTATGCAAGCGGTACAAAATCAAGGTGGACAAAGTGGCTATATGATGATAGGCGCCAAACTGGAAGCGGGACATCATAACCAAAGTTTTGACTTTGATGAGAGCTGTTTAGTAACAGGCGTTGATCTCTTTTTACGTGCAGCCTACACGCTAGGCGCTCAATAAAATCATGCGGAGGATTCCTCCTCTGCATCGTTACATGTAAAAAGAATTTACCTGCTTTATTGGATTGTTTTTAGGCAAAGATTCAACCCAAAATCACTAAAATTTCGTTATATTGTTTATTATGATTTTAAGGTTTTGCATGCGACACAACGCTTTGTTTTATGCTTTTTATTTCTTCTTATTTTTCAGTCATACCCTTATGGCGCAGGAAGAAAAACGTGTGCTCATTATTGACTCGTATCCTAAAAATTTTAAATGGAGCAATGATATTATCTTAGGCATCAAAGATGTTTTAGCAAAGTCGGACATTGATGCGGATGTCATCTATATGAGTGGCAAAGCGGCGACTCCAAAGGATGACTATACCACGCTTCGCAATCTCTTAGAGATCAAGCTCAAACATACCCGTTATGATTTGATTATTCCTGTGGATAAACATGCCTATATTTTTTTACTACGACACTACTATGACTTTTTTGTGAATGAGCGTATTTTATTTTCCAGTATGGACTTTTTTTCCTATGAAGATGCACTGAAACAAGGTCTTGCCAATAAAATTTCAGGAGTCCTCAAAGAAAGAGCCATTGAGGATAATGTCAAAATCATTCAGACGATGATTCCCTCTCTTAAAAAACTCTATATTTTAAATGAAAAAAATCCTGAAGATAAAACCAACATTTTCATTAAAAATACGCTTGATGCGATGCATTTAAAGTGTGAGATTGAGTATATTGGGGATTTAAGTCTGCAAGAGATGCGAGATAAATTTTCGACTTTTGTACCTGATGAAGCCATTTTATTTATCCCTTTTTACGGTGGAAATTACGACCAGTTTTACAAAAATTATAAAATCGCTTATACGATTGATCTCTTTCAAATTCCTGTTTTTGCCACAGATTCTTTTTTTATCACCAGAGGTATTGTGGGTGGAAAGTCTATTTTAACCTACAAATTAGGAGAAACCACGGCAGAGATGGCACAAGAGATACTCCGCAATCCCTCCACTCCTAACAAAATTGTGACGGATGAAAACCACGAATATATTTTTAACCATGAAAAAATCAACAAATTTAAACTAGAACCTTTTTTACTCAACCAGTCCTTGCGCTTTGTCAATACGCCTGTGCGTTTTTTAGACAAACATAAAAAATATGTCGATGCCATTTTACTCATTTTACCCCTACTCATTTTACTGATTTTAGCGCTCATACATAACATCTACATGCGCATTAAAGACGAGAAGAAATACCGTGAAAGCGAGCTTCAAAAAAACAAACATCAGCAGTTTATTATCCAACAATCCAAACTCGCTGAAATTGGAGAGGTCTTCTCCTCTATTGCCCATCAATGGAAAAATCCTCTCGTTGAAATTACCGCCTTGGTGCAAAAACACGCCTTTAGTGTCGGCAGTGCCTTTGATGAAAAAAATGATAAATACATCAATGACATTATGGTGCAAGTGCGCTACATGACCGATACTATCAATAGTTTTCAAGCCTTCATCATGCCCTCCACCACCAAAACCATTTTTGATGTCAATGAGGCGATAGAGACCATGATGAGCATCATTTCACATACCATCAAATACAACTATATTGATGTTAAAATCGACATTAGCCATGCAACCAATTTAATGGTACTTGGTTATAAAAACGAATTTATGCAAACGCTTCTTAACATTGTCAATAACTCCAAAGACCAAATCATGCATCAAAGAGAAGCCAAAAAAATCAAACGAGGACTCATCTCTATTGTCGTTTACAACCATGCACAAAATGTCATTATTGAGATTAGCGACAATGCTGGAGGCATTCCTGAGGAAAAACTTCCTTATATTTTTGATGCGTACTACACGACCAAAGAGCATGGGCATGGTATAGGTCTTTACATGTCAAAAGTTATCTTGGAAAATAAAATGAACGGAAAAATCAAAGCAGACAACACCGCTGAGGGTGCTCGTTTTACGATTACACTAGGAAATGTATCATGAAAATCTTACTTCTTGAAGATAACGCCTCGCTGTGCGATGTTATCAAAGATGTTCTTAGCCAACACGGTTACGATGTGAGAGTCTTTAACGATGGAGAGCAAGCCCTTGAAGAGCTCAATAAAGGATACCACTGTTTTATCATTGACATCAATGTTCCCTCGCTCGATGGCATTAGCATTTTAGAGTCTATTCGTCTGTTTAATAAAGAAGTTCCTGTCATTATCATCAGCTCCAATCACGATTTGGAGAAGATTCAAACCTCTTATGAAATAGGCTGTAATGACTACTTGAAAAAACCTTTTTTTATTTATGAGCTGGTACATAAAATCAAAAAACTCTGTCATATCGAGGCATCCACCGTTGAGTTATGGAAAGGATATGTCTATGACTTTAAAAACCAACGCTTGTTTAACCCTCAAAAAGAGGAGATTTTTCTAGGTAGAAAAGAGTATCTCTTTCTTGATTTATTCATCAAAGACACGACACGAACCGTTCCTTTTTTTGAAATTGATGAGTACGTCTGGCAAGGTGAAGAGACGAGCATTTTCAACATTCGAGCCCTCGTAAAACGCTTACGCTCAAAACTGCCAGATGGGGCTATTAAAACCATTAAAGAGGTGGGGTATCGTTTGGATAGTATCGTAGAGAAGTAAGCCTTTTTAAGACCTACCTCTTTTTACATGTAATACTAGAGATGGTTCATCATCTTAAGGGTAAGCGCATCAAGTGGCGTTCCCCTTTCAAGAAGCTTTTCTATTAACACTTTTTTGCGCTCTTTAGAGAGATTTTGACCTACTTTGAGTTTGAACGAAATCAAGGATGGCACGAGCTTATAGAGACTCACCGTTGAGAGCATTTTTTGATACATTGCATTGCTAGCATCAATTACATCGTAACCACCTTCAGGTTGTAGCTTTTGCATCAGTGCGTTAAGAGCCTCTACTTTTTCATCCATGCACGTTACATCTACAAGCGTACCTTCGAAGATAATTGACGCAAAAAACTGACTCGCAGGACAGGCAAAACGTGTGTTACTAAAATAGGAAGGTATCAGCGACAAAGGCTTAACAACACTAAATGAAGCGTTAGCGTTGGCATGCATCATCTCCATTTTTCTGCCCTCCTCTGCTCCATGATAGTACAAGGTCTCCTTGTGCCAGACAAAATTAAGGGGCACACCATAGGGTAGATGATTGACACTCAAAGAGAGCGTGCCATACTCACATGTGTGAAGTATCTCCTCAAGCAATGCCTTATCTTCACACGAAAATTCTAAACGTCGCATATTTTAATTTTCCATCTACATTTACTTTACGAAAACAGTACGACAAAAGCCAATGTCAGCATAATAAAACCTATCAAAAATTCCAAAACCTTCCATGCAATGGCTTTTTTAAAGAGAGGAGCAAGAAGTCTTGCACCATACCCTAAAGAAAAGAAGAAGACAAAAGAAGCACTCATTGCTCCCAAACCAAAGACCACTGCAAGCTCACCAAATTTCGTTGAAACCGACCCCAATAAAATAACCGTATCAAGATAAACATGTGGGTTGAGCCATGTAAATGCAAGGGTTAAAAGAATCGTTTTGAGCAGTGAACGAGGTGTTTCGCCTTCGGGTTTTAATTCATGCGACATCGTCCATGCGCTGTAAAAACTTTTCAATCCATAGATTAACAAAAATAAAAAACCACCATAACGTGCAAATGTTTGAAGCATAGGAAATTGTTCTACCAAATATCCAAAACCTGAAACTCCCGCAAAAATTAACGTAGCATCAGAAATAGCACACAGAAAGGAAACAATAAAGACATTTTCCTTTTTAATGCCCTGTTTCAATACAAAAGCATTTTGTGCACCAATCGCAAAAATCAACGATAAACTTAATCCAAATCCTGAAATAAATGCGTCCATAAACTCTCTTTTACTAAAATTTTATTTATTGTAACAAGGTTTTTTTCATTGTAAAAAGCACCTAGTCTTTATGGCTGTGGTACAAGTTTGTACCCATAGCCTTGGATATTTTCAATCAACTCATAATACAACTTGGCTCTTAGTTTATTAATGTACATGCGAACCATACATAGAAGAGTCTTTTTCACCCGAAATATCTGCATAATCGCCGACATATTGTGCACCAATTGTCAGAGGAAAAGAGATGGGTAAGCTATATGCAGCATCTAAAAAAAGTAAACTTCGCGCATCTTCTTGCGTTGTACCTTGCGCCGTAAGTTCTAATCCTTGAATCGATTTGTTTAGAGCATACAACATATAGATATTTTTATCAAAATTTTCCATATCATCAAAGCGATATTGGTATTGCGTTACAACTCCTGCCATTAAAATCGTATCAGGCAAAGAAGTATTGGTGATTGTAGCGCCTTCTAAAATATCATTATACATTCGTGAAGTTACGGTTGAAAGTAGCGGTGTATCAATGTATTGGCGACCAATTTTAATGACGGTTTTATCAAATGTATAAGAAAGATACGCTTCACTCAAGTCACTTCTCGAGGTTGCAACACTTGCATCTCTCTCTGATTGATTATGTCCTAATGCATGTGATGTTTGAAATGTAGCGCCTGCTCCAAACCCATAAAAACTTCCTGTAACATAACTTAACTCACCGCCTACTGCAAAGCCATGTTCATCACTGCTTGAGCCTGAAACATCAAAATCTCGATACATTGATTTTAAAGTTCCACTAACACTTCCTGCCTTAAAAGCGTCCGCTAACGTATCTGCGGATACATGAGTACTGAGCAACAAAGATGCCACCATCATAGATAAACTATACTTTTTTTTCATCAAAAAACTCCTCTTAAGTTGAATTTCAATGAAAATATTAAAAAAAAAGTATAAAAAAAGTATAAACTTTTATACTATTCAAATAATCCATAAGATTTTGCCCAATCAATATTTTATACCAAAAAGTATTTTTCTTAAGGCGTTACATGTAAAGCCTTTTTTTAATTTCTCTGCAATGCAAACTCTCTATAATACGCCATAAAAAAATAATTAAAAGGAATAGTGTTGATAACTAAAATAAATATGAATTCGCCTGAATTTATCGCAGAACTCGAAAAAACAGAAGCCTTTACAGATAAAGTCTGTGCACAATTTGGCTTTGCTTACACGCCTTTGGATGATGTGAAAGAGTCCATTCAACAAGGCTTAACCCGCAATAAGCTTATTTATGGCAAACGCTACTGCCCCTGTTTTATGGTAATTGGAGCAACCAAAGAGGAGCAAATTAAAGCAGGAAATCGCCTTTGCCCCTGTACCCCAGCCTTGAGTGTTGAAATTCCCCAAGAGGGCACATGTCACTGTACCATTTTTTGTACCCTAGAATATGCTCAAAAACTTGCTCAAAATGAAAATGTAGAAAAAATTGCTCATACCCATACACGAGGACTCAGTGAAGAAGAGTGTGCGCTCTTAATGAAAAAAGAACAGCTTGATGGTGATGAACTAGAAGCCTTAATGGAGGCAAGAGAAAAAGGAAGTGTAGACTTTCTTCTTGTGGATACGAGAGAGTGGATGGAGTGGGTTGGAAATCGCATCAAAGGAACGGATGTGCTTATTCCAACCACCAGTTTTCACAACGCCCTCTCTCAACTAAATGGCAAAGAGAACATTCCTTTGATTTTGTACTGTTACAGTGGAAGCAGAAGTGCGTATTGCCAACGGATTTTAAAACACATGGGCTTTAAAACCGTCCTCAATCTTGAATATGGCATTATGGCGTATTATGGGGAGTGCGAAAGCGGGGAATAAAAAAAGAGTGAAGTTAGCGTGTCGCTTCACTCAACGCTTCACGGCTTAACTCTTTTTTATTGCCTTTAGCATCATAATCGAGCCCTTTTACCACTTCACCTTCTTTAAACTCAATGGTACGCATGAGCTTTCCGCTAGGACTGTAAAGCTTTGCAATGCCGTTAGCTTTATTTTTGGTAAAAGGGGTTTCGCCTTGCAGGGTGCCTGTGGGGTAGTAAAATTTTGCAAGACCATTGGCTTCATCATTTTTAAACTGAATTTCGGTTTGAACCACACCTGATTCGTAATATTCCCTCTTTAAACCCTCAACTTTATCGTTTACAAAAGGGGTTTCGCTTCGAAGATGGCCTGATTCGTAGTAGGTTTTGCCTAAGCCTTCTCTTAGTCCATTTTTAAAAGGAGTTTCACTCTTCACTTGACCTGATTCGTAAAAAAATTGTCCCACACCATTGGCAGGTTTTTTGGTTTGAGTCTCAAGCAGTGTTCCATCCTCACGGACATCCAAATCTTCAACGCCATAGTAGCGCTCTGAAGCAAAAAGCATCAGCGCCGAACACAAAAGGCTTAGTATCCATTTCATTACACGAACTCCAAAAAAAGTTTACATGTAAAGATTTTACATGTAAACATCAAACAGTTATTAAACGTTAAATCTAAAGTGCATCACATCGCCATCTTGAACGATGTACTCTTTACCCTCTAAGCGCATTTTACCCGCCTCTTTTGAGCCTGCTTCACCTTTATAAGCAATAAAATCATCATAGCCAATGACTTCTGCTCGAATAAAGCCTTTTTCAAAATCGTTGTGAATCACAGAAGCGGCTTTGGGCGCTTTCCAACCTTTGACAATCGTCCATGCCCTCACCTCTTTAACCCCTGCGGTAAAGTAAGAAGCCAGACCTAGTTTTTCAAACGCCAAACGAATGATCTGCTTTAAGCCAGACTCTTTAACGCCAAGTTCTTTTAAGAACTCTTCCGCCTCTTCTTCTTCCAAAGCGACCATCTCTTCTTCCACTTTGGCACACAATACCACGACATCCGCACCCACTTCTTTGGCATGGGCTTTAACTGCCTTGACGTGTTCATTCTCTTCTAAAAGTCCTGCTTCATCAACATTGGCACCATAAATGATGGTTTTATTGGAGAGGAAACGTAGCTCTTTATCTAAGGCTTGAAAGTTCTCATCCTCTTTTTTCGCAAAGGTACTCACAGGCTTGATTTCATCTAAGTGCGCACGAAGTTCGGTGGCAATTTCCGCTAAGGCTTGCGCACCTTTTTCAAGTTTAGCCTGACGTTTGAGGCGGTCGAGCTTTTTATCGAGCTGTTGCACATCGGCAAAAATCAGTTCACTCTCGATAATTTCAATGTCACGAAGGGGATTAATGCTATTTTCAACGTGGGTAATGTTTTCATCATCAAAACAACGCACCATATGTAAAATGACTTCAACTTCACGAATATTTGAGAGAAACTGATTGCCCAGACCCTCTCCTGAACTTGCACCCTTAACCAACCCTGCAATGTCCACGAAATCCACCGTAGAGTGCTGAATACGCTCAGGATTGACAATTTTAGCCAGCTCTTCAAGCCTTGCATCTGGAACAGGCACAACCGCCTTATTTGGCTCAATCGTACAAAACGGATAATTCGCAGATTCTGCATTTTGCGCTTTGGTGAGCGCATTAAACGTGGTGGACTTTCCAACGTTTGGAAGCCCTACAATACCAACACCTAAACCCATACACTACCTTTATATTTTTTAAAGGTATTGTACCGCTTATGCGCTTAATGTATCTTCTTTTATTACTTTATCCCTCCGTTTTTCTACTTGATATATAGCCGATATTCGGCTATAATTTCAAAAAAAGCAGGAGGCTTTTATGCAAGAAACTGAAGCCTTTAGGCTGTTAAATATCCCTAGGAGTACCCTTAAGGAGTGGAGTAAACCTCAACACGCAAAACATAAGCTATACCTTCTCATTAAAAACACAGAGACAAAACGTGCTCTTCAAGCCATCACTCAACACATTCCTGATTCTCTTTTGACACGGCTCAATCGCAATATCAAAGAAGAAGAACAGTTCAAAAATGATGAAATTTTTAAACTCTTTTCTAAAAAAAGTTATGCCAAACTTACCATGAGGGAGCGTGTTGCTTTTGCAAAAGTAGTACGAGAGGTAGATACCTATGAGCTCCTCCAAGAGTTTTATGCTCATAAAATTACAACGCAAAAAGCATTTTTACACCTTTTTCATGGCTCACCCTTTGCAAAGCTTGATGCCTTTTCTTCATTTGAAGAGAAATTAACACACGAGATAGCCCATGTATGACTTTTCCAAACAAGCGCATATGTTAGGACTCGCTCTTGATGCATTAAAATCTATCGGCATTGACAAAGAGGCTAGCTTAGGTGGAGGTACGGCACTGAGTGCTTATTATTGGGAGCATCGTTATTCAACCGATATTGATATATTTATCAACAATGCGAATACTTTGAATGACATACGCACCTATTTTGCATCGTTACATGTAAACTATGACATTCGATTTCCTGGGCATTATGTGGAAATCCATCTAAGCTCAACTGAAAAAATACAATTTTTTGAAACATCACCACGTACCAAAGCACCTTGTATGTGCATGGATTTGTGGGGATTTAAAAATGTTTACATCGAAAGCGTAGAGGAAATTCTTGCTAAAAAGATACGTTTTAGAGGGGACAAAGGCAATACCCGTGATATTTTTGATATAGCACTGGGCGTTGATAAACACCCCTCCTTTATTGCAGAATCTCTTCAGTGGAAAGCATTTTCACACGAACATCTTGATGGTTTCAAAAAAGCACTCAAAAGCATTGTTTCATCAAAAGATTTGATGCAAATCTACGCAATGGAAATAGCCTTGATTGACCCTGCACCACTTTATCAGGAGCTTGCATTCACTGCCCCTAAAATATTATTGGAAAAATTATCTTAGTAGATTACATGTAAAGAAGTAGTTTAATAACCAAAAAGCTTCATTGTTTTTGAAATAAGATACAATAATACTCATCTACCTCATATAAAATTTTTAAATAAGCAGAAAATGAACCATGCAATCTTTTACATGTAAAACGTGTGAATGCTATAGACTACACAACAACATAAGTACTTTTGATGAAGAAGAGGCACAATTAACAGGCTCGGAAGAGCTATGTATTTTACATTGTGAAAAATCTGATTATTCTAAGGATTGGAATAAAGTTGGATTTTTAAATGCTTTCTATGACAAGCTCATTTTATTTCTTTATAATCAGAATGAAGAATTAAAGCGAACAGTTAGCTTAGAAGATTTTACAAGCTATTTTGATTATACAAATTCTCTTGACGCAACCCAAAAAGAATTTATTTCAAAACAATTAATAGCAGATATTACGTTTAGTCAAATATTTTTCCCTCAATTTAAGGGACAGGATACCTTTGATTATTCAAAAATAATTAGAAAATTGAGAAATATATGGTTTAACTATTGCAAATTTACGACAAGCTATCTACCTTTACAGCAAAAAAATCTTTTTTTTAAAGACTGTATATTTCATCAAGGGTTTTCACTGAGTGGAGGTGGATTTAACGTTTTAGGAAATGAAGATAATGTTGTATTTCAAATGTGTATTTTTAAAAAAGATGTCTCTATTGAATATACCGCAGATGAAGAAGAAAATGAAAACCAAACTTTAGAAATAGAACCAAACTTATTTTCAGATTGTCAATTTGAAAAAGGGTTTAGAGCGTTAAATATTATTTTTAAAGGTATGATTTTTAAAAATACTATTTATAATGAACATAAAGCTATTAAAAAACTTCGTTTAGAAAACTGTACGATAAGAGATTGATTTTTACTTGATGGTATAGAAATAGAGTCTTTAGATTTTAAAAATTCAATTTTTGAGAAAAAAGTAGAATTAACCCATTGTAATGTAAAAAACAATATTAGTTTCCATAATACACGCTTTCAAGCAACAGCAGATTTTTTTAACTCAACATTTCAAATATTAAAAGATGAAGAAGGAGAAGCTTCTTTTCATCGAACTTTTTTTGAAGACGCTGCCCTTTTCAAAGATGTCATTTTCAAAGAAAAAGTCAATTTTAAATTTACAACCTTTTCAAAAACAACTTCATTTAAAAATGCAAAATTTGCATGTTTAGACTTAGAAGATACTGTTTTTTTAGGGAGTACAAATTTTTCAAATATAAAAAATTTACAAGATAAAAGTATTGGAACACAAGAAATTGCCAATCGAGAAACTGCAAGATTTATCAAACATGAACTCGATAAAATCAGTAATATTATTGACTCAAATAAATTTTATGCGATTGAAATGCAAAAACAAGAAAAAGAGCTTAGTTGGAAAAATAACTTCATTGATAAATTAGTATTTTCTCTCCATAGACTTACTTCAAATAACTCACAAGATTGGTTTTTGACATTTTTTTGGATTATGGCTATTAGCTGTGGTTATGCATATTTTGACAATAGTAAAGTAGTTATAAATGATTATGAATGTGTTGCTTTTGCTAAAGTGTTTTCTTTTAGTGTCTATTTGGGACTCTTAGTATTTGGAATTTATATAGTCAAAAAATACGAAAAATTTTGTACACTTTTTACGTCAAATATTTTTAGAAGTATTGTATTGATTTTTATAATATCACTCTATATGTGTTTAACCAATGACTATAATTTGGCTGAATTAGCACATTCTATGAACCCATTTTCAACGATGTTAGGACAGGATAAAATTACAATAGGAGGCCTTATATATAAAGCCTCATTGGCATATTTAATATACCAATTTATCATTTCAATCAGACAAAATACCCGAAGAAAATAGTTGATAACACTTAGCAGTACTTATGCGCTTAATGTATCTTCTTTTTAAGGTCGCCTCGGTAGATAATATCTTCAATTTTGACGTTATCATCGTTTAAAATAGGAGGCACGACATCAGCATTTTGGAGCTTTTCTCGCTCACTATCCAACTCATCTTCGCTGTACGCCATCATCATTGTCGCACTAATAACATGCGGTGTCGCTTCTATTTTTTTAAGCTTTTTCATCTCTTCATCAATGTTTTCACCCTCAATGGTAAGTACGATTTTCCCTGTATTTTCATCGCTAAAATGATAATCACAAAAGTCACTCGCATCAAACAAATCAATCAACGCTTTTACATGTAAAGGTTTTGCTTGTACAACAATACTGGATATATTCATGGGAGTCTCCAAATCATAATAAATTTATCATCGCTTGAGCTAACCAGCTCTTTTTCTGAGGCAAAAAGGATGGTATTGAGTGTGCTTTTTTGCCCTTTTAGGATGTGCATTTTACTTTTAGTCGCCACACTAAAAAGGAGAATGTCATTTTCTTGATTAAAGGCAAAAGCTGCTTGTGTAAGGTTGGGAGAAAGTGCGCCTGTATAAATCAAAAAAGGCGCATCAAAACGAACAAACGCTTCATCATTTAAGGAATAGACAATGCCTCTTCTATCTTGCCCTGCACATAAAATTTTATCTTTTTTAAAATCTACCTTATAGACATTATCAACATTGCCACCTTTGAGTACTTTAATAATATTTCCACTGAACACATCACTAATGGTAATTTCTCCTGATTCACACGAACTTGCAACCATGCTTCGACTTTCATTCATCGCAAAATCACTAAAATGAGAAGGGTTGAGTTGCTTGCTATAGACGGGTTTGTTTAAAGCACTATCCCACAAAATTAACTCATTACTTAGAAGCGCCACTAAAATGCGATTTTTATCGACAAATTTTGCTTTGGCAATAATCATATTCGCTTTAGCATCAATCAACACTCGAGGCTTACCCTCTTCCACCACATAAAGCTCTCTTGCGCCACTGCTCGCTTGCACCACTGCCAAATAACGGTTTTCAAATTTATCGACTGAGAAAATCTTAGGAGCGACTTCATCGCCTGTAAAATCTTTTATTTTTGGAAAAAGAATTCTGTTTTGAAGCGAAGCATTTTTCAGGTGATACACATCAATACTCCCTGCACTCGTCCCTGCTAAAAGCTCATCCCCTTTTATCTCAATTTGGTAGACAATACCACTCGCTTCTATCGTAGCGTGGGGACGTATTTCCGCACTGATGAGCGCACTTAAAATGGCACACCATACACTGATAAACTTCATGACTCCTCCTTTTCATACACATGCATTGCATCACTAGGGCACCTATTCACGCACATGCCACATCCATTGCACAGTGTAGCATTTATTTGAGGACGAAAGAGCCCTAAAAAATGAATAGCACGCATTTCACATGCATCTAGGCAACTTTGACACACACTTTGGTGCCACGCCATGCAGGCTAAAATATCAATTTTTACTTTTACATGTAAAGATGGTGTAGGATTACATGTAAAACTAAGAACATCTTCATCACAGGCTTTGGCACACGCTTCACAAAAGGTACATCCCCCTTTGCTAAAATCAAGATAAGGCGCATTCGTGGCATCTAAGACGATAATATTTTCTTCACATGCACCCACACAAGACTTTGCCTCACATGAATAACACGCTTGTGAAAAATCAATCCCCTCTTTATGGTAAGGAGGACGCACACTGGGCTTATTTTGATTTTTTTCTGCGTCCTTCTTACCAAAAAGAGAGGTAAAGACCTCTCTTCTGCCACGCTCTTGCATGACTACTTCACGCCCTCATTGAGGGTATCAAGAAGGTTTGAGCGTGCCACACCCTCTTTTGAACGATACTCTGGTTCAAACTCATTTTTGACCAAAGGCTGATTGTTCGATTGTGGTGCATGGCATGCATTACAGTTATAACGAGCTTGACTCATTTCTGTTAAAACTTTTTGTGTACGCATATCAAAGAAATGCGATTTTGGAATCGGTGTCGCTTTCACGGCTTCTGCCACTTCTGGAAGGTGACACCCTGTACACGCATTACTCTCTTTTGTCATATCCAACATACCCTCAACATCGTGAGGAATCATTGGAGGAGCATTTTCAAAAGAGCGCTCAAATACTTTAGACTCACCTGCAGCGACACTTGAGTAGGCTGTTGATTCAGCTAGTACCGTTTTTTCGCTGTATAGGTCCACCTTTCTAAGCCCTAATTCTTCCTCTTTATACGATTGTGACACGGCACATCCTGAGGCAACTAAAATACCTAATAAAGAGGCTAATATTAATGTTTTTCTACTCATCATTCTTTTTCTCCTACATTTGTGTTAATGTAATTTCTTACACCAAAAAAGAGCGCATGACTCTCACACACCTCAACACATCTGCCACAATTGGTACACTCTCCTGAGACAATTGCTCCACTGCTTTTGGAGACAATTCCAAGGACATGTTTCTCAGGACATACTTCTTTGCATTTCATACATGAAGTACACACCGTATGGTCGTGTTTAACACGCACCAAACTCAAGCGCCCAACCAGAGAGTAAAAGCCTCCCAAAGGACAGATATGCCCGCACCAGCCATGCTTTACAGCAAACAGATCAAATAAAAAGATACACAGTAAGGCTGCGCCACCCATGCCCATACCAAAAATCAACCCTCGATGCAACATACCAATAGGGCTAAGCATTTCAAATGCTGCAACACCCATTGTCAACGAAAGAATAATACTAAGACCTAAAACCCAGTAGCGTACATTACGACTTAACCAGATTTTGCGCTCAACCGCACGATCTAAGAGAAAAAACTTTCGTGTCCAATTTGCCGCATCGGTCACGAGATTCATAGGACAAACCCATGAGCAAAACGCACGACCGCCCACAACCATATAAAAAAGTAAGATAATCAGCGCGCCTAAAAGCACATCCATCCCCACAAGCACCCCTGCTGCGAACATTTGAAGTACCGCAAACGGATCCGCTAGAGGAATCGTCCCCATCACCAATGAAGAGCTTAGATTTCCACTTAGAAGCATAAAACCATACGCATTTGCAGCCATATAAAGCCCTAAAATGCTCAGTTGCACCACACGTCTTGCCAGAGTAAACCGATGCGTTAGAATCCATGTTTTCATTTGAACACCTCCTCGTCCGCATTGAGATAATCTTGAGCGCTTTTTTCGCTACGCTTTGTACGTGTTGTAACATCACTGCTTTGCGTCTCTAAGCGTTTTTCATCCGAAGCATCCCAACCCTTAATATAATGCCCTCCAATAGCCCCTTTAGCCACTTCTAAAGGCAACACATGAATGGCAGCTTTTTCAGTCACACAGGCGCGTTCACATAGCCCACACCCTGTACACATGGTACTATTGACAATAGGAACCAAATAAGCGTGTTTCCCTGTACGCTCATTACGGCGATACTCTAAGCTAATCGCACTATCCATAATCGGACAGGCTCTATAACACGCATCGCATTGAATACCCCAAAAAGCAATACATGACTCAACATCAACGACCGCAAGTCCCATTCGTGCTTTGGTAATATCTAACTCTTTCTTACCTTCCACAACACGTGAGACGGCGTGTTCATCTAACGCACCTGTTGGACACACAGGAACACAAGGAATATCCGTACACATATAGCACGGAACTTCTCTTGGGTTGAAAAACGGTGTACCCAAAGGTTTGTTATCACCAGGTTTTGCAAGGTTTAGCGTATCATAAGGACACGCTTCGACACATTGCCCACACTTAATGCACAAACGTAAAAAATCCACCTCTGCAACGGCTCCAGGTGGGCGAAGAATGAGTGGTGCTGCTTTTGCTTCAGCGATATAACCACTCCAGACCATACCGCCAAGTGCAGAAAATCCAACGCTTTGTGCCATGAGTGTCAGGAACTTGCGCCTGGCTGTGATTTGTTGTGTTGCATGATTACTCACAAGCTATCCTTTCTATCCTATTTGTGACCTATTTTTGAGTTAAGGAGTTCATTGGCTATTTTTAGAAACACACTTACCTCTTTTTGGTCATACATTATTGCAATTATGCTTTGTACAATTTAACCGCACATTTTTTATAATCGGTTTGTTTTGAGATTGGACATGTCGCATCAAGACAAACTTTATTGATCATAACTTTCTCATCAAACCATGGAACAAATACCAATCCACGTGGTGTTCTGTTACGACCTCTGGTTTCAACACGTGCTTTACATGAACCACGACGACTCTCAATCCAAATCATATCGCCTTGTTTGAACCCTTTTGTTTTGGCATCTTCTGGGTGCATATAACAAAGTGCCTCAGGAACCGCACGGTAGAGTTCAGGAACCCTCATCGTCATCGTTCCACTATGCCAGTGCTCTAACACACGACCTGTACATAACCATGTATCATAATCTTTATCAGGCATTTCACATGGATCCATATACGGTCTAAAGAAGATTTTTGCTTTATTTTTAAGGGAATAAGTCTCTTCTGTGGTTGGTTTTACCAAGTTACCTTTTTTAAGGGCTTTTGCAAAATCACCATAGAAAGCAAAATCGCCATTGCCTGCTTTTGCAGCATACGGATCGTATTTTGCATTAAAACGCCATTGAGTCTCTTTACCATCTACAACAGGCCATTTCAAGCCTCTTACTTTATGGTAAGTATCGAAGTCTGCAAGATCGTGTCCATGACCTAATCCAAACTGACGATACTCTTCCCAAATCGCTTTTTGAATAAAGAAGCCATATCCTTTCCACTCTTTACCATCACTACCCATAACACCACGGTTATCGCCGAAGACTTCACTGTTATCAAACCCTTTACCAATCGCATCCTCTGCTTTAAATGATTTGAAAAAGTCATTGGCAAAAAGAACATCATACATCGTATCTGTTTCTTTATAGCCCATTGCTTTTGCCGCTTCAATGACGTTTGGTATTTTGCCACCTTTAATCGGTTGCTCACCCCAAAGCTCTTTAATCGTGAAGCGTTTTGAAAGCTCAATCCACTGCCATGTGTCACTCATCGCATCACCCACAGGAACAACCTGCTGTCTCCAGTGTTGCGTTCTTCGCTCAGCATTGCCGTAAGAACCCCACTTCTCATAAATCATCGCTGTTGGTAAGATAAGATCAGAAACCTTAGCTGAAATTCCAGGATACGCATCTGAACAAACAATAAAGTTATCGAGTTCACGAGCTGCTTTAATCCAGTGATTTGCATTGGCCGTATCTTGGTAGGGATTACAAACGTTGACCCATGCAAATTTGATTTTGCCACTCTCAATGTGTCGGTGGATATTCATAATGTGTTGGTAACCCATTGGGTTAAGTGTGCCTGCTGGAAGTTTCCAAATTTTCTCAGTTACCGCTCTGTGTTTTGGAATAGAAACATCCATGTCCGCTGGGAGTCGGTGGGTAAAAGTTCCTACTTCACGAGCCGTTCCACACGCACTAGGCTGTCCTGTAAGGGAGAACGCACCTTCACCTGGTTTGGCTTGTTTCCCTAAAAGGAAGTGAACCATATAAGATTGCTCATTGACCCACGTACCTCTTTGGTGTTGGTTAAAGCCCATTGTCCAAAAACTAACGACTTTTCTATTTTTCTCAATATAAAGATTGGCAAGTTCTTGAAGTTTTACTTTGAAATCTTCTAATTTTTCGTCTGGATTACCTTTAGAAATTTTAGCCACATAATCAAGCGTATACGGAGCTAAAGCTTTTTTGAAATCTTCAAAGGTAATTTCCCAATGTGCACCAGCTGCGCCTGCTTTGTCCATTTTCATAACATCGCCTGCTTTAACACCTAAGTGTGCAAGTCCTGGAGCTTCTTTTTCAGAGATGACTTTAGCATCTTCTTTTTTAATGACTTCAAGTTCTTTTTCAGAATAGCCTAATTTTTTAGCCTCTGCTTCACTTCTCATACCATAACCAATGTTCGCAAACCCTGTTGTAAAGATAGTGTTTTTCTTCACAAAGTCCCAATCAATAGATTCTGGATGATTGTACACAATCTCACGTGCGATGTAGTTCCAAATCGCTAAGTCTGTACTTGGAGAGAAGATAATCTCAAGATCTGCAAGATCCGAACAGCGGTGTGTATACGTAGAGAGGTTTACAACTTTGACACGATCAGGGTTTGTGAGTTTTCTATCACTTACACGTGACCATAAAATCGGGTGCATCTCTGCCATATTGGCACCCCATGTTATGATAGTATCGGTAATTTCAATATCATCATAACAGCCTGCTGGCTCATCAATACCAAAGGTTTGCATAAACCCAGCAACCGCTGAAGCCATACAGTGACGAGCATTTGGGTCAATTCCGTTGGCACGAAAACCCGCTTTCATCATCTTCGCAGCAGCATACCCTTCTTGAATGGTGTACTGACCTGAACCAAACACACCAATCGCCTCTGGACCACCCACTTTAAGCGCTGCTTTGATGTGTTTTTCCATCTCATCAAACGCACGTTTCCATGAAACAGGTTTAAACTGACCTTTTTTATCAAACTCACCTTTATCGTTCATACGAAGAAGGGGTTGTTTTAAACGATCCGCACCGTACATAATTTTGGCGTTAAAATAGCCTTTGATACAGTTAAGTCCACGATTGACGGGAGCGGCTGGATCACCTTTGACCGCAACAATTTTACCCTCTTTGGTCGCAACCATAATACCACAACCGGTACCACAGAAACGACAGACGGCTTTGTCCCATCGCCAATTAGCTTCTGCTTGCGCACCAGCAGCTTGAAGCTCAGCGGGTACACTAATACCCACCGCAGCCGCAGCACTAGCAGCAGCAGATGTTTTGAGAAAGTCTCTTCTTGAAAGCGACATATTGATACCTCCTAATTTGAGTTACGAGGAGATTCTATCACTTAGCAAAAATCCAATCTATGACTTAAGTCAATAATTTAATTCACAAAATTTAATCTTTTCCTCACTTTGGGCGTTACATGTAAAAAGTATTTGTAGTGTTTTTTGTAGAGTTGTGTAAAGATTGAAGAAGAAACAGTGGCATGACTACCACTGTTTTAAACTTACAGTTGGCTCTAAAACGCATATCGCTGGTATTTTTAGTCGAAGCGTCTTCAACTTTGTAGGTGTAAAAGTCCTATTTTTCCTCTCCTTTAGGAGTTTGGAGTATAATTGCCCCTTTAGTTCAGCTGTGAGGATTTTCATGTTAAAAGGTATTTTGACACTGTTGGTGTTTCAGTTTATCGGTGAGTGTTTGGCAAAATTGTTTACGTTAAAAATCCCAGGAGCCATTATTGGGATGGTTTTTCTTCTTCTTTTTTTAATCCTAAGAAAAAAGAGCTTTCATGCGCTTGATAACTCCGTTTTTTGGTTGCTTCGTTATTTGCCGCTGTTTATTCTACCCTCTGCTGTAGGGATTATGACGCAATTTGACACCATTGCGAACGAAGCGTTAGCCATTCTTTGCTCTTTGGTTGTAGGAACATTTATATCACTCTGTTTTAGCGCTAAACTTATGGATATTTTAATCAGCAAAAAAGAGCAATGCCATGAACACTGAAGCCCTACTTTCTTACGTATCATCAACGCCTTTGACATGGCTTATTTTAACCATTAGTGCTTATAAAGTGGGAGTATTTGTGTATGAAAAAATGGGGAAAAATGCTCTTTTTCAACCTATGATTATTGCATTATTGCTGATTTTACCTGTTGTTATTTATGCAAAAATTCCTTTTCAAACCTACTTTCAATCTCTACATTTTTTGCACTTTTTTCTAGGACCAGCAACGGTAGCACTCGCACTTCCGTTATACAAGAATATTGCCTATATTAAAGCCTATTTTGGTCCCATCACCATTACACTTTTTGTGGGTGGCTTGTTTGCTATCTTAAGTGCAGTAGGTATTTTGTACCTATTTGGAGCTTCTCACGCTACCATGCTTTCAATGACCACCAAATCCATTACCACGCCTATTGGAATTATTGTGGCGCAAGATATTGGTGCTATTGTCTCCTTATCGATTGGATTTATTGCTATTACGGGACTTTTAGGTGTGTTATTTGGCAATGTGGTTTTTAAATGGCTGAACATTAAAAGTGACGCGGCTAAAGGTTTTTCACTGGGGCTTGTTGCCCATGCCTTAGGAACTTCTAGCGCAGTTGAAATTAGCGAAAATGCTGCTGCATTTGCCGCCCTTGCTATGGGACTTAGTGGCGTTTTAACTGCCATTTTACTCCCCATAGCTATTCACTTTTTATAAACCGTCTTGGCGTATCGTTTTTTTAAAATACCATACACGGTAATAATAATCCAAAAAACCTCTATCAGAAAAGAGCCTAAATTAAAATGAAACCAGAGTGAAATAATCAGTAAAATTGCCCCAAAAAGGTTGAGGTACTGAAACGTTGAAGAGTGACTGTTCACCCGATGCGATTGCAGTAAAAAATAGGCATACACCACCAACATCATACCCACTGTTCCAATGGCGTGGTAAATATCCATAAAACCCCCTTAACTATCAAAAGGGCTATTTTAGCCTATTTTTCTTGCTTAAAGGGGTTTACATGTAAAGATTATGCGTCGTTTGTTTCTTCTTTTGGCGGTGCGTGTTCAACCATCTGATTTAAGCTTTTTTTGAGCTTTTGAAGCATTTTATTGACATGAATAAGATTTTCAGCCGATTGAATTGCAATATCCTCTGTGGCATTGACATTTTTATCGAACGTTTTTTTCTCATTCTCATCAATACCCATCTCATCAATCGCATCTTCCACATCCAGTGCAATTTGTTGGAGTTGAGAGACAGCACTTTCTGCTTTTTTAAGGGCTTCTTCGCTCTCTTGCATCGCTTGATTCACTTTATAAACAAACTGAGAAATATGTGAGGATGCTTCTTTGAGCTCATCTTCACTGTGCGATGAAAGATTAACATTATGCTTGGTTAGGGTACTTAAATCACTTTGGGCTAGCTCTTTTGCTTTTTGCACAAAATGCTCTAAATGCTCTATAATTTCCTTGCTCATCACAAAAGCGTACAAAATAATAATCAATCCCACCAAAAGCCCAATATATTGAAACTTCAAAAAGGTATCATTTTTTTGTTCACTATGGTCTGTATAGAGCCAAACCGCTTCATCCATCGCATTTAAAAGCTGAATATTTTTTTCATAAATATACGCCAAATGTCTATTGATTTTGCTCTCTTGCTCTAAAAGTGTTTCCAAAAAGACGGCATACTCTTCCCAATAGTCATAATTTTCTTTTACAATAGAATAGACCTGTGGCGCATTTTTTACAGCAGGGTCATCCAAAAAGCTTTGAATCGTTTTTTCATACAATGCTTTTGCATCTGCGTAAATGAGTAAGTCTTGTGCATTGGCTGTATTTAAATAACGACTAACATAAAGCCCCATACGCTGAGAAAGCATGCGTTGGCGACCAGAGAGGTCAATATGGACATTGCTTAAATTTGCACGCACCATGCGTTGCACGACGCTATCAGAAAGATACAGCAGTTTTTCAATCCGTCCTGCTAGAACTTCCATATCGGGTCGTACTCCTTCGATGTCACTTTTAAGCTCTTCAATATGAATGCGAAACGGTACCCAATAGCCCATCACTTCTTCTAATTTGGTTTTGATTTTTTCATTTTGAGGAGCGTAAATCCCCGTAGTTTCATTGCCATAAAGCAAATCTTTGAGACTATTTTCAAAAAGATTAACTGCGGTATTGAGTTCTCTAAAATCATTGGAATGACGATGCGCAATAAAGAAAGCCTCTTTACTCATTTTTTGAGAAAGCATCCGCTGCTTGCCTGCAATATTAATAATATACGAATCTTTTTTGCTCATTTGATTCATCATTACGGTTAAAGAAATAATAAAAATAATGACAAAAGAGAGCAATCCCCCTGCCAAACGCATCTTGGTGCTAATCGTTGTTGGTTTTATCATCGGTTGTGCCTATTCATAAATATCTTTGAGTTCTTGAACATTTAAAATAACAATATGGTTTTTTTCGATTTCTATGATTCCATTACGGGTCAATTTGTTTAAAATACGCGAGAGTGTTTCAGGTTGAATATGCAACATATAGGCTATTTCGTGTTTTTTGAGTTTATTAAATGTCTCAAGCTCATTTACTAGCATATGTGCTACTTTTGCGGTACCATCAAACACCACGTCGCGACTAATAATACACTGCATTTGTTGAATCATAGAAAATGACTCTTCTAAAATTTTTTTCATTAACCGTTGATTGGCATAAATCATCTCTCGAAACGGAGTGCTTTTAATATGCAAAATCGTGCTATCTTCCAAAAACTCAGCATTGGCATAACAGCTAATAAAAAAACTATCAATCAATTTAGAAACATTAAAAATCAGCGAGTTGGAGTAGAGTTTATAAAGAAAAATTTCATTATCAAAACGATCCACTTTATAAAACTTCACCGAACCTGAGATAATGTAAAAAATAGCATCTTTGCTATCTTTCTCATAAAAAAGTACATCACCCGCTTTATGATGATGTACCGTACAAAACGAAGCGATAGTGTGAATGTCCTCTTCTTCTAAAGAATGAAACAATGGTAAAGATTGCAATAAAAGAAACTGTTCATTTGCCATTAACACCTCTTTAGGATTTAGTGATTAAACGTAGCGTTTTCTACAATAATCTTATAAATATATCCCGAACCAAAATCTTTGTCAATGGCAACAACACCGCTTGCGGTTACGATATCTCCTACTTTAGGTAATTCTTTTGAGGTAAACACAATGCGTCCAACCTCACTTCCCTCGCCTGTTCCATCTTGAATATGAACCCAATTTCGTCCCATAATATTTTGTGAAGCTTTGACGACCTTTCCACGAATAGCAATCGTTTTTCCATTTAGCGTTGGGCGTTTTTGTAACACCTCTTTCACATTCATCGACCCCTCTTTTTGATACGGTGAGCGTTCGACCACGTCTGTAATCAACGCTAAATTTCCTTTTTCAGAGACATTGGTGCGGTGTTGGAGGTTGGATGCGAACATTAACTCATCAAAGGTACGATTGAGTGCCTTACTTTGAAAGTTTTTCGCACGCATCTCTTCTTCAAAACGTACTTCCAGCCCTTTAGGAATCTCCACACCCTCTACGGCTATCCAATAACTCTTCTTTGCATCTTCTATCTCAAGGTACGTATAACCACCACCATGAATAACATCTTTAATCACACCCTCATGAATATCTCCTGCATATAAACTCATACTACAAGCAAATGAGGCTAAAAGCGCCGTTGTTTTTTTCATTTTTCTTCCTTTAATTGTTTATTTTTATACGAAACGAGAATCAGCAATGTTACACAAAAAAGACAAATATAAACCCAATGAGGAATCGGCACAGGATCACCCGTGGCATACGAGTGCATCCCTGCTAAATAAAAATTCACCCCAAAATAGGTCATCAAAATAGAACCAAATCCCAACAAAGAGAGCACAGCAAAAAAGTAGTGCGAAGAGAGTTTTGGAATTAGCCTTACATGTAAAATAATTGTATAAATAATAATAGAAATATACGCCCACGTCTCCTTAGGATCCCACCCCCAGTAACGTCCCCACGACTCATTCGCCCAAATCGCCCCTAAAAAGTTCCCAATCACCAAAAGGCTTAAGCCTAAGATAAGTACGACTTCATTCATCACGCTTAAGCTTAAAATCGCTTTTGTAATGTTAGAAGAGCGTTTACATGTAAAGAGTATAAGTGTAAAAAATCCCAGCGCACACCCTAGAGCAAAAAAGCCATAACTGGCTGTAATCACCGAGACATGAAGACTGAGCCAAAAAGATTTTAAAACAGGCACAAGGTTGGTAATTTCAGGATCGATATTTCCTAAATGCGCCACAAACATAAAAATGCCTGCCATCATCACCGAACCAGAAAGCGCAAAAAGTGAGTGACGCATAAAGAGCATACAAAAAAGCAAACACGACCATGCGATGTAAATCATCGACTCATACGTATCGCTCATCGGTGCGTGAGAGCTAACATACCACCTCAGCGCCAATCCCAATGTATGCAAAATAAAGAGTAACCCCACTCCGTAAAAAAGAGGTTTGAGCCTTTTATATGTAAAGATATGTGGGGCAAAAACCTGCCCAAATGCCGCTATGAGCAATGCGATACTCACCAACACATACGCTAAGGTTAAACGCTCAAAAATCTTTATCTGATTGTAAAAAATCTCCACCTTCACATGCGTTTTTGAGGGCATAATGTGTGATCCATAGCGTGTTTGAAACGCCTCAAAAGTTTTTACATGTAAAGAAGCTTTTTCATAGTTTCGCTCAAACAAAGCATTGGCAAAATGCACCGAAGATTCTTGCACCTCTTTGAGCTCTTCGCCTTTACCCTTCATAATGAGCTGCTCAAACGCCACCCATGTATGATGTTCATCGCCAATCACAGGAAAGAGTTTAAACAACACCCCTTGGTACATCATAAAGGCGATGCTCAGCCTCTCATCGACTTTAATTACATCATTTTCAAAGGTTCCTCGTTGGCTAGGCTTAAGCGCTAAGGCTTTGTGTAACTCCTCTTCAAGCTTATAGCGATGTCCCTCAAAAAAATCCTCAAAACAAAGCAGTTTTTGTGTCGGTGAAACACCAACAAACTCCCTGAGTTTTGGCGTTTTGGTTTGAATCATCGGCAAATTTTTCCACAAGCTTGGATGCGAGAGCATTCCTAGCGCAATTTGCGTTGGATTCATGTCATACAAAGCGCTTTTGCCACTGAGTTTATAGAGTACCTCTTGAGCGAGTGTATCAAAAGGTTTCATGCGTCCCATACGAGATTGCACCACAAGCTCTCCAAACGCCTCTGCGACGTGTACACTGTTGGCTCGATGCTCATCCAAATAGGTCTGAACATAGTCACTGTGCGAAAAAAGTGGAGTTTGTGTCAAAAGTATCAGCCCAACAAGCAAGGAGGTCTGTTTCATCGAAGCAAGAAGCTTTGAAAAGCGTGATGTTTTATCGAAAAGATTAAAAATAAGTCCTAAAAACAAAAGCGCATATCCTACATACGTCACTTCAACCCCTGGGTCTTTGGTTACGGAGAGAATCGTTCCTTTTTCATCAGGGTCATAGAAGGTTTGAAAAAATTTATACCCTTTGTAAGTAAGAGGCTCATTCATGGAAATATGCGCATCAAAGCTTATCGTGCCATCTTCAATACGCACATCGCTGTTATACGACGAAGGTGCCTTACTTCCATAGTAACGCTCCATCTCAAAATCTTTAAGATGCACAGTAAAAGGAAGGGGTATTTCGTCATTGAGTTCGGTAGAAAAAATGGTGTTCGCACTGCTGTTTTCACGAATTTTCATCACACCATCCACCCCAAAATAACGGGTGAGCCCTGAGCCAATGAGCAGTACAATAAAAGCAAAATGAAACGTAAAACGGCTTACATGTAAAAACATTTTGGTGCGATAAAGTACCAACGCGATATTGAAAGAGGCTAAACACAAAAGCACTTCATACCAAAGCGCATCATAGACATAATGCCTCGCAAACGCCGTACCAAAATCATTCTCTAAAAAGGTTGCAACCGCAGCCCCTAGCGCTAAGGCGATAAGCACAAACAGCATGGTCTTATACGAACGCAAAATGCTAAGTAACACCACAAAATCCTTTATGTTATACGAAAAAACGTAACCCTCACGTCGCTTTAGTATAACATAAAGATGAAGGAGAAAACCCCTTCATCTTAAATCATACTTACTTTTTATTCCAAGATGATTTACCATCGTTAATGGTATCAACATCTTTGTAAAGCTCAGGATTTGCTCTTCCTTTTGCTTTTGCCTCTTTTTTCCACTCTTGCTCTAGCGTTTGTTTAAACTTCATTTTCTCAGCAGACAAAGCAGCCATATCGACTTTAGCCAATTTTTGAGCTTTATCTTTGCTATCAAAATCAGGTGCGATATAATCCATTACACCGTGTTTTGCTAAAATTTTAACCAAAAGAAGACGAGCATTTTGTGCATCATCATTTCCAGCTGCGAGTAAACGTAATGTCTCTTCAGGCGCATGGAAGTAGTTACCATGAGCTGCAATCGCCATATCCGCTTTAAACTGTCCATGACGAATCAATCTACGAACTTCTTTAAGCTCATCATCACTTGCACCCACTTCAATTGCTTTAGCTGTCTCTAAGTGTGCTTTACCAAGGTTATCAAACGCCACTTTATTTAAGAACTCTTTTCTCTCATATTTTTGGTGAACAATGCCTCTAAGCTTTGACTCGCTCTCTCTGTGACAGTTCATACAACTTTGATCCATAGAATCCAATGGATTTTCTTTCACTTGGTGATCAGAATACTTCACAGAACCCTCTTGCGTATAAGGCATATGACAATCAGCACATGAAACACCTTTTTGACCGTGAATGCCAGATTTCCAGAATTCATAACCAGGATGTTGTGCTTTAAGCATTTTGGTTTTAGAAATATTGTGTGTCCAATCCGCAAAACCAATTTCATCGTAGTACTTAATCATACCCTCAACACCTGCATTACCCTCTTTACCAATGCCATTTGCCCATGGAAGTGTCACCACCATTGCTGTTTTATCAGCACCTTTGGCATCTTTCCACTCGGTTTTTTTGAAGTAATACTCGACGTGACACTGTGCACAGACTAAAGAGCGTTTGTCTTGATGGGTTGACTCATCAAAAGTTTTTAAACCCGCTGCTTGAAGTCCACGATCTAAGTGTGGTACCGTTGCTTTCAGTGCTGCTGTTTTATCATCATGGCAGTTTGCACAGCCAATAGAATTCACCACTTGAGAACCATATTTTGCCCATTTACCTGTAAAGTATTCCAACTCGCCATCTTCCTCAATCAAACGAGGCACATCAGGAGATTTACATGTCCAACACGCTGTTGGCAAAGGACCTGTTTTTGCATCCACAGGAGCACCTGTTCGAAGACTATTCACATTGTCTTGCACGGCATAATAGTGTCCACGTGGGGAATTATAATCTTTAGAAAATGCATAACCTGACCATGCAACAACAAGTGCGGGGTCTTTTGCGAGCATATCTGTAAATTGATCATACTCTTTTGTTTTTTTCCATGAATCAAACTGACGAGGATAGTATTTTGCCCACTCTTCGCTCTTCTCTTTACCAACAATTCCCGCTTGACTTGGGGCTTTTGTTAACTCAACACGCTGTTTTTCTTTTTCGTTGATGTTATTCGCTAAAAGCGCCATCGCACCAATCGCTACCAATGAACCAGCAAGTAATAATTTAAACTTCATCATCATCCTTCCTTTTACTTAACTTCTTTAACACCCAACGCATTAGGTGTTGTGGTAAGACCTCTTACCTTGCCATGAGGTACGCCTTTATGACACTCCCAACATCGTCTGCCCGTAGCGACACTTGGATCATCATAACTATGATACTTATCACTGTTGTTTACCATGCCTGAAGTCAGACTTTTATGGCAAGAGATACAATTATCCTGAACTCTTTGTGCACCATTGTCACTGATTTGAATCGCATTTTTATACGTATTAAACGTAAATGCCATACTATGGTTGTACCCATCAATGGCTTTTGCAATGTATTTGTTTACCATATTATCTCGTGGTAAGTGACAATCCACACAAGTGGCCCTCTCAGCATGTGAACTGTGTTGCCATGTTGCGTATTGCGTATTCATGACGTGACAGTTGATACAGGCTTTTGGATCACTAGAGAGATACGACAGCGCTTTAGATGTGTTAATCACGTAAGCAAAAAAACCAATGGCTACGATAAAAGCACCCAATGCTGCGTATTTTAGGAAATTACTATTTTTCACATTTCCTCCTTTATTCTTTTCGTTAACTTTTCATCTTTACATGTAAAAGCAACAACGCCCACCCCAAACACACATGATCTGTATCATCGTGTAACTAAAGATCTAACCTCCTATTATTAATTTTTATTTAAACGTAAAAGATAATACTAAGATTGTGGTTATTGTATAAATAAAGTGAAAAAAAAACCTTGACTTATATCAATTTTTCTTAATTCAAGAGAAAATGAGTCCGTTTTATAGAAGAGCTAAAAGTACGATATCTAGGTTGTTTCAAAGGACAAGAAGAGGTAATAACGATAAAAATAAAAAAAATCTTACAAAATAATGTTATAAGAAAAAAGCAGATACTATTTTTCTGTTTTTTTTAAGACTTATATATTTTACTGATAAAGATACACACGATGAATACGTATAACCTTTTAGACATTTTATCGGATAAAAAAGTTTTATGTGTCGAGGATGAAGCGATTATTCTCTGCAATATTATGGAATCTTTGGAACTTTTTTTTGGTAAAGTTGTAGGCGTTAAAGATGGACGTGAAGCGTTAGAAGAAGCTTTAGGCAATATCTATGATGTGTTGATGTTGGATGTTTCTATTCCACACATAGATGGTCTTGAAGTGGTTAAAAAAATTCGTCAAGTCAATAAAAAAATTCCTATCATCATTCTCTCAGCCCATACGGAACAAGAGTATCTTTGGCGAGCCGTTGAGCTTAAAATCACACGCTACCTCACCAAACCCTACGATAAAAACACCTTAATTAAAGCATTGGAAGATGTTGCTCTTGAACTGGTTGATCACCAACCTGTGATCTCTATTATGCCTGAGTGCCTGTATGATTATTGTCGTAAAACAATTACTCTTCATCAAAACACCTTGCATCTCTCCAAAAGTGAGAGCCGATTGTTGGAGTACTTTTTAAAACGTCCCAACCAAACCATCACCTATGAACAGCTTTTTGAATACATGTGGGAGTTTGAACAACCCAGCAAAGAAGCCTTAAAATCCATTGTCAAAGAGTTACGCAAAAAAATTCACAGTGATTTCATTAAAAATCTTTATGGGGTAGGATACGTGTGTGAAATACAACTTTAAAGCTATTACCCTCCTATTTGTGCTTTTGTATGCGATTATTACCCTTTTGTTTTTCAACTTTTATCGAGAACTTGCCCTTAAAGATGCCAGACAAGAGGCAATTACCGTGCTTGATACGATGAATGCCATTCGTGATTATGTCTCCATTGTCCAGCGTCCGCTGATTGAGGAGCTTAAAGAGAAAAAGATGTTAGTGCATGATTTTTTTGATCCACGTTTGCTCTCATCAACGTATATCACCCGATCTATTTATGAGATTCAACGTATGAAAAAAAATATCAATTATGATTACAAACTTATTGCCTATAACCCTCTTAATCCCGCCCATGAAGGGAATGACTTTGAGCATGAGATTTTAGATGATTTCAAAGAGGGTGTGTATGAAGAGTATTCGCATATTATCACAGAAAACAAAACTCCTTACTTTTTTGTAGGGCTTCCTATACGCAACTCTCACCCCTCCTGTGTGGAGTGTCATGTTGCTAACAGCGCACCTAAACGCATGGTGGAGCAGTATCATAGTATTCCCGAATTTAAAAGTAACGTAGCCCCTACTGTATGTTACAAAAAGAGTACTACTACATTGGTTATTTTATTTGGGGTTTTCTTTTTTTAGGGGTCTTTTTTGGGATGATGCCCTATTTGATTGAGCGTATTACGGGAGATAAAACCGATAGCCTCTTAAAGTACTCTTCTCTCTTTTTAGTGCTGAGTGCGACGATTTGTACCTTCTATTTTGTGCACTACTATCTCCTTACAGGAGTCCTATTATGATAAAAACTGTGCTGGCACTGCTTTGTGTGGGAGGCATTTTAGGTTTACTCATCGCCTTTAGTGACACTCAACCCTCTAACATCTATGTCATCCATAACAACACCGCCAAAGAGCCTTTAGAAATTATCTTAGAGCGCTACTATTGTTCTCAAGATAATGTTCCTATTTTAGAGCTTTTTAACACCGCACAAGCCATTAAACCCAATGGCGATACCTACTTTTTTAATGACATTGGAAGCTTTTTTTTGTGGATTGAAAAACAAGAAGAGAAGGAGAATTTAACCCTTTGGGTCTATACCACCGACACGGAGCGTTATGTCCCTGCTAAAACCGCATGGTACTCACGAGTAGGCATGACACCGATGGGATATGGCTTTAGCCCTTATGAATTTCATCTTTATGATACCGCAGATTACTATTTTGATGAAGTCTATACCTTTGCCCAAAGGGGTGAAACCTTATGGCACCCAATGGTACGCCATCTGCTCGTGGGAAATAGGCTTTAAATGCCTACTTTCATTCGCATTTTGATTCCTAGATAAACTAAAAATAATGTAAATATGAAAAAAGAGTGAAAATGTTTTTAAGCGTTTCCCCCTCTTTTAATTAACGTAGTAATAACAACGGTTTGGGAGTCGATAAAATCATTTTTGAAGTAAAACTCCCAAACAGGGCATCTCTAATACGACTGTGACTAAACGCACCCATGACAATTAAATCTATACTCTTTTCTTTTTGATAGTTCAAAAGTTCTTTAATGGGCTCTCCTTGAAGCGATGCCGTATAAAGCGTACTAAAACTGAGTGTTTCTAAGATATGCGTTGCTTCTTCTAGCATAAAAGATGAGAGTGCTTTGTCTTTATGAACATTAACAATATGACGTTCAACATGATTAAAAAGTGGCTCTTTGACCACCATGTCTATGGCTTTTTTAGATGAGGGTGAGCCATCATAAGCTATAAGAATTTTTCTAGGCTCAAAAAACGCTTCATTGACCAATAAAATAGGAACATTAAGGGTGCGAATCAACTCCTCAACCTGTGAGCCAATGGCATGTACATTACTCTCGTGGTCTTTACCTCGAAGTCCTAGAATTAAAAGGCGAATCTCCTCTTTTTGGGCTTGCACATTTTCATACAATTCACCGTGCTTTTGAACGATTTTTACCGCTTTGGCTTCTTGGCTTAATGCACGCTCATGAAGGCGAGAAAGCATCTCTCTGCCCTCAACAATAGCTTTTTTACTCTCACTTTTTTCCTCATCAATGAGGCTCTCTAGTAAATCATCCCGCGAGCCTAAGCCGATATTGCCTGAGAGGTCGGTTTGAGCGCTTACATGTAAATGCTCCACGACATGTAAAAGCTCCAACGAAAGCCCCAAAGTCTTCGAAAAAAAAGCACCAAAATCACACACGGCTTCACTTAAAATCGAACCATCCACACAGGCGATAATTTTCTTAGACATCCTAGTGCCCTCCCATCATTTTTTCAATCGCTTCAGGCTTATCATGCACACCAAAACGATCAATAATCGTCTGATTTGCCTCATTTAAACCTATCACTTCCACTTCAGCACCCTCACGACGAAATTTAATGACCACTTTATCCAAAGCACTTACCCCTGTAATGTCCCAAAAATGAGCCCTGCTTAAATCAATTACGACCTTATCGACCACCTCTTTAAAATCAAAGCAATTAATAAATCGCTCCGCCGAATTAAAAAAGACTTGTCCAACCACATTATAATGAGCCACGCTGCCCTCTTCGTTTAAGGTGTATTCCACGTACATAAAGTGGCTGATTTTATTGGCAAAGAAGAGAGAGGCTAAAAGTACACCCGTTAAAACCCCATAGGCTAGATTGTGCGTCCAAACGACTACAGCAACGGTTGAGAGCATCACGATATTGGTCGAGAGTGGAAGCGTTTTTAAGCGTTTAATAGAACCCCAATCAAACGTACCAATCGAGACCATAATCATAATCGACACTAAAGCTGCCATAGGAATAAGCGAGAGCCACTGGCTTAAAAAAACCACCATAATGAGCAACATCACGCCTGCAAAAAGGGTTGAAAGCCTGCCTCGTCCGCCTGATTTGATGTTGATGACCGACTGTCCTATCATCGCACAGCCTGCCATCCCTCCAAAAAATCCCGCCACGATGTTCGCCATTCCCTGCCCTTTACACTCACGGTTTTTATTGCTTTTGGTATCGGTGAGTTCATCAACGATGGTAGCAGTCATCAGCGATTCTAAAAGCCCAACCACGGCAAGTGCAGCAGAATAGGGAAAAATGATTTGCAAAGTTTCAAAACTTAAGGGAATATCAGGAATTAAAAACATCGGCAAGGTATCTGGCAATATACCCATATCGCCAATAGTTCGCACATCCCAACCAAGTGCTAAACTTGCAAGTGTAATCACGATGATAGTCACCAGTGGTGATGGAATCAGTTTACCCACCAAAGGCAAACGTGGAAAGCCATAAATAATGCCTAGTCCTGCTACCACAAAAGCATACGTGTGCCACGAAACATTACTCAGTTCTGGCAGTTGCGCCATAAAAATCAAAATCGCCAGCGCATTGACAAAACCCACCACAACCGAGCGTGAGACAAAGCTCATCAAAGAGCCCAGTTTCAAATACCCCGCAAGGATTTGCAAAATGCCTGTTAAAACCGTAGCGGCGAGCAAATACTCTAAGCCATGCGATTTGACCAGCGTCACCATCAAAAGTGCCATCGCCCCAGTAGCGGCTGAAATCATACCAGCCCTACCTCCGACAAATGCAATCACCACAGCAATACAAAACGAAGCATACAACCCAACTTTAGGGTCAACCCCCGCAATAATCGAAAACGCAATCGCCTCAGGAATGAGCGCAAGGGCTACTACTAAACCAGAGAGAATATCACCTTTAATATTTCCAAACCACTCTTTTTTTAACGCCAATACCAAATAAATGTCCTTTTTTACGATTGTTTAAATAAATGGAGCGGGTGACGGGGCTCGAACCCGCGACTTTCAGCTTGGGAAGCTAACACTCTACCACTGAGCTACACCCGCAAACGAAGCAATAAAAATGAAGGTCGAAATTATAGCATGATTTCTAAAGAAGCTCTATCTAAAATATGACAAGTATGTTTTTCATCCATCTCAATAAAACCTGAAGATTTAAATTTTGAAAGGGTACGAGAGAGGGTTTCAGGGGTAAGGTTGAGCAGTGAGGCTATCTGAGTATTTTTTAACGTATCAAAAAGATCAGAATTTTCTAAGATAAACTTAGCCACTTTAGCCTCTGCGGTTAAAATGACCTCTTTTTGAATCACATCAATCAAGATTTTATGTTTAGCAATCAAGCTCTTAATAATCTCAAAGGAGATGTCAGGATTTTTGAAAAAATCTTTTTCAAGCGCTTTATAATCAATGCGCAAAACCTCGCTATCGCTCATAAATTCAGCCGTCGCTGGATAGGGAATATTTTCAAAATTTGCCAGTTCTGCCACCAATCCACCAGGATAAAACTGATGCAAAAAAATCTGCTGTCCTTTGTGGTTTGTTTTGTAGACTTTGAGCGTTCCTTGTAATAGCACATAAAGATACACAGGCGCATCACCCTCGTAAAACAAAATTTCTTTGGCACTGTATTTTTTAATCACCGAAATTTTTTTCAGCTTTTCGAGCTGTTCGTCAGAGAGTTTTGAAAAAATTGAAATGTTTTTAATACGCTCCATGCCCTAATCCTTAAAAATAAACTGGTACATGGTAGCGTATTGTTTTTGAGAAAGGCTTTACATGTAACGCCTAATAAACAAAGCCTAGTTGCAGTAAAAGTTTTGTGGAGCGTTCACTTTCACTCTCCACCTTTTCTCCACCCATGACTCTAGCAATTTGCGCTTTGCCAAAAAACTGTTTGTAGGAGGCTTGATACCCTAAGCCAATGTCAGAAAGTTGTCTGCTCTCACTCGTACCGTTTTTGTTTTGCATCGAGGCATACCCTGTATCCACAAAGAGGCTGGTGATATGACGCAAAAATGGTCTCTTTTTTTAACTCTTTGATGACATCTATACCTGATTCGTCATTTTCAAGTTTGATGTCACTTAGGATTATATCGGGTTTATTGGCATAAAAAAGTGTGTGTGCCTCTTCTGTGTTACCCGCATGACCAGTCACTTCAAAGCCCTTCTTTTCTAAAAGCTTTTTAAGATTTAAGGCGATAAGAGGCTCATCCTCAATAATCATTACTTTTAGCATGTAAGCCTTTTTAGACGTTTAAAATGAAACCATCATTATATACTTTTCGTGTGAAAGGTCGATTAAATTAGACGCTATGATGCTTTTTTGTTACTTTACATGTAAAGCGCTTTGTTTGCTCAACACATCCTCATAACCTACACAAAAAGCGTAGAAAAAATGCTTTTAAGCGCTAAGGCAGAAAGCAGGAGTTTTAAGAGTAGAATTAATTTTTTACCCTCAATTTTATGCCTCAGTTTGACCCCAATATACGAGCCTAAAACAGAGCCACTCATCATGTGGTAATGGTGGCAAAATTAAAAAGCTTTACCAAAGCGGCAAATAAGCTTAAAATGGCACAACCTTCTTTAAGCCAAAGTATTAATACCATAGAAAAGCAATTAGGTGTTCCGCTTTTTGATCGCACTACAACACCCATTAGTCTGACCCATGCTGGAGAAGTTTACCTCTCTAAAGCCCATGCGATTATAGAGCTTTATAATGATTTGAACATACAAATGCGGGATGTCACAGGCTTTGAAAATGAAAAATTACGGCTGGGATTTTCACAAACAGGGTATCATTTTATTCCCAATGCTGACATTAAGGTCTCTCAAGTCTTTTCCACACTCAAACTTGAAAAAATGCTCCTTGATGGTGACATTGACATTGCGACGCTTATTTTGCCTCTGAGTTCTACGGAATTACAGTATAAAATTATTAGAGAAGAGCAAGCACTTTTGGCATTGCCTATCACACATCCCCTTGCGCAAAAAGCCAAAAAAAGAGCCAAAGGTTATCCAATTGTTGCGCTGAGTGATCTCAAAAATGAGAAATTTATTCTCCCCAAAGAGAGCCAGCGAAGCAGACCCATCTTTGATAAAATCTTTAAAAAAGCAGGTTTTGAACCACACATTATGTGCGAAACAGAAACCTTTGATATCGCTAACTCCATTGTCGCCTCAGGTATTGGAGCGTGTTTTACGTTGCCACAATTCATTAAAGAAGATAAAGCCGATAAAATCATGCTCTTTAACATCGATGAGCCTTTGCTGCAACGAACCGTTGTCTTAGCCTATCGTAAAGATAAGCGCCTCTCACGCATTGCGCACGAGTTTTTTTCAATGGCAAAAGCCTCTAAAAATCTGCCTAATCTGTATCTAAAACACGTCCCATGGCGATGGAGTGATGTACCTCTTTTTTCGCTTTACTTGACCAATGCAACGCTATGGGAATGCCTTGGTCATTGACTCGAAACCACATAATGCCACTACCAATACCCGTTTGCGCTCCTTCTTTGGTATCAAAGGCGTGTTTGCTTTTAGAAGCATCAATAATGCGAAGCCAATAGAGATTCTTGTCTTCTTGAATAGCTTTTTGGGCAACCACTACGACATGCCCTGTATCTTTTTTCTTTAAAGAGGCATCGTATTTCCACGCAATAATATCCCCGACTTCCAAAGCATCAATGGTTTTAATGGCTTTCCAATGAGCCGTTGGAGCCTCTTCTAAACGCTTAAAATAGTCATGAAAGTTTTGTGCCCTGGCTCGTACATGTCCTTTATCAATTGGTAATTCTTTTCGTGCGAGAGGAGCTTTTTTTTCCAAAAGATAATCCACAAAGGAGGAGCAATCCACATCAAAATAGCCCTTTTTTTCATCAATCACACGATGATGAGAATAATGACTTTTTTTATGCATTTGAAGAAGACGTAATGCTTCGTCATAGATGGCCTCGGTTGCACATACTTCTGTTAGGAAAAAGATACCAAAAACAATGCAGACAAACGCTTTTTTAGCCATGACGTATACTCTTTTGTGTCATACGCATCAACACCATCACCGTTAAAACAATCATCAATACACCCATAATCCAAAGCAATTTTAAAAGTGCATCTACAAAACCATATGCTTTATCATATTCAGTGGAAACCACAACAAACCAACCATTGTGTAATGTTCCAAAACTCATGAGTTCCTTATTATTTTCATCTTCGTAAAGATATAAACCCTCTTCCTCTTCTTGCATCGTTTTATAGAGATTTTTTAACGCATCGTTTTGTTCCGTTAACTGCATCGCTACCATTGATTTATCAGAGTGCATTACCACTTCACCATCTCTATTCACAACAAAAGCATACCCCTCTTCCATGGGAATAGCTTTAATCTTTGCATAGAGTTTATTGACATAAAAAGAAGCAGCGACCACACCTTGCTTGAGCTCTTTTACAAAAACAGGGGTCATAATGGTCAGGGTCAGTTGATTGCTCGCAAAGCCAACAAAAGGATTAGAAACAATTGCCTCAGAAACCGCTAAACCTTCATGATACCATGGACGTTTTCGAGGGTCATACCACTCTTTGTTCAGCTCTTTTCCTGTGTCATACATCATTCTGCCATCTTCAATGCCAAAATAGACTTGTATCGCATCAATACTCTTTTTTGCATGCGCAAGCAACGGAACAACATTTTGTTTTTCAAAAGGAGCATACTCCTCCAGCTCTTGAGCAAGTTCCTCAACATGACGCATACTAGGAATCATCCAACTGTGAATATCCAATTGAAGCGTTTTCATGCGTTGTAACTGACGTGCGCTCACCTCTTTATCTACATAGAATTTGATTTTAAAATAAGCAACACCGCCAAAAAGAAGAAGAAAAAATGTGAGTAATATACCTGAAACAAGCGCAACACGCTGATGAAATGGAAGCACCATAATTTTCCTTACATGTAAACCATTTGAGAAAAAAGCACGCTCTTATCGTAAACCAAAAAAGTTGCGTAAAAGTTGCTTTTTTTCATGGAGTTAATACTTTTGGAAGCCTCACACAAAAGAGCGCTCCTTCTTTTTTATTTTTTACACTCATACTGCCATACATATTGTTTTCCACAATCATTCGAGACATAAAAAGTCCAATGCCCGTACCATTGCTCTTCTCCTTCGTAAAAAAAGGCTCAAAAATATGAGCAAGATCCTCTTCTTCAATGCCCCCTGCATTATCCCATACGACAACAGTGGATGCCGTGGCGTCTTCATCAATCTCAATGACAATGCGTTTTTTCACGATCCCTCGTGCTACTAAAATATCTTTGGCATTGGAAAGTAAATTAATCATAACCTGTGCATACTCATTTTTAAGTCCATTCGCCATCACATCAAGAAGATGCTCACGCACCTCAACCTCAATGCGATGGTGATGGAAAGTTGCGTTCATAATGTGTAAAGACTCTTTCACAACTGCATTAATGCAAAAACGCTGAAACTCTTTTTGCGGAGAGAAAAAATTTCTAAAATCATCAATAGTATGTGACATAAATTGAATCACTCGGTTAGAAGAGCTAATCGTCTCTATAATCTCTTCATCCCTCAGCTGTTTTTTAAAATGCACTTTTGCTTGCAACTCCATCAAAATTGCAGAGAGTTCCATTAAAGGTTGCCTCCACTGATGAGCAATATTGCCTATCATCTCACCCATGCTCGCAAACCTACTTTGACGGTACATCACCATATCTTTTTCACGACTGATTTTCACCTCTTCTTTGATGCGAGATTCGAGTTCTTGATTTAGAGCATCAAGTGATTGTGTTGCAACTTCTAACCTGCTTTTTTTAAGCCTCATCTCAAAGTAAAGTGCAAAACTTAGCGCCGAGAAGAGCATAAAAAAGAGTACTAATTGAAGTACCACATGGTAATCAAACCCTTTAGGCGAGCGCTCAGGTACCCATTTACGCACCAACGTTTCCATCTCACTTTTAAGAGAATACTTTATACTCTGCTCTAAAATAGCGTGCAACATCTCATTTTCTTTTAAGATGGCAAAACCAAAGGGTATAGAAAGAGGAATTTGTGCGGATACTTTAAGACGGTTAGCAAGATGATGTTGAAAAAGATGAGAAACCACCAAATTGGACGTAATAAACCCATAATATTCCCCATTTTCAACACGCTTTAAGCCTTCAATATTTGATTCGACGCCATCAAGACGCATCAAGGGGAACATCAAACGTAAGGTTTCTATCATAGGATGTTCTTTATGTATCACAAAAGAACGCTCTTGAATCGTCTTAAAATCAGGCACATAAACTTTATCATCACTTGTTAAAACCACTAAAGGGACATCTAAAAAGGAAGAGGTAAAAATGAACCGATCTTCTGCATCGTGTAGGGGTGTTGTCATCGCAATAAAATCACACCGTTTATCACTTAAGGCTTGAAACGATTCTTCTTTATCCTGTGTGGGTAACAGTTGGATAGGAATATCCAAATCATTTTCTAAGCGTTTAATGGTGTCCGCACCTATGCCTTGATAGTGATTTTTCACAATATCCCCATAGGGAAGATGGCGAGGAATAACACAGACATTAAGCATCTGTTTTCCCATTAAAAAGAACATCTCATCTTGCATCAGAGGAACTTTAATATGTGTTTGTCGAAATGAATCTGAAGGGAAAAAACGTTTACGTGCAAAAACCATTTCAGAATAATCAACGTGTGCCATTGCCTTATTAAGAATTGAAATAAGCCTAATATTCTCCTTATCGGTCACTAAAACCAATTTAAGCATTGGAAAATCGGCATTATTGCGTAAAGGAATGCTTTGTAGCGTTGCAATGCGCTTTGACTCAAGCAGTGCATGAAAGTGTTCATGCACCCCAATCGCACAATCCACCTCTTGACGTCGTACTTTTTCCACTAATTCCTCAATGCTTTCGACACTTTCAATATTCGCATCAGGATTTTTATCCCTAATCATTGAGTCAAAACCACTCTCTTTTACAACAGCTATGCGCACCTTCTCCATCGACGCTAAATCAGGAAAAGTTTGATAAATTTTGGGCATTAATAATGCAGGTTGAAGTACACCTACAGGAAATTTACTTAACTGAAATTCTCGTTCATCCAAAGCATACGTCTGCGTCAAAAGAGCTATATCCAACATGCCTAATGCAAGCTGTTTTTTCGCTTCCTCAGGGCTAATATCAGAGATAAAACGAAGCTCGCTATTGAGTTTTTTTGCCAACAAACGCAGGTAATGAATGGCATAACCATTGAGGTAATTATCGTACGTATACGTGTAAAAATAAATATCAGGCTCCACATAGACATTCAGCACTTGTTTTTCATCCATATACGCTTGCTCTTTTTTGTTTAAAAACGTCTGCGTTTGCGCACATACAGAACTTAACAGTAATGCTAAAAGAAGAGAAAAAAAACAAAGTTGCTTCATGGTGGCTATCATAACATACAAACAAAAAAAAGCTTATTAGCGACTTTTTTTGCTTATAATATGGTTTAATTTGTTTTTACATGTAAGGATTTAAAGTGCACGAGAGTGTCAAAATTATTCCTCTTTTTACCATCGCACTCATTGCGTCTATTGCATGGTTTATTAAACCAGATACCATCGAATTGCATTCATGGCAAACGCTTATTCTCTTTCTTGCCACCATCAGTGCCATCATGTTTTCCATTATGCCTATGGGGGCTATTGGACTTTTAAGCATTACGCTTTTTGCTATCACAGGTGCGGCAGGAGCAGTTTCATCAAAAAAAGCTATTATGGATGCACTCAGTGGATTTAATAATGAACTTATTTGGCTCATTATCATCGCTTTTTTCATTGCCAAAGGATTTCTTAAAACAGGGCTAGGAGAGCGAATAGCGCTTTTATTGGTGCGCTATTTTGGGAAACGAACTTTAGGACTTGCCTATGCACTTGCCTTTGCAGACCTTATTTTATCTCCAGCAACACCAAGCAGTACCGCTCGTTCAGGGGGCATCATTTATCCTATCACGCAAGCATTAGCACGCCATTTCAACTCCTATCCTAACGATCAGAGTCGCCATAAAATGGGCGCTTACCTCATTATGTGTCTTAGCCATATCAGCGATATTACAGGTGCACTCTTCATTACCGCTTATGCGGCCAATCCTTTAATTGTTAAATTTGCTAGTGGCTTTGGCGTAAATCTTAGCTGGTCAGAATGGTTTATTGCAGCAAGTCTTCCTGTATTAATTGCATTCTTCTTTATTCCTATTGCGCTTTATTTCATTATGAAACCTACCATTGAAGAAACCCTAGAAGCACCTCTTTTTGCCCTAACAGCCTTAAAAGAAAAAGGCACGCTTTGTTTGAATGAAATCATTATGCTCATCACATTTTTTGGGCTTTTAGCTCTTTGGATTTTTGGCTCTTTCTTAAATCTTCATGCAACAACATCTGCACTCATTGCACTAAGTGTTCTTATGATTACGGGAGTGCTCACATGGGATGATATCAAAGGTGAAAAAAACGCATGGGATACGCTCATTTGGCTCTGTGCCCTTTTGATGATGGCAGAGTTTTTACATAAACTTGGCTTTACCAAATGGTTTGGCGCCATAATTGGGGAACAGCTTTATGTAATAAATTCTATGCATTGGATATTTATTCTAGTCGCACTCAATGCCATTTATATTTATATCCACTACTTTTTTGCCAGTGGTATAGCTCAAGTGGCAGCCTTATATGTTGTATTTTTAAGTGTTGGAACAACGCTTGGTATTCCCATTTATCCTCTAGCATTGCTCTTAGGTTTTTCAAGTAGCCTTTATGGTTCTCTTACGCCCTACACCCATACACGAGGAGTCATTCTTTTTGAATCAGGCTACGTCAGTCAAAAAGAGTGGTTGCGTGCTGGTTTTATGATTAATCTTATGAATCAGTTTATTTTCATTGTGGTGGGTCTAGCATGGTGGAAAATGGTTGGATTTTACTAAAAAGGAAGAGACATGGTATATTTAGTTGAAAATGATTTTTCACTGCAAACGACACTCAAATCACTGCATATTCTCTATATCGAAGATGATGCTTCCATTCGTGAAACCATTAGCAAAGTACTTCACTATTTTAGCGACACTATTTTAGCCGTTGCCTCTGCGGAAGAGGCACAAGAGCGCTATGCAACATTTGCGCCAGATATTATTATTTGCGATATTAATTTACCAGGTATGAATGGAATTGATTTTGTAAAATGGCTACGCAGTTTTGATGAAAAATCACAAGTTTTTCTTCTGACGGCATACACCGATAAAGCCTATCTTTTAGAAGCCATTAAACTCTCATTAGTGGATTATCTCACCAAACCCATTGACTTTACTATTTTAGAAAAAACACTCAAAAATGCAGCCCGAAAAGTAATTCAACATAAAACGTTACATGTAAAATTCATTACAGGTGCTCTCTACCTCTATCAACAGCGCACTGTCACCTTTGAGCAGCACATCCATCCCCTCACCGCAAAAGAGGTCAAACTTTTAGACCATCTTATTGCCAATCAAAATCGTATGACTTCCAAAGAAGAACTCCAAAAAACACTTTGGGAGGATGACATGGGAAGTGAGAGTGCCTTTAAAAGCTTAGTCAATAAACTACGTGCCAAAATAGGTAAAGAGGCGATTGAAAACATCTCAGGCGTAGGATACCGCATTCTCATTTCTTAAATTTTATCTTTACATGTAAAAATTCATCATAGCGTTTTAAAAGCGACTTTCCCGAAACTTTTTTCACCTACACTTCTTCTTGTCTTTCTTGAAATATCATTTAACTTAAGGAGAAGGTATGAAACTAGCTAATCTTAGCTTGGCGGCTATTTTAGTTGCTGGTCTAACCACCAGTTCATTTGCAGCAGATACACTTGCTGACGCATTTAAAGAGGGTAAAGTAAGCGGAGAATTACGTGCATGGTATTTTGACCGTGACCGTGATGCCGATAATGAAAGTGCCAATATTTTTGCAACAGGTCTTAGACTCAATTACATCACAGGTAGCCTTTATGGTTTTTCACTAGGCGCTACGATGCAGTCTAGTTTTCAACCCAATGCAAGTGATGATGCAAAAGTGGTGTTTGAAGATGAAATGTATGGCTCAGGGGCACAACTCTCAGAAGCCTATGTCTTATACAAATTAGGCAATACAACCGCAAAAGTTGGTCGTCAATTTATTAAAACGCCTCTTATTGGAAGCAGTACTTCTCGTATGATTACCCAATCCTTTGAAGCAGCCTTACTGACCAATACCGATATTCCACAAACCACTTTAATGGCAGGTGTGGTCACAAAATTTCAAGCGCGAACCGATGGCGATGCAATTGCTGATTTTGAAGCACTCAATAATGACCATGATTATGCTTATACGGCTATGGCTATTAATAAATCTATTCCTAACGTTGAGTTAACCGTTCAATATTTAACATTGGATAATGATGCAAAAGGTGCAACTGCGACAAGTAGAAAACAAGGCTATAAAGACTACTACTTTGAAGCAGAATACACCAACAAATACAACCGTTTTAATTACGGAATTGCTGCAAATTATCTTTACACCGATTGGGAAGAATACGATGCAGCCAAAATGTACGGTGTCAAAGTTAATTTAGGCTATGAAAATTTCAAAACCTATGTTGCCTACTCTTCTATCAGCGATGATGATGGCAACAAAGGCGTTAAAGCAGGTCTTGGCGGTGGCGCACAACCTAACTATGTCAAAGGTAAACAAGTCAAGGTTGGTACATATAGTTCTGATACCTCAGGCTACTCTATTGATGCAAACTACAATTTTAAACAGTTCAATCTTTTAACAGGTGCTCGCTACACGAAACTCGATGTTAATTCAGCGGCATCAAACCGTGACGATCAAAAAATTACAGACTTCTATGCCTCTTATAAATTTACAGGAGCACTCAAAGGTCTACAATTTGACGCACTTTACACCATTTTAAGCGGTGAATTTACCGATGCCAATAAAGGTGAAGAACTTTGGTTTAAAGCCAATTACAAATTTTAAGGAGAGCCTCTTATGAAAGTATCACGTATTGCAGGCTCTTTTTTATTAGGAGCGATGGTTTCATGCGCTATGGCAGCACCAATGGAGCAACCATGCCCTAGCGAAGTAAAAAATTTGCCAACAGGAACAACCTGCTGGGCTGGACAAGATGAAATGGGAGCATATTATTGGATTGCCAAACCTAAAGAGTGGAATGGCAATTTAGTGCTTCATTCACATGGTGGGCCTGCTCTTGGAAAACTTCCAAAAGCAGAACGTGCCATTGCAGATTTTGATCGTTGGTCTATTTGGGTAAGAAGTGGCTCGGCTTTAGCTGTTACTTCGTACCGACAAGGCGGGGTTGAAGTTATGGCGGCCGCTGAAGATACGGCTCGCTTACTTCCCCTTGCGACCAGTGTTCTTGGTAAAACCAATAAAGTGATTTTACACGGACAATCATGGGGTGGTGGTGTTGCAGCACGTGCTGCTGAAGTGGATGGCCCTTTTTCAAAAATAAGCCCTAAACTTGATGGTGTTCTCTTAACCAATTCACTCCTTGCAGGTGGCACTAAAGCATATGATTTTAGGCTTGATTTACGTGTCGTTTGGCAAGCCGTGTGTGAAAATCACCCACGTGCAAATGAAGTACAATACCCGTTATGGCAGGGACTTCCCAAAGATGCGAAACTGATGAAAAAAGAAGATTTAACACAAAGGGTCAACGAGTGTTTGGGGTTAGATAAACCAGAAAGTGAACGCACTGCCAAACAAAAAGACAACCTTAAAACTATTGTCAATGTCATCAAAATCCCTGAAAAAAACATTCAGGCACATTTAACATGGGCAACGAATCATTTTCAAGACATCGTATGGAACCGTTTAGATGGTCGTAACCCTTTTGGCAATGAAAACGTCAAATACGTAGGATCAAGCAACGATGATGCGCTTAATAAAAAAGTGCTTCGTTACAAAGCAGACCCCAAAGCTGTAGCTGATTTTGCCAAAGATGCAGACCCAACGGGCAATATCGCCCTTCCAATGGTCAGCATCAATGCAGTCAATGACCCAACGGTTTTCGTTGAAATTGCTGATTTTTGGAAACAAAAAGTTGAAAAAGCAGGCAAAGGTGCCAATTTGGTTCAAACGTTTGCCAACGACAATCAACACAGCTACATCAGTGATGTACATTACGTCTCTATTATGAATGGACTACTTGAGTGGATCAATACAAAGAAAAAACCAACTGCTCACAGTATTGCCAAACAGTGTCAATCTTTAGATGCGAAATGGGATACGAGCGATTGTCGCTTCTTACCAGAATTTAAGCCACAACCTCTTAGTTCACGTGTGCCAACTCGTTAATGTGTATAAGGAAGGGTTATTATCCTTCCCTTCCTTATCTTTTTGAAAAGCGATTTTATGAGTATACAGCTTACGATCTATGCAGTAACCTTCGTTAATGTCATGTTAATCTCGTGGACAATTATCGCTATGAACGGCATCCACAAACAAACGCAACATTCATAATCCATACGTCATTTCATTAGACTCAAAAATCTTCAAATCATCATTACATGTAAAAACACTTTTGGGTTAATTAATGCAGCACATGATAAAATACAAACTATAAGAGTTTTACATCAAAGGTTTTAATAACATGAGCGAAAGTAAAGATTTTTTACGTCTAAAAGTGGAAGAGGATTTAAAATCAGGCAAGTATCAAAACATTGTAACGAGATTTCCTCCTGAGCCTAATGGCTTTCCGCACATTGGACACGCAAAGTCTATTTGTATCAATTTTGGCATTGCACGTGATTATGCTGGGCATTGTAACCTCCGCATGGATGACACCAACCCCACCACCGAAGATACTAAATACGTCGAAGCACTCAAAGATGCAGTGACATGGCTAGGGTTTAACTGGAATGGTGAAGTGCGTTATGCGTCTGATTATTTTCCTAAAATTTACGACTATGCCGTCCAACTCGTTAAAATGGGCAAAGCTTATGTTGATAGCCTAAACGAAGAAGAGATACGAGAGTACCGTGGAAGCGTTACCGAAGCAGGAAAACGTAGCCAATTTGCGAACCGTAGCATTGAAGAAAATTTAGACCTTTTGGAACGTATGAAAAAGGGCGAATTTAAAGATGGGGAACATGTTCTAAGAGCCAAAATCGACATGAGTGCAGCGAATATGAAGATGCGTGATCCGCTTTTGTACCGCATTCGTCATGCGCACCATTTTAGAACGAATGATGAATGGTGCATCTATCCCATGTACGATTTTGCGCACTGTTTATCCGACTACATTGAGGGCGTGACACACTCCATCTGCACACTTGAATTTGAAAACAACCGTGACATTTACGACTGGGTTTTAGATGCTTTGGAGCTTACCCCACCTCGTCCGTATCAACACGAATTTGCACGTCTTGGCATCAACTACACGGTCATGAGCAAACGAAAGCTTTTAGAACTGGTGAATGGCAATTACGTAAACGGCTGGGACGACCCAAGACTTCCAACCATCGCAGGCTACAAACGCAGAGGCTATACACCAGAGTCTATCATCAACTTTTGTGAGCAAATCGGCATCGCTAAAGCCAATTCCATGGTCGATGTGGCGCAACTGGAATTTTGCATACGAGATGATTTAAACCAAAAAGTGCCTCGTGTGATGTGTGTGCTTGACCCTTTAAAAGTGACCATCGAAAACTACGAGGGCGAAGAGGAGATAGACGCTTCGTATTACCCACACGATGTACCCAAAGAGGGTTCACGAAAATTGCCTTTCTCCCGTGAGATTTACATCGAGCGTGACGATTTTATGGAAAACCCGATAGAGGGCTACCACCGTTTGACACCTACACAACCTGTGCGCCTTAAACACGCCTACATTCTTACATGTAAAGAGGTGATTAAAGATGCAAATGGCTCTATTGTCGAGTTAAAAGCCACCTACCATCCTGATTCTAAAAGTGGGGCTGACACGAGTGGCATTAAAACCAAAAGTGCGATTCACTGGGTGAGTGCGAAACACGCCAAACAAGTCGAAGTCAGACTCTATGAGCGTTTATACAAAGTCGATGCGCCAGAAAACGTGGAAGATTTGAATCCTGATTCTTTACATGTCAATAAAAATGCCTTTATAGAACCCTCTGTCATTTGTGAAAAAGTCGATGTTCGTTTTCAGTTTGAAAGACAAGGCTATTTTTACGCTGACCCGATGGATTATACCGATGCGCACCCTGTGTTTAACAAAATCGTAGGGCTTAAAGATTCGTGGGCGAAAAAAAGTGAAGCTCCTAAAAACGCTCCAAAAACAGAAGCTAAAAAAGCGCATGTTGAGGGTGATGTCGTACCCATGAATGATGAAGAAAAAGCACGTTTTGAAAGCTACACCAAAAGCGGTCTCAACGCAGAAATCGCCAATACCCTAGCTCGTGATGAAGCGCTTAGCCACTTTTTTGATGAAACGCTTTTACATGTAAAAAGCCCAACAACCCTTGCCAATCTAGTCGCCAACGAAGTTGCCAGAGAACTTAAAAAAGAGCTACCACTAAGCTTTGGCGCCACTGAAGTAGCGGAGTTGGTGATAATGCTTGATGAAGGCGTCATCTCTTCTAAAATTGCCAAAGAGGTTTTTGAATCCATGGTACACACAGGTGAAAAACCAAAAGCCATTGTTGAGAGCAAAGGCTTGAAGCAAATCAGCGACCCTTCCATCATCGAAGCACTCATTGTTGAAGTAATGGCAAAAAACCCTGAAAATGTCGCCAAATACCAAGCAGGCAATACCAATCTTTTTGGCTTTTTTGTGGGACTTGTTTTAAAACACAGCGGTGGCAAAGCCAATCCTAGCATCGTCAATGAACTCATCTCAAAGAAGCTAAACCATGGTTAGATTTTCGTTTGCCCCCACGCATGATATGTTCGTGAGTGAACTTCGCATCGCCCTTTTGAGCGCTCTTTATGCAGAGCAAAAAAATCTACCGTTGATTGTACGCATGGAAGATGGCAAACGAAGCGAAGCCATGGATACCAATGAGGATGCGTTCTTAGAGATTTTAGCGCTTTTTGGTATTTCTTATAGCCAGCTCTACTACCAAAGCAATAACTTTAAGTACCATCTCCAATTTGCCTCCACACTTTTGGATAGAAAAAAAGCCTTTATCTGCTTTTGCCCTGAAAATAAAGCTTTCCCTTATGATGGGACGTGTGAGCATTTAAGTAGCGATGAGATTTTAAACAACCCTAGCCCTTTTGTGATTCGTATGAAACCTTCATCTAGCACAAACGATAGCTTTACCATCATGCAAAGAGACAAATACCCCACGCCCGTGTTTGCTAGGGCGTGTGATGATATGCTTCAAGGTGCTAGCACCCTCATTCGTGAGGAGTCATGCAGAGAAGATGCTTCCAAAGAGAATCTGGTCAGAGAAGCACTGGGCTATGAAGAAGCACTAACGTATCTTTACGTTCCAAAGCTTGAAAATGCTGATGCGATTCGTGTTAAAGCGCTTTTGAATGAGGGTTTTATGCCTGAAGCAATTGCACAGTATCTTTTAGCGCTTGGTACACAATGGCTCAGTAGTGAGGAGAAAACAAACACGCCTGTGGCGTTTGAGAAAGAAGCACTGTGCCACATGAACCATAAATGTATTCAAAACCTAAGCGATATGGAGCTTTCAAAACGCCTAGGCTATGCGTGTGAAAACATTGGAAAATTAGCAAAACTTTACACTAAAATACTGAACACTACCGCTGAAATCAAAGTAAAAATAGACGCTATTTTTGCGAACAAAGAGCCTTTAAAGGGCTTTGAAACTGAAAGCAAAACGCTTCAAAAACTGATTTTAGAAGCGCCCTATTTTGAAAATTATGATGCTTTTGAAGCCTATTTGGCAGAAAAAAGTGGTTTAAAAGCAGAAGCGTTTTTCACACCGCTTTATGTTTTATTAATGGGAGAGAAGAGTGGTTTAGCACTGGCTCAGACCTACCCTTTGATTAAAAATTATCTTAAGGAGATTGTTCGATGATTGTTTTAGCAACCCTAATTGAGGCATTTGCCACTATCTTACATACGTTAATTAACATCTATATTTGGGTGGTCATTATTGCAGCACTGATTACGTTCGTGCGCCCTGATCCGTATAATCCTATTGTACAGATTTTATTTCGCCTTACCAATCCTGTCTATGCCTTTATTCGTAAATTCGTTCCAACACTCATTGGAGGAATTGATTTGGCACCTTTAATTGTCATTTTAGTCCTTCAATTTGTTGATTTATTTGCTGTTAAACTCTTATTTGCTCTTGCCAATGCGCTGTAAATTTCTTATTGGCACGCTTTTTTGCCTTCTTACTTTTCATCCGCTTCTAGCTAATAGTGGGGTTGATTTCTCTTTTTTTAAAGACAAACCCCAATCCTTAGCAAAAGATTTTTATATCTACGAATATCTCCAAAAGGAGAGTGCAACACCTGAAGAAGCCAAAGCACTTTTTGGCATGGTTCACACCATGAATCTTCGTTTTTTTCATCTTTTTGCTAAAAAAATGAATGACCCTGAGTTTCAAAAAATCTCTTCCTGTCTTGATCTTGACATCACACGTTTAATGAAAGAAGATGATGCGTGTTTAAATATTGGTATTAACATCTCTAAACTCACTTCTTTACCCAAAAGCCAACTTTCATACATTAAACCTCGCATACAAAATGAAACATTAAAAAGACTCATTAGCCTCATGGAGAGCGAAAATGTCTATGAAAGTGCCCTTAAAAGCGATACAGAAACCTTTTTAAGCCTCTATAATGGAAGTATTACGACCTATAAACTTGCCAATTTTAATCAGTTCCCTATTCCAAAAGAGCACTTAGACAGACTCTCTAATCACCCACGTTTTAATCAATTGGTTTACAATACCATTCAAAATGAAAAACTTGAAACCATGCAAAAAGCACTTTTGTCTGTTGAACCATCTTTACATGTAAACTCAAAATCACTTTTTTATTTGGGACTCAATGCCCTTAAATATAATGAAAAAAGCAAAGCCCTTGCCTTTTTTGAACACGCCATTGAACGTGCGAAGAAGCAAGAAGAGAAAGATAAAGCTCTCTTTTGGCAATACCTTACAAGTCATAATGCACACTATTTGCAAAAACTCTCTCAAAGCAATGACATCAATATTTACGCATTGTTTGCCTTTGAAACACTTGGAATACCTTTAAAAAATATTATTTCACCGTCTCTTCAAGGAAGACATCCTAGCTTTGAGGTGAGTGATCCTTTTGCATGGACAAAAGAGATAAATAAAGTGTATACCATGAATACAAAAGAGATAGAAGCGTTTGCACGCAGTTTCGAATACGCCAATACGCTGCCACATTATTGCTATTTAATGGAAAGAGCAACACGGTACAGTAAGCATTACTATCCTATTCCTTATGCTGAGGAAATTGCACACTACTCCCTTCATAGACAAGCGCTTATGTTGGCGATTGCCCGTCAAGAGAGTCGTTTTTTACCTTCTGTGGTTTCAACCTCGTATGCACTAGGCATGATGCAATTTATGCCTTTTGTCGCACGAGATATCGCTAAAAAAGAGAAACTCGATAGCTTTGATATCAGTGCCATGTTCGACCCTCGCGTTGCCTATCTTTTTGGAAATATTCATCTTAACTTTTTAGAGCGAAATCTAATGCACCCACTCTTTGTCGCTTATGCGTACAATGGTGGCATTGGATTTACGAAACGACACCTTCAAGCGGGTGCTTTTTCACAAAATGCCTATGAACCGTTTTGGAGTATGGAGAAAATGGTAAACGAAGAGAGTCGTGAATACGGGAAAAAAGTACTAGCAAACTATGTTGTGTATCGCCAGTTGCTAGGCGATACAGTTTCAATTAATAATCTTTTCGAAATGTTACTGATACCCTCTGCGAGTGATCGATTTCGAAACTAATTTCCATGTTAATAGTATCACTGTAAGGGGCTTCAACTAACAGATAATCTGTCCATGCATTTGCAGAAGAGACCAGTGTTAATAAAGGGTCATCTTTTGCAAGTGTTCTTACTTTCACGTCATCTTGCTTTTTGTTGATAGCAAAAGATTGCAACATCGTTTTTGTAGAAACTGCCTCACCTGTCGCCATATAAGTTCCCACAATAAATTTTTCACTTTCTTGTGTTACCAATGTGTGATTTAAAGGGTTTAAATACGTAATCACAACGAAAGTTCGAGATGTTTCAGAGTGTTTAATCTCTATTTTTTTACTGTGTGTCATTCCGTAATCTAAGACTTTTTCACTCTCATTGTGTGCTAATTTTGAAGCACATCCGCTCATCAAAAACAGTAAAAAAACTGCCACAACATATCGCATTAAAACTCCAGACTTTTTAGCTTTAAATCTTATAAACTCATCAAAAGCTAAATCTTTTTTTGCTATTATTGCCATGATAATAACATAAAAAGCAGGAAAAAATGAAATCCTTAGCAGTTGCCTTCACAGGACCATCAGACAGCGGAAAAACGACACTTATCCTCAAAGTAGCAAATATCTTGAAAAAAGAGTACGCTCTTGCTATCATCAAAAATGACCCGAGCGATAAAGCTCATTTTGATGTTGAGGGGAAAGACAGCTGGAAATTTTCACAAACGGGTGCTGAAGTTGTGGTGACATCTCCCACACGAACGACACTTTTTTCCAAACACTCAAAAAGTTTGGATGAGATTATTGAAATGCTCGGTGATTTTGACTTCTTGCTGGTGGAAGGACTTAAAAATCTTCCCCTACCTCGTATCGCTATTTTTCGTAATAAACTTAATGAAGATTATTTTGAATGCTCTGATGCCATTGCCGTTGATGAGAGTGTATGTTTAAGTGATTATGCTATTCCTGAGCATATTGCTATTTTAGATTTAAATAACCCTGAGCACGTCGTGGCTTGGATAGAAAAAAACGCAAAGAAAGTGAAATAATATGACTGAAATTTACGAAGCCATAAAGCGCTCTGCCATCCGCATTAAAGAGGCAATTGAATTTGATGATACAGGCTACTCAAACCATATCAACTCTACAGGCGATACCCAACTTAAATTGGACATCAAAAGTGATCAAATCATTGAAGAAGAGTTTGCTAAAGTTGCCTCCATTAAAGAGATTATTAGCGAAGAAAAAGAGGAAAAAACATCTTTACATGTAAACGGAATTTACGGTGTCGGATACGACCCCTTAGATGGCTCAAGCCTGATTGATGTCAATCTTAGTGTGGGGTCTATTTTTGGAATTTATGAGGGTGGTTATGCAGGTGCTAATCTCAAAGCCGCTGTGTATGTTGTTTATGGTCCTCGTGTGGAGCTCGTTATCGCAGAAAAAGATGTGAAGATGTACCGTATGAACAAAAGCGGTGAATTTGTCTTCATTAAAACGATAGAGCTTAAAGAAAAAGGCAAACTCAATGCACCCGGCTCAACACAAATGTGCTGGGAGCCTAAACATAAAGCCCTTATTGATGCCATTTTTGCCGATGGATACCGTTTACGCTACTCTGGAGGCATGGTGCCTGATTTGCATCAGATTCTTTTAAAAGGTGGCGGACTCTTCTCTTATCCTGCAACCTCAGATGTACCAAAAGGAAAGCTTAGAATGATTTTTGAGGTCTTCCCTTTTGCATTTGTTTATGAAAAAGCCGGTGGAGAAGCGATTGATGGCAAACAAAGAATTTTAGAACTAAGTCCTTCTCATCCTCACGATACCACACCTTGCTTTTTTGGCTCCAAAGTAGAAATAGAACGTGTTAAGAAGTGCTATGCGTAGTGATGTGAGTGATGTTTTTGAGCAAAATTTACAAGAAAAAAAAAGACTCCTTCAAGTATGTCAAGATGAAAGAAAAGTAACGACATGCAGTGAGTGTGAAAAAATGTTTGAGTGTGAAACCCGCAAAGCCTACGTCAAAGCCGTCTATGAAAGTATGGCAAAAGGCGAAGGTGGCGGATTTGAGTTTTAACACCATCAATGAATAGAGTTAATCAACATGAATTAGGAAAAACAATGTCCCAAAAAGCTTATATTACGACCCCCATTTATTATGTCAACGATGTCCCTCATATTGGACACGCTTACACCACCATTATTGCCGATACGATGGCTCGTTATTACCGTCTCAAAGGGTATGAAACCTTCTTTTTAACAGGAACCGATGAACACGGTCAAAAAATCGAAGAAGCGGCAAAATCTCGAGGCAAAACGCCTCAAGCCTACGCCGATGAAATCAGCGGTAAATTTCGTGCCCTTTGGGATGAGTTTGAGATTAGCTACGATAAATTTATTCGTACCACCGATGCTGAACATAAAGCAGGCGTGCAAAAAGCATTTCAAGTGATGTTTGACAAAGGTGACATCTACAAAGGTGAGTATGAGGGACACTACTGTGTGAGTTGTGAAACCTTCTTTACCGATACCCAACTGGTCGATGAGGACAAATGCCCTGATTGTGGAAAACTGACCCGTTTGGTCAAAGAGGAGAGCTACTTTTTTAAACTCTCAAAATATCAAGAAGACCTCATCAAATGGTACAACAGCGATGAAAAATGTGTCCTTCCAAAAGGCAAAAAAAACGAAGTGATTAGCTTCGTCAAACAAGGGCTTCGTGATCTTTCCATTACCCGTACCAGTTTTGATTGGGGTGTGAAACTTCCTTCTTCCATGAACGATGATAAACATGTGATGTATGTTTGGCTCGATGCCCTTTTAAACTATACCACCGCACTAGGCTATGGAACCGATGAGAAGAACATGGAGTTTTGGCCTGCAACCATGCACTTGGTGGGGAAAGATATTTTACGCTTTCATGCCATCTACTGGCCTGCATTCTTGATGAGCCTTGGTTTGGCACTTCCAAAGCATGTTGCTGCTCATGGTTGGTGGACGAGAAATGGTGAAAAGATGAGTAAAAGCAAGGGCAATGTGGTCAATCCTAAAGAGGTCGCTGATGCTTATGGACTTGAAAACTTTAGATATTTTATGCTCAGAGAAGTTCCTTTTGGTCAAGATGGTGATTTTAGCCAAAAAGCCTTGATGGATCGTATTAACTCAGACCTTGGCAATGAGCTGGGGAATCTTTTAAACCGTATTATCGGAATGAGTGGCAAGTACAGCAATGGTGTGGTTAATTCCAAAGATGTCAACACCTTTCATGAAAGTGAACTGGGTGCAGTGGATGAGATTTTAAAGAATGTTGAGAACAACCTTTTAGAGCTTCAAACCAACCGTTATTTGGAAGATCTTTGGAAAGTGCTGAGCATTGCCAATCAAGCCATTACCGTGCATGAACCATGGGTAAAAATCAAAGAAGGCAAAGTAGAACAAGCCCTAGCGCTCGTAGCGTTGGTTTCCAATATTTTAGCCCGTGTCAGCATCCTTTTACACCCTATTATGCCAAAGACTACTACTACCATTGCCAAAGCCCTTGGATTTGAAATCACGACAGCAAACTATGATAAATTGGTTGTGCGAAAAAGCTTTTTAGAAGAATTTACCATTGAAAAAGTGCCTCCTCTTTTCCCTCGCATTGAAGAAGAACTTATGGCAAAGTCTGAACCAGCACCCCTAGAAGTAGCACCTGTGAAAAACTCCAAAAAAGAGGTGAAAGCAGAGTCTATTATTACCATTGAGCAATTTTTTGAAACCTCTTTGAAAATTGGAACGATTGTAGAAGCCAGTATTTTAGAAGGAAGTGATAGACTCTTAAAACTCAGTGTTGATTTAGGGGAAGGAAAACTTCGTCAAATTGTGGCGGGAATTCGTGAATATTATAGCCCTGAAACACTCGTGAATACACAAGTATGTGTGGTCGCCAACCTTAAGCCTGCCACCATTAAAGGACTGCTCTCTGAGGGAATGCTCTTAGCCGCCAAAGATAAAGAGGGACTCTGCCTCATTCGTCCAGAGAGTCCACGTAAAAATGGCGCTTCTATTGGATGAAAATAGAGAACTTTGTACGCATCATTGATGGGAAGCTTAGTACCACACCTCCCATTGATGCGTTTGGGAGTATCTGCTTTGAACCCTCTCGTGTTTTGCATGGTGATCTTTTTATTGATACTACCGCTTCACGGGAGATGATTCATCAAGCCCTTGAAAAGGGGGCTTATGCTATTGTCACGATTCTTCCTTTTATCAATGAAGATGAAGAGTGTGCGTGGATTGAAGTCTCTACCATTGAGCAGACACTGATTAAGTTACTGCGCTATACCATCACCCAAAAATCACTTGATGTATTACTGCTCTCTCCTGTTCAAGAAGCCTTTTTTGAGATAATTCAACTTGCACCAAAAACATTCAAACGCCTCAAAGGTGATCTTATTAATATAACCAAAACGGTTTTAATGGCCAAAGAGGAAGACTCTTTTTTCTTGAGTGATGAACGCTTGGCAGAAAAGATTGCTCCTATGGCAGAGCGGGTTGAGAATTCTTTACATGTAAAACCCTATCTTATAGCTAAAGGGCTTTTTTTGAGCTCATTTATCTATAAAGAACGCTTTTATGCAGAACAAAAAATACCCTCTTTATTTGTCGAGGCATTGTTAGCTTTACTTGACTTTTGTGATAACCATAACATTGCTTATACCTTGGATCATTTGACTTTTTGTGAGCATTTTTATCCATGCTATGTGAGCCATAATCTTAACAAAAAAGAGTTTGGAACGAGCGATAAAGTCCTTATTTTTGAGCCGAACTTTGAACTTTTACCCCTGCTTTGTAGCCATCTTTTTTCATCATCTAAACATCCACAGGCTCTTTTGTGTTTACCTGAAAATTTACACTATAACTTTCCCTTTGCTGGGAAACGTATTTGGTTTAAAACACCTCAAGATCTTTTACTCCAACTTAAAACAGAAACCTTTACCTATGCACTTATTGTTGCATCTAAAGAGCCTTTTGAACCACTTTTACAAAAAGAGACAAACGCTCAACACGCTAGTTTATTTTAAAAGGAATTCTATGTTACTCATTGAAAACGAATTCAATATATCTTTACATGTAAATCTTTTAGAAGAGATTGTACGTGAGCATACCGATAAAGAAGTTGAGCTTCTTCTTATTGATAGTCAATCCATGCATGATCTTAATTTAGAACATCGGGGGATGGATAAAACAACGGATGTTCTTAGTTTCCCTGTTGATGATTTTCCACATGCACCTTTGGGTTCGATTGTTATTAATTACGAATATGCAAAAGAGAAAGCACACGAATTGGGGCACACGTTAGAAGATGAAATCACCCTACTTTTCATTCATGGCATGTTGCATCTTTTAGGCTATGACCATGAAGTCGATAAGGGGGAAATGAGAGAGAGGGAAAAAGCCTTGATTGAACACTATGCTCTTCCTAAAAGCTTGATTGTCCGAACAGAAGAGAGATGAAAAGATGTCTTATTTTTTCTTCTCTTTTGACTCAGAAGCAACGGTAATATAACCCATTTCGTAGAGTTTATCATAGATTTTAGCCGCAATAGGACCTCCTTCACTACCACCGTGCCCTCCATGTTCAACCAAAACAGTAATGACATATTGTGGGTTATCATAAGGAGCGTAGGTTGTCAGCCATGCATGTGAGCGGTGATAATATTCCATATCTTCTTCACGCATCCTTTTTTTATCGGTTTGAGAAATACCGACAACTTGTGCTGTTCCTGTTTTTGCAGCTATTTTAAACGGTGCCGTATGGGTAAGATAGTTCATAGCCGTTCCGCCAGGAAGATTAGCAACTGCATACATCCCTTCTCGTGTCACCTTCAAAAAACGTTTTTCCTCTTCACTCACAATATTGGGATCAGCAGCAAACTCAATTTCTGCATCGTTCACTCTTTTTAAAAAATGAGGGGTAACGCCATTGCCTGTTGCCAAGAAAGCGGTGTACTTTGCAATTTGCATAGGCGTGACTAGAAAATAACCTTGTCCAATCGAGCTAATCAGTGTTTCACCTTGTGCCCACCCTTTACCAAAACGCTCTTTTTTCCATTCACGGCTTGGCACAATACCTATAAATTCACGGGGAAGATCCACACCTGTTTTTTGACCAAAACCTATTTTTTTAATAAAAGGAGCAATATTGTCAATGCCTACTTTTAAGCTGGTTTTATAAAAATAATCATCAGCACTTCGTTGAAGGGCTCTAACATAATTCACCATGCCATGCCCTTCTTTTTTCCAATCACGAAACAACCGACCACCAAGTTCCATGACACCTGTACTTTCAATTAATGTTGAAGGCGAAATAATCCCTGTATTTAAAATTGCCATACCCACACCCATTTTAATAACAGAACCAGGAGGATATAAACCATTGACGAGTTTATTGGTAAAAGGATGTTTTAAATCGTTAGCAAGCAATGCCCACTCTTCTTGAGAAATTCCTCCTACAAAGGTATTAAGATCATACTCAGGAAAACTCGCAGCTGCTAGAATTTCACCATTTTTAGCATTCATAACAATCACTGCGCCACTGGCCTCTTCAAAAACCATTTCAAGGTAACGTTGAAGCTCAAGGTCAAGACTTAAAATTAAATCATTGCTTTGTGGTAATGTTTTACTGACCTCTTCAATTTGTTGATTAAATGCTGTAACTTTGGTCTTTTTTTCACCCTTTACACCTTGTAAAATTGCATTGTAATACTTTTCAATGCCTGTTTTTCCTGAAAATCCTACTAGCTTTGTTATTTCATCTTCTGCAACATCTTGCGTATTTGCCTTTCCCACATACCCTATAATATGCGAAGCTAAAGCACCATGCGGATAATGACGTTTTGAGGTAATTTTAATGCTCATATGTTCACGCTGCGCAATTTTGGCAAAATGAGGAATCATCTTATCATACGGTACAAAATCAATCACATCCACAAAATCATGGTTATAGGCAGAATCTGCTTTTACATATGCTTTTGTCAAACTATCAATACTGTATTCAGGCATTAACGAGGAGAGAAATGCAATTTCCTCATCCAATGATTCACGCTGAGATTTCAAACTCATTCGAGGTTTAAGACCAATAGAAAAACCTAGACGATTCACAGAGAGAGGATTGAGATTACGATCTAAAATAACTCCTCGTAAAGGAGCTAATTCATCCACTTTAATAGCATTTTGTTTGGCTATTTCTTCATAATAAGCATTCGATTTAATACTAATATAATAAACCCTAACCAATAAGGCCATACACATAAAAAGAACGATGCTTAGGACAATTTTGATTCTCACCGTGTAATCCTAAAAAGCATAAACGAAAGAATAGAATCAACCGCAATATAATAAAAATAATAATTTGAAAAGTACGCAAACGTATCATTATCCAAATAAGCCAAAAAGAGATTGAGTACAAAATGCCCTAAATAAGCAATCATCACATAAACTGCCAAAATACAGTTATTACATGTAAAGGTTGATTGAACCTTATGAACAACAAATTGATGAACCAATACAAATAAAATGAGATACGAAAAAAGATAAAACCCTTTGTTAAGATCGTACAAACATAAATACAAAAAACCCAACATTAAAGGAATGGCATTTTTTTCATGCTCATCAGCATTGAGCAACACATAACAAAAAATGACTCCTACAAAAGGAGGTATGAGCGGGTATAAGGCAGAGAGGATATGCCCTAGAAGCAACCAAAAGGAGAGCCAAAAAATTTTTAAATAGTTTTGATCAGTGCTATTTCGTCGCATACTGGGAAATGTTTACATTTAATACAATCAGCCCATATTTTATGAGGAGGTAGCTTTTCTTTTGAAATTTCATGAAAACCTAAGGCTTCAAAGAAGCTTCTTTGATACGTCAATGTAAACACTTCATTCAGCCCCATTTCTTTACCTTCTTTAAGAAGATTTTGAATAATACCTTTACCAACACCTTGACCTCGAAAATCCTCTTTGACGACAAGACTTCGAATCTCTGCTAAATTATCCGCATGAAAATGTAAAGCTCCAAATCCAATAATTTCTGAGCCATTTTTTGCAAGAATATACGAGCGAATATTCGTCGCCATTTCATCAGAACTACGAAAAAGAATAATCCCTTTCTCTACTTCAGGCTTAACAACGCCTTGCATTAAAACGATATCACTTAATTTTGCTTTAGTATACTCAATCATTCTCAACTCCAAACAACGTTTCAAAAATGGCCTTTAATGCCTTTTCAATTCCCTTTTTATTACTACTTGAGACCAAAAGGGCATTTGGATAATGTTTTTTAATCACACTGACATCACTCTGTTTCAATTTATCAGATTTCGTAAAAATTCGTAAAATTTTCTGATCAGGTCGTACTAACTTTTCTAAATAGGCATAGACTTCTTGATCACTCTCTAAAAAAGGGTGCCTTGAATCAATCAAATGGACAAACACTCGAATCGAGATACGTTTTTCAATATAACGTGTTAAGTTTTTTTGCCACTCTTCCTTCATGCTATGGGAGACTCTTGCATAACCAAAACCAGGAAGATCTACAAACTGTATATTAAACGTTTTATCTTCATTCGCAAGCGCAACATGAAAAAAGTTAATTAAGCGTGTTTTACCAGGAGTAGATGAACTCTTTGCCAACCCTTTTTTGTTCGTCAGTGCGTTAATAATAGAGCTTTTACCTACATTACTACGACCAATAAAAGCAACCTCACTGACGCCCTCTGGCGTTGTTTCTTCTAAAGATGAAGCGGATTTGACAAAAAAGGCATCTTTAACCTTAATCACTCTTTTTTATCCTCAACTTTGAAGATGAATTTTACAGGTGCACTGCCTTTTCCATCGACTTCATAATGCCCACTTAGTTGATTGACACGTACAAAATCGCCATACACTTTTTTATCCGTATCAAGTTCATGCAAGAATGCTTTTTTTTCTAAAATATAAAGACTTTTATTAGGCTCATACGTCATTTTTTCCGCTTCACCATAATACTTCTTTTGATTCATGATTAAGTTCGCTTTTGCATTGCCTGTTGCGATATAACGGGTGGGTTGTTTATTGTCATCAAATTCAACCGTGATTTTATTGGCTGTAATTTTATCGCTCTCTTTAGTCACTTTGACATTACCCTCAAAGATACTAATTTTTTTCTTCTCATCGGCAAAAAATTTATCGGCAATAATTTCTACTTGTGCGGCATAAAGCATTCCCCCAAGTACAAAACACCATAGAACACTTTTTTTCATTTATTTTTCCCTACTTGCTGTATAAACGAGTGTATATTTGTAGCGCTTATTGTGCCTTCTTTCATCTGATAAACAAATGAATCACCCAATGTACGACTCTGCTTTTGTGTAAAGACAAAAGGCTTATTGCTCTTTAAATTTTCCGTTTTAAGGTTATAAAAAATATCTTCACCATCCAAAGAGACACCATCATCTCTAAAATAGTGAGAATTGGTTTTAAAATGTAGAATATTATCTTGTAAAATACCTTCATCAGAATCCAAAACACCACGCAAACCTTCTTTGGTTTTATGCCCTGCATGAATAACATAGAGTTTATCAAAATCACGATAACGTGCCACACGTTCAGAACGAACGATACTCTCCACACTACCCTCTTTGATCTGATAATTTTGGGCATGAAAGAGTTCAATTTCAGGAATTAAATCACCTTCTTTATCGAGCGTATGAATGACATAGGGTTCTTTTAAAATTAAAAAGAACATCATACTGATAAAAAGAAGCGATGTGTATATTAAAATTCTTATAGCCAAAGGTTTACAAATGCCTCACTCATATTTTCTTTTTCAACCACACAATCAATCATCTCTCGCACAGAAGCATTACCACCCTCTTTGCTTAAAATGATATCTACCTCTTTTTGAACCAAAGAGACGGCATCTTTAGGACAAAACGAAAGCCCAACACAACGAAGCAATGCCAAATCGTTTAAATCATCTCCAATAGCCGCAACATTTTCAAATTTCAGTCCTTCCTTAAGGAGGATTTCTTCTAAAACTGCTTTTTTATTTTTTACATCTTGATACAAATAGCTAATGCCCAACTCTTTTGCACGACGCTCCACAACACGAGAGTGTCGCCCTGTAATAATTGCACTCTTTTTACCTAATTTCATCCATGAAACAATGCCAAAACCATCTTTAACATGAAAGGTTTTAAACTCTTCAGAATCACTATTGCCATAGGTAATGCCTCCATTGGTTAAACAACCATCGACATCAAAAACCAATAATTCTATCACAAAACACCTTTTGTACTTGGGATACCCGCACGCTCATTTTTAGCTAAAGCCCGTCTTAATGCCACAGCAAATGCTTTAAAGGTTGCTTCCAAAAGGTGGTGTTTATTTTTACCCCTCTTTGCAACAAGATGCACACTCAATCCTGCATTGCTCACTAAAGCTCTAAAAAACTCTTCAGCAAGTTCAACATCAAATTCACCTACTTTACCTTCCATGTTCACATCATAAACCAAATAAGCACGGTTACTCAAATCTAAAGCACACTCAACAGCAGCTTCATCCATAACGACTACCGCATTGCCATAGCGCTCTACCTGTTCAATCGGATAAATTTCTGCACGCAATGCTTGTCCTAAAACAATGCCTACATCTTCAACACTGTGGTGAAAATCGATGTGCGTATCACCTTTACATGTAAGATTTAAATCGATTAAAGCGTGTTTACTCAAAGCTTCTAACATATGGTCAAAAAAACCAACGCCTGTATGAATTTCTGCTTTTCCTGTTCCCTTTACATCCAATGTAACATTTATATCTGTCTCTTTTGTGACTCTTTGTACTGTTTGCATACCATCATTCCCTTACGATAAATGAGCCTTTGAAAAGCCCTTTTGCTATAAAATCAGAGGCTTCTGCTTCACTACCAAACCCTTTTAGCCATACACGATAAATTGGTTCGTTCTCAAACGTTCCCTCTTTTATAATCGCATTGTATCGATTATTCACATTTGAATTACTTTGAGCAAAACGTGTGGCACCATTTTTATTTCTAAAGGCACCAATTTGAATGAGATAATCCGTCTCGACCACACTTTGTTTTGGAGCACCAGAGGGAGCAACTACCCCGGCAAATCCGATCACTTCTAAGCCAACAGGACCTGTACCATTCGCAACCAATTCAAGGCGTGTTGCCGCAGTATAAGAGAGATCAATAATACGTGTTCCCACAAATGGGCCCCTATCATTCACTCGAACAACAACACTTTGATTGTTTTTAAGATTGGTTACTTTTAGCATGGTATTCATAGGAAGTGTTTTATGGGCAGCGGTCATCTCATACATATTATAAATTTCGCCATTAGAGGTTTTTTTGCCATGAAAATCTTTCCCATACCAACTAGCGATACCACTAAAATAATCCCCTACACTGACCATCGTTGGCGTGTACGTTTTACCATCAATTGTGTAAGGTCGCATCGTTGCTCGATGCATATTGGGTGTATTAATAATTTTTCCTGAACCTGAAGAGCTAGCCCCCGAAGAATAGGAAGGGGCGTAAGACGATTTAGAAGAACATCCCGTTAAACTCAAAAAAACTATGAAGGCGAAACCATATGCACTAATTCTTTGGAATGACAAGACGTTCTCCCACTTTTACGAGTGTATTTCGTTTTTTATTCGCTTTCACTAATGTGGCAACAGACATATCATACTTTTTTGCAATAGTTTGCAAGGTGTCACCCGTTTGAATCACATAAAATTTTTCGCGATTTGAAAGCGAAGAGGAAGGCATAGGCGGTTTTCCAAAAGGAACAATCAATGACATTTTTGGCTTTAGTGCTGCACTTTTTAGATTATTAAGATCTATCAAAGCTTTGGCACTCATCCCATAATGTTGTGCGATTTTATGTAAAGCATCCCCTTTTTTAATCGTATAGACAGCATATTTTTCTGGTTCTTTTGAAGTATCAAAATTTTGATTAAATGCAATTTGACGATCTTGAGGAATATAAAGATACGACGTAGTACCCATAGGAGGTGTAAACGTGTAATTTAAATGAGGGTTGTATGCTTTAAGCTCTTTGACACTCACCCCGATACTTTCAGAAACATCCTTCAGAGATGTTCCACTTTTAACATCTACTTTTACAAATGTTGCATTGTTGGCTCGATTTAGCAAATGTTCTGAACCATTATCAAGCATAAAACCTGCACTGTTAGAAATCACACTCATCATTAAAATTTTACGAATATAAAGACGACTTTCTTTAGGTAAAAATTTTTGATTTTCATCTAAAAGTACACTGATTTCATCTGTTCCCGCTTTAGCAATCGCTTTCGTGACCGTACCCTCGCCACAATTGTATGCAAGTGCTGCAAGATACCACTTACCAAACATCGAATGTAACCGTTTTAAGTAAGCAATAGCTGCTTGTGTGGATTTTACAGGATCACGTCTTTCATCTATGTAAGCATTTTCAATGAGTCCATAACGCTTTGCCGTTGCTGGAATAAATTGCCAAATTCCCGATGCTTTTGCCGAAGAAGAAGAGTATGGATCAAAACTAGACTCGGTCATCGCCAGGTATAAAAATTCAGAAGGAACATTTGCTTCTTGCATCATTTTTTGTAAAATAGGGATAAATTTATCGCCATTTTCCAATGTTTTTAAAAAGTGTTTTGTTTTGTAAATTTCCACATCTTCTTTCATAGAAATGAAAATGGAATCTTTTAAAAACGTGTTAGGAAGATCAAAATTTTTAAGAGCGATAAGCTGTTTTTCGTAGTTTGTGTCAGTATTTAAAAATGCGTGGAGACTCTGAAATAGAAAAAAAAGGGTTATAAAAACCTTAAACATGCCTCTCCTTTACCATTAGATTTAGCTTAGATTGTACCTAATTTTATCTTTTCTAAAGCTTTAAAGAGTTTTTGGGCATTCTGAGTGGTCATAGTGTGAACTTCTGTTACACTTACATGTAAAAGCTCCGCCATCTTTTCAGCCACCAATACTGTGTACTCTGGAAGGTTCCGTTCTCCTCGGTGAGGCATCGGCGTAAGATAAGGGGCATCGGTTTCAATCAGCAATTTTTCACGTGGAATTAAAGGCAAAATATCGACCAATTGCTTGGCATTCTTAAAGGTTAAAACACCTCCAATGCCAAAATAAAATCCTTTTGTTGCTAAATCAAGTAAATGTTTAGAAGCATTATAACAGTGCAAAACACCACCGACTTCTGAGGCATTTTTTTCCAATAAAATATGTTTACTGTCCTCATTTGCATCACGAATATGCACAATCAAAGGTTTTTTAAATGCTTTTGCAAGCTCAATATGTTTGGCAAAAATCGCTTGTTGCTCTTTTTTTTCTAAAGCTTTTTCATTTTCACCTTCAGGCAAATGAAAATAATCAAGCCCACACTCACCCACCGCAACACATTTCTCATCTGCCAAAAATGTTCTCAGTACATCCTCATTATACTGTTCATGATGATACGGATGAATACCTGCTGCAAAAAAAACATGTTCATATTGATGCGAAAGTGCTTGTGCCCTTTCTAAATCATGAATATCAGCGCCAGGAATAATAATCCCTTTAACCCCTTTTTCATAAGCGCTGGCAATTACTTCATCTACATCATTATAAAAGCGTTCATCATCCAAATGGCAGTGGGTATCAATGATCATATTAAGCTACCTCTATTCTATTTCTACCATTTTTCTTTGCAATATAAAGAGCTTTATCCGCTTGATTAATCATCTCTTCAACACTCTCCAAATCACCAAATGTCACCCCAATGGAAACACTTACCGTTAAAGAATCTCCTTCTTTGGTTTTGATATGAATATGATTAACCGCACTTTTGAGTTTTAGAAAAAATTCTAAAGCTTTTTTCTGTTCAATATTTTTAAGAACTAAACAAAATTCATCACCACCAATACGTGCAATAAAATGATCATGCAAAAGATGCTCTTTAAGCGTTTTGGCAAGTTCTACAATCACCGTATCACCCACTCGATGCCCTAACGTATCATTAATCTGTTTAAAATTATCCACATCAATAAGTCCCAAAGCAAAAGGCTCATTACGCTTTTTTGCCTCTTTAAAATACTCTTGCATGGCATCAAAAAAGTAACGACGGTTGGCAAGGCCACTTAAAAAATCATTTTGTGCCATATCTTGAATTTTAGCAATATACTCTAAGGCATCCAACGAGTTATTGATTCGACACGCAATCTCTTCTCGTGTAAAAGGCTTATTAATAAAATCATTTGCGCCAATTTTTAGAAACTTTGCAGAAATGAGCTCGGTATTGGTTCCTGTCATTGCAATAATAGAGAGTTCATTTTTACTGTAACGTTTACGCACCTCTTTGGTCAGTTCAACACCGTTAATCACAGGCATTTGAAAATCGGTTAAAATGAGTTTAATGTCAGGGTTGTCTTCTAAAAACACCAAGGCTTCCTCACCATGCGCAGCCACAATGACTTTAAACATTTGATGTTGCAATAAGGCTCTAATTTGTGAACGTGTCGCCATTGAATCATCCACAATCATCACTTTAATATCACGGTTTTTATGCAAGCGCTCAATAAGCGTAAAGATATAATTGACATCGTCAATATTGCCTTTGTAGACATAATCAATCACATCTTTTTTTAAAATAGCTTCACGAACCTCTTTATCCATAGAGCCTGTTAAAATAATGGAAGGAACTTTGTGCGCTAAGACCATATCTACTACTTCACCATCAGGTGCATCGGGCAGATTTAAATCCAAAAGTGCTAAGAAATAATCACTATTTTTCTCAAGAAGCGCTTTGGCTTCAGCATAACTGTAAGCAACATCGACCTCAAATTCAAGACTGGATTCCATTTTTTTAACGATCAACTTCGAAAGTGCCTTGTTATCTTCTACCATTAAAATTTTTTCACGTGCCATACTTACCCTTATCGTTAATTCTCAAGAAGTGATTTTGCAAAAACCATCGCCTCTTCACTCACGTTTTCACCGCTTACCATACGTGCTAATTCCTTGATGCGTTCCTCATCTTTTAAAACGTGAACACGACTTACATGTAAACCATCTTTGGTAACCAAAAAATGCTGATTTGCCCGCGAGGAGAGCTGTGGTTGGTGTGAAATTGCAAAAATTTGGTACTTTGTAGAGAGTATTTTTAAAACATTGGCGACACTCATCGACTCTTTTCCGCTTAGGTTTGCATCAATTTCATCCAAAATCAACACACCTCCCTCTGAAAGCAAAAATTCGTTGTGCGTTGCCAAAAAAGCAAGACGTACACGATTGTATTCACCCGAACTGATTTTTTTCAAATCCACTTTTCCCAGATTTACATGTAAACTATCAAAACCATGCTCTGCTAAACTGCCTTTTTCTAAAGACAAATGAAGCGGTGGCATATAAAGCTGAGAAAGATAGTCATTTAAACGCTCTTCTAAAAGAGGCAAAGAAGCCACACGTACTTGTGAAATTTTTTCACTTTCTTCATTCACTTCTTTTTCAAGAAGCAACACATTTTTAGCTAATTGCGCCTTTTCAAAGGCAATATTTTCATAACGCGCTAGTTCTTCTTGCCGTTTTTGCCTATGCTCTAAAGCCTCTTCAATAGAACCATAGCGTTTTTTGAGCTGTGCAATTTTTTCAATACGATCTAACAAAGATTCCACATCAATTTCATCTAATGCTTCTAGCGTTTCATTTTGTTTTTCAAATAAAAGCCTAAGATCATTCATGCACGCATCAAAAAAACTTCCATCGGCTTCAATAAGTGTTAAGACTTCATTGACGCTACTCTCTAAATTAAAAATCGCCCCTGCTTTTTGCATAGCTTGCTCAATCTTCTCTTTTTTAGAGAGTGATTTTTTAAAGCTAATGAGTTCTTCATCTTCCCCTATTTTTGGAGAAACCTCATCTATTTTAGCAATTTCAAAGCGAGCAAACTCTTTTAAGTCTTCAATTTTTCGCTCTTCTGCTTCAATAACATCAAGTTCTTCTTTGAGTGTTTTATAGGAAAGATAAAGCGTCTCAAACGCTTCAATATTCTTTACATGTAAAGAGTTTTTAGAAGCACACACGCCATCTAAAAGCTTTAAAAGACGACTGTTTTCAAACTCACTGTTATCTTTGACAGAGAGATAATTCACAAAATGATGCGAAAGCTCGACCATCCCTCTTTTTGAAACGGTTTGCGCATTAATAAAATAACGTGCATTTTTCGCTTTAAGGGCTTTAAACACATTAGGTTCTTCTTCTTCAAAACCAAATGTTTCAAGCCCTAATGTTTTAGCAATAGTTGCTTCAATAATATCCGCATGCACATCACCATAGCCAAATAATGAAAGCAATCCATTTAGTAAAACGGATTTCCCAGCACCACTAGGTCCCGTAAAAACAATCAACCCGTTTTCAAATTCAATATCGCATTCTGTAAACGAAAGATGGTTTTTAATCAACAATCGCTCTATCACACATGCCCCCAATGTAATTTCTTTTTTAAAATATCAAAATAGTCTCGATCTAAACTATGAATCAAAGCAGCTCCTTGCTTCGCACTGCGTACACAAACCCGTTCAATCTCATTCATCTGATACGTATCTTGACCATCTATCACAATGACCGTATCCCCATCACTTTCAAACGCAATTTCAAAATCAACAGGCAAAACCAGCGGTCTTTGAGAAAGTGAGTGCGGACAAATCGGTGTTAAAATCAAAGCTTCCGTCAAAGGATACACCACAGGCCCTCCAGCAGAGAGATTGTAAGCCGTTGAGCCTGTCGGCGTCGAGACAATCAGTCCATCTCCATAATAAGAATTAAATAATTTACCATCGACATATGCCTTAATGGTACTCATATGGGATATCTTAGAGCGAGAGAGAACGATATCGTTAAACGCTACAATTTTTTCAATTTTATCTTTTACATGTAAAGATATTTCTAGCATCATTCGTGTATCAATTCGGTAGTTTCCCAAAAACAACTCTTCAATAAAATGGCTTATTTCATCCGTTTGAATGTCTGTTAAAAAACCTAATTGCCCCGCATGAATTCCTAACACGGGCTTATGGTACGCAAAACTTCTACGGCAGAGCGAAATCAGTGTTCCATCGCCACCTAAAGAGATGAGCAAATCGCTTTCAAGGCACAACGCTTCAAAAGAAACACCTTTCATCTCTAGCATATGAGCACTCTTCTCTTCAACGAGCATCTGCACACCATGGCGCTTTAATGCTGTTTCAATTTCACAGACATACCCCCGTAAAGAGGTATCATTGGGCTTGCAAACAAGTCCTACGGTTTTGATAGCAGTTAAAGGATGAGTATGATGAGTTATTTTCATGATTTCATTCTAGCGTGTCTTTTATTAATCAACGATTATGCTATAATTCGCCCTTATTACGAACTTTTAACGAGTTCAAAATCTAAGGAGAAAAAATCATGAAACACCTCTTTTTTATCGCTCTTTCCCTACTGCTTTTTAGTGGATGTGCGTATAAAAATGAACCCTTGAGCCTCGCGTCTTACAAATCAGAATACAAAGGTCCTTTGTTGCGTAACAATAAAACCATTTATGTACGTTTTGTTCAAGATTTGCGTGTGAAAAAAAATACGATTGGGTATATTGATCAAAAAGGTGGAGACACCATCAATTTTTTTAGCAATGAAAACTTTGCAGAAAAATATACAGAAGGTCTAGGGTATGCCCTTAATCTTGCAGGCTTTAACACCGATGCAACCAAAAGTGAAGCCTCTTTAGTGGTTGAAATCTACATTAAAGACATTCAACTCATTTACAATGATAAAAATTTTGATGCCAACCTAAGAGGTGAAATTGAAATTGAAGTCATTGCACGAAAAGGCGACGAAGTGATTACCCAAAACTTTCGTCAAAAAGGAAGTAAATGGATCGCACCTTCTTACAGTTCTAAGGACTTAGAGCCTTTCTTATACTCCTTATTTGCAGACAGTATTGACCAAATTGTTTTACGTTTAACTCGTATGTAAAAAACTTACAAGAGGAATATTTATTCCTCTTTACCAATTACTCACCACAACCCTATTTCTTCCATGTTTTTTCGCTAAGTAAAGCGATTGATCGCTCTCTTCTAATAACGCTTCTTTGTCCGTAATAATCGGACTTAACGAACAAAGCCCTATACTAATAGTCACTTGAACAACTTCTTGCGTCGTTGCGATCGTCGCAACTTTCGTCTGCTCAACTTTTTCACGCAAACGCTCTGCTAAAATAGCAGCTTCTTCTTTTGTTGTATTAGGAGTAATAATAACAATTTCTTCACCCCCATAACGTGCCACAATATCACTATCACGCACGACATTTTGAATGATTTTTGAAAGTGTTTGTAGCACTTTATCGCCTACAGTGTGACCATAGGTATCATTAACTTTTTTAAAATGATCAACATCAATAAGCATAAGGGTTAAAGGTAATTTATACCGTGTTGAAAGCGCCACTTCTTCACTAATACGCTGATCAAAATAGCGTCTGTTGCGAAGTCCTGTAAGAGCGTCAGTAATGCTTTCTTGTTTTAAAACGGCTAAATCTTTAATATAATTGATTGTTTTAAGTGCAAGTTGTCCTACGAAAAAAACAAAAATTCCTCCTAAAAAGAGAACTGAACTGGGTATCAAAGAGAGCATACCAAGCGAATCACGAAACATCCAAAGTGTCCCTGCAAAAAGAAAATATCCTACAATAAACAAGAAAATCAATAAACGCAAGATCTTCCATTTCGCTTTTGATTTTCCATCGGGAAATTCTAAAATCAACTGCTTAATTGGCGTAAGAGAAAGAATTAAAAAAACGGCACCAACACCCAAAATTAAAAGCTCAAATAGAAAAAGAAATGAGTACATATAACCCCAAAATTAAAAGATTTTTTTTGCGATGCGAAAATATTGTAGCACAAAAAATAACAAGATACTCTAAATAAACTAAAGAAAAGCTAGCTTTAGCTATACTCATCCTTTAAAAAACGACAACTAAAGGGGTTCTTTTAACCCTTCACTTAGGAATAAACATTGAGAAGTCATTATTGTACAGATTTAGATGTTGCCAACATCGGCGAGATCGTAGAAGTGTGTGGTTGGGCAAATAGTCACAGAGATCACGGTGGGGTTATTTTTATTGACCTCCGTGATAAATCAGGACTTGTACAACTGGTGTGTGACCCAGAAGATAGCACAAAAGCGCATGAGATTGCTTCATCTATCAGAGATGAATTTGTGCTTAAAGCAAAAGGCCGTGTGAGAGCCAGAGGTGAAGGGCTTGAAAATCCACGCCTTAAAACAGGCAAAATCGAAATTGTGGTCGATGAACTGATTGTTGAAAATGCCAGTGAAACGGTTCCTTTTGTGATTGGAGATAACAATGTTGGAGAGGATGTCCGTCTTAAATATCGTTATTTAGACCTTCGTAATGCCAAAGCCTATGAAATCTTCAAACTCAGAAGTAAAGCTACCGTTGCGGTGAGAAACTCTTTGGATGCACAAGGCTTTTTAGAGGTAGAAACACCTATTTTGACCAAATCCACGCCTGAGGGTGCGCGGGATTATTTAGTACCAAGCCGTGTTCACAATGGCGAATTTTACGCCCTTCCCCAATCTCCTCAGCTTTTCAAACAACTTTTAATGTGTGCGGGTTTTGATCGCTACTTTCAAGTAGCAAAATGTTTTCGTGATGAAGACTTACGAGCGGATCGTCAACCTGAATTTACCCAAATTGATATTGAGATGAGCTTTTGTAACCAAGAAGATGTCATGAAAGTAACCGAAAATCTTTTGCGTGATGTCTTTAAAGCCTGCGGTCATGAAATTAGCATCCCCTTTAATCGTATTCGTTTTAAAGAAGCGATGGAAAAATACGGCTCAGACAAACCAGACCTTCGTTATGATCTTAGCATGATTGACGTCATCGATATTTTTGCAAACTGTAAAAATGAAATTTTCAGCAACATTGCCAAAGATACAAAGAAAAACCGCATTAAAGCACTCAAAGTTCCTAATGGCGATAACATCTTCTCAAAACGCCAAATGCAAAGTTTTGAAGAATATGTTCGCAAATTTGGCGCACAAGGCTTAGGCTATTTTCAAATGAAAGAAGATGGGCTAAAAGGTCCTTTAACCAAATTCTTTGAAGAGTCTGATTTGCAAAAGATTGTGGATGCAGCAGACTTACATGTAGGCGATGCTATCTTCTTTGGCGCAGGTGAAAAGAAGGTTGTTTTAGACTATATGGGACGCTTCCGTATCTTTTTAGCGGAGCAGATGAACATCATTCCTAAAGATGTGTTTGAGTTTGTTTGGGTGGTTGATTTTGAGATGTTTGAAGTTGAAAATGGTAAAGTTAAAGCCTTACACCATCCATTTACTATGCCAAAAGATATCGACAATACCCCGATTGATGAGATGGAATCCATTGCCTATGATATCGTCTTAAACGGTGTGGAACTGGGTGGCGGAAGTATTAGGATTCACAAAAAAGAGATTCAACAAAAAGTATTCAAACTTTTAGGTATTGACGATGAAGAGGCGCATGAAAAATTTGAATTCTTACTGGATGCTTTAAAATACGGCGCTCCTCCACATGGTGGTTTGGCAATTGGTTTGGATAGAATGATGATGCTTATTACCAAAAGTGAGAGTATTCGTGATGTTATCGCCTTCCCAAAAACCCAAAAAGCACAATGTCTACTCACACGAGCACCGAGTGAAGTTGAGGGTGACCAGCTTCGAGATTTAGGTATTAGACTTCGAGAAAAATCAAAATAAGGGAGAAACTATATGAAAAAACTGTTTTTAATTATTGGTGCACCAGGCAGTGGCAAAACAACCGATGCGAGTTTGATTGCTGAAAAGAACAGCGAAACCATCGCACACTATTCAACAGGCGAATTACTTCGTGACGAAGTCGCAAGTGGCAGTGAGCTAGGCAAAACGATTGATTCCTTTGTAAGTGCTGGCAATCTTGTACCTTTGGACATTGTAATCAACACCATTGTAGGTGCTATTAAAAACAGTCCTAAAGATGTTATTCTCATTGATGGTTTTCCTCGTTCAGACGAGCAAATGAAGGCGTTAGATGCTATTCTTGCGAATGAAACAACCGTGAAACTCGTTTCTGTTATTGAAGTTGAAGTGAGTGAACAAGTGGCATGTGACCGTGTTTTAGGTCGTGCTCGTGGAGCGGATGATAATGTTCAAGTTTTCAACAACCGCATGAAAGTCTACACAGAGCCTTTAGCTGGTATTCAAGCATTTTATGGAGCAAAAAATCTCCTTCATAAAATTAATGGCGAGCGCAGTATTGAAGAGATTGTCTCTGAGATGGAAGCTTTCGTTAAAGGTCATATTTAGATGCACAACTTCTACTCTGTTATCATTGGCACGGAACTGCTCAATGGTCGCAGAGTGGATAAACATTTTGCTTTCATTAACCAAGAACTTCGTGAGCGTGGACTTTTACATGTAGGAAATTTCATCATCGAAGATTCCCCTTTCTTAATTCAAAACTGTTTCAATATGATTTTACAAGACCCCAAAAGTGTGATGTTCTGTTTTGGAGGCATCGGCGCAACACCTGATGATTTGACACGTGCCATTGCCAGTGAAGTTTTTACAGGGCAGGAATTATCTTTACATGTAAAAGCAAAAGAGTTAATTGAAAACCAATTTGGGAAAGAAGCGTATCCTCATCGCATTACTATGGCAATGCTCCCACCAAACGCTGATCTCTTAGCCAATGTTATTAACAATGTTCCTGGTTTTAGCCTTTTTAATCGCTTCTTTTTCACTCCAGGCTTTCCTTCTATGGCATGGCCAATGGTACAAGAAGCACTCAACAAGCACTTTCCTTCTCAAGAAAAACTTCTAAGTGATTCTTTTATTGTAGAAGCACCAGAAAATGATTTAATCGAGATTATGGAAGCACTCCCCAAAGAACTTCATTTTTCTTCTTTACCTCGCTTTGTAGGAGAAAAACGCACCGTAGAAATCTATCTTGCCCATCACGATCCAAAGTTTCTCTATCAATGGAGTTCATTTTTTCGAGATGAAATAAGAAAAGCAGGAAAAACAATTAAGGATTGTTTATAAAATACTGATCAAGCCCCTCAATAATACCCTGAACAATCAATTTTTGATATTGAGGGTTATGCATATTTGTTGATTCTTCAGGATTTGTTATATAACCAATCTCGATTAATACAGAAGGCATTGTTGCTCCAACAAGTACCCAAAAAGGAGCTTCTCTTACGCCACCATCATCAACAGAATAGTGTTGCTTTACACTTTTTAACATATTAGATTGTATATCAATGGCGGCCTTGTTCGAGAGAATAATTTTTTCTCGATTAAATACATTTAAAAAAGTCTCTTTAGAGTAATAATCCATCTCTTCAATATCCGATTTATTCTCTAGTGCAGCAACATTTTTAGAACGTTCAGAACGATCAGGAGAAAGAAAAAAAGTTTCTAAGCCTTTCATTGAGAGTTTTTTAGCTTCGTTGGGAGCAGCATTTGCATGCAATGAAATAAATAAATCTGCATTTTTATCATTTGCAACTTTGGTTCTATCACGTAAATTAATAAAAACATCCCTTTGACGGGTATAATACACCTTATATCCTCGACGTTTTAACTCCGTACCTAACTGTAAAGCCATATCTAAAACCAAATGCTTTTCCATCTTTTTTTTGTAACCAATAGCACCAGCATCTTTTCCACCATGTCCTGCATCAATCACAATGATTTTATGACGATTTAAAGAAGTTGTTTGAGCCATAGGAGGAGATATTTTGGAGGGTTGTGGTGTTTGTTTTTTCTCTGCTATTGGCTTATTTGTCTTTTCAACAGACTCTTTTTTGAGTTTAGCTTGCGTTAAGATAGGTTCTTTTTCCAGCGAAAGGATCACTTGATTATTTAATACACTCACATACGTTTCAAAAGAAGCAGGAGCGTCCAAAACAATACGAATTAATTCATTATTATATTGAGAAATACGCAAGTGATTTAATTTTTTTGGCGTTTGAATGGTTAAGGGAGCATTTAAAATAACTGCGGGAATATCAATGACTTTTTTATAACTACCCGCACTTTTAAGTACAAAAACTTTAACACTTTTTTCTGTCACAGAAGAGCCAAAATCAAGAACAATCTCCTCTTCATTCGTAGAAATGCTCTGCAAAACATTCTTTCCCTTAAAACTTTTTGGCAGTGTTATAGATGATTGATTTGAAGCGCTAATTTTTGCTGTTTCTTTTTTTTTGATAGTAGGAGAAAAAGCTGATATTTCAGGGGAAATTGTCTTCGTTGTGGGTGAATAATTTTCAGAAAAATGTTCTTCTTTTGCAGGAGGGGGAACCTGCGTCTTTGAGGGAGCATCTTTCACTTTTTTTTCCATTGTGGCAAGCTCAGATTCATACTTAGAACTATCAAGCTTTAATTGCTTTGAAATGGGAATAAGCCGTGAAAGAGTCTCTTTTTTAAGGGAATCATCCCCTTTAATGATAGACTGAATATAGACTGCTTTTAATCCATGATAAATACGTAAAACTTCATCATGATTTGCATTTGCTATTTGTGTATCATATTCTTTAAGCTGTTGCATATAATTAGGCGCTCCAAAAAGCGCCATATTGATAAACACTAAAAAGAAAAACAGTCTAATGCTCTTCTCCATGAACCAACTTTACCATAAGCTCTTTAACACTAATAATTTCATTCAATTTATAACCATTTGCACCTGTAAAAAAAAGTCCTGTCTCCACTTTTCCTAAATAAGCATCGCTTAAACGATCTGCAATACAATAACCAACGGCTTTTGCCTCTTGACCTCTATGACACGGACTCACACAGTTACTAATACAACGAATAGGAGGACCTTCTCTTTTTTCAACCATTTGAATTAAATTCGTTTTGACACCACGAGCAGGATATCCAACGGGAGATTTAAAAAGCTGTATATCTTCTTTGGTTGAGTGCAGGATCACTTCTTTAAAGTTTTGATCTGCATCACACTCATGGGTACCAATAAAACGCGTTCCCATTTGTACTCCCTGAGCACCTAAGGAGATCATTTTTAAAATATCATTGTGATCCCACACACCGCCTGCAGCAATTAAAGGAAAATCACCCCATACTTTAATCTCTTCTAAAATAGGAGCGATGAGATTTTTTAACTGATACTCTTCTTGAGAACATTGCTCATAGGTAAAGCCTTGATGTCCTCCGCTTAAAGGTCCTTCTACAACAATGGCATCAGGTAAACGATTATAACGTTGTGTCCAACGCTTACAAATAATTTTAAGAGCTTTTGCAGAAGAGACAATAGGAACTAACGCTACATCAGGATAATCAGCGGTAAACTCAGGCATATTGGTAGGCAAACCTGCCCCTGTGATAATAATATCTACTCCTGCTTCACAGGAATCTTTAATGACTCTTTCATAATCATTGATAGCATAGAGAATATTCATAGCTAAAGGTTTTGAGCCACAAATTTTACGTGCATTTTTAACAATAGCACTCAGGGCTTCTTTGGAATAAAAATTATCTGTTTCAAAAGGGCGTGTATTAATATTTTTTTTACTGTAATGACTTTGATTATAATAGCCCGTGCCTACAGAGCTAATGACACCCAAACCGCCTTCTAAACTCACCGTACCTGCAAGTTTATCCCAACTAATTCCAAGCCCCATTCCGCCTTGCACAATAGGATACTCAATAGTATATTTTCCAATTTTAAGAGGTTTTAGTGACATTATTGAACCTTTAACTTAGCAAACTTTCGCTTGCCGACTTGCAGAATATATTCGCCACATTCTAATTGTAACTGCTCATCCTCAACTTTTTCTTGATTGAGTTTCACAGCGCCTTGTTTAATATCACGTCTTGCCTGAGATGTAGACTCTTCTAAAGAACAATCAACGAGCGCTTTAGCAATCCAAACAGGTGCTTTACATGTAAAGATTTCAAGGTCCATTGGAATTTCATTTTGAGCATGTACTCGATTAAACTCAGCTTGGGCATAGAGTGCTGCTTCTTGACCATGATAACGTGCCACAATTTCCATTGCAATCATCTCTTTGGCATGTTTTGGATGAACATTTCCTATTTCAACATCTTTTTGAAGTGTAGCAATTTCTTCTAAACTTTTTGCACTTAAAAGTTCATAATAACGCCACATCAAACTATCTGAAATACTGAGCATCTTCCCAAACATAGAAGAAGGCTCTTCTGTTACCCCAATATAATTTCCCAGTGATTTACTCATTTTATTCACACCATCTAAGCCTTCAAGCAAAGGCATCATCATAACAGCTTGTTCTTTACCCACGCTATATGCACGTTGCAAATGGCGCCCCATCAATAAATTGAATTTTTGATCTGTTCCACCCATTTCAATATCACACTTCATTTCAACACTATCATAACCTTGAAGTAAAGGGTACAAAAACTCACTAATAGAAATAGGCATTTGAGATTTGTAACGTTTTTCAAAATCTTCACGCTCTAACATACGAGCAACATTAAATGTTGTTGTAAGTTCAATCAGGCTGTTTGCACTCATACTTCCCAACCATGCAGAATTAAACATAACAATCGTTTTTTGGGGATCTAAAATTTTAAAAACTTGTTCTTTATAGGTTTCAGCGTTTGCTAAAACTACTTCACGTGTTAGTTTTTTACGTGTCTCATTTTTGCCTGTTGGATCACCAATCATTCCCGTAAAATCACCAATTAAAAATTGTACAATCGCACCATGTTTTTGGAGTAATGCCATTTTTTGAAGCAAAACAGTATGTCCCAAGTGCAAATCAGGAGCCGTTGGATCAAACCCAGCTTTAACTAAGAATGTCTCACCTTTTTCAAAATAATTTTTAAGTAATGCAATAATGCGCTCTTCATCAATAATTTCACTAATGCCTCGTTTAATTTCATCTAACGCATTCTTAATTTTCATATCCATGATTACGTCCATTTCCTTCTACAATTATTTATAAGCATCATTCACGGAGACCAGTTCAATCACACGATACTTACCTTTAAGATTTTCTCGTACAGTACTGATGTTTTTATCAGGTAATTCAAGGATCATTTCAAAATAATCCGCATGCCCTTCGTCTTCGCTTTTTCCAAGCTCAATGGTGACAAGATTAATCTGCATTTTAGCTAAATAAGCTAAAAATGAGGCTAAAGAGCCCTTTTTATTATCCAGACTCACAATAAGTTTATAACGATCCGGTGCTTCACGTGTCCATTTTACAAAAACCATTGGCTCATCTTGCTCCATTAAAGAAGCAGCACGTTCACACAATTTATGATGCACAAAAACGTCATTCCCTTTTTTAAATCCAACAATATCATCACCCCTTTTTGGATGACAACAGTAGTCAAAATAGACATTGGATACATTATGATTGGAATAAATCACAATATTTTCAAATTTTTGTTTTTTAATGCGATAACGATCTTTTTTCAAAAGAGGGAAAAGCAATGTATCTTGCAAGGCATACAGCTTTAATGTATTAGCAATATCTTGTAAATAGATTGAATCGGTTGCGACTTTAAAAATTTTTTTCAAAGCATGCTCTTGCTCCACCCATGACTCAACTTTGGTTTGGGCAACACTAAAAACATGCGAAAGAATTTTAAGTGCGACTTTATGATTAATTTCTTTAATTTTCTGCCGACAATGAAATTGAATGGTGGTTTTTGCTTTTCCCGTTTTAACACTATTCACCCAAGTACAGCGATATTTTGGCTCTTTAGATGTCACAATACGTACGATATCACCATTTTTAAGTTCTGTAAGCAAAGGTACTTTTTGCTTATTTACATAAGCTTCATCCGCATACATGCCAACTTCGGTGTGCACTTCATATGCAAAATCTAAAACCGTAGCACTTCTAGGTAAAGTAAAGATGTCTCCTTTAGGAGAAAAAACAGCAATATCTTCACTGTAAAGATTATCTTTAGCAATCGCATAAAAATCTTCAATATTATCAATTTCTTCATTTTGGGTATTCAGATCATTCAGCCAATCCAATTTTGGATTGAGTCCTCCTGATTTATACTTCCAGTGTGCAGCAACACCATACTCTGCTGTTCTATTCATATCATACGTTCTAATTTGAGACTCAATAATTGATTTATCATCAAACACTGTCGTATGAATCGTCTGATAACCATTTTCTTTGGGTATTGCAATATAATCTTTAAAACGAGAAATAAGTGGCCTAAAGTGTTGATGTACAATACCTAATGCCCTATAACAATCAATAGGTGTTCTCACAATAATTCGAATGGCTAAAAGATCTAAAACCTCTTCAATACTTACACCTTTGCGTTGCATCTTTAAATAAATAGAATAGTAGTGCTTTACACGTTTTTGTATTGTAAAATCATTCTCAATAAATCCCTCTTTAATCATATGATTTTTGATTTTTGAAATAAAATGATTAAGACGAAGTTGAAGTTGTTGTCCATGTTCTTTAATGTAGGTATCAATCTTATGATACTCATTAGGCATAACATAACAAAAACTTAAATCTTCCAAAAGATTTTTAATTGAGGAGATACCTAAACGGTGAGCAATCGGAGCATAAACAACTAAAGTTTCTTCCGCAATACGTTTTTGTTTCATAGCATCCAAAGCAGAAAGTGTTAACATATTATGTAATCGATCACACAATTTTACGACCAAAACGCGAACATCACGAATAGAAGCAATTAACATTTTACGAAACGTTAATGCAGAAGCGACCAATTTGTCATTTGAGTAAGAAGGAATGAGTTCAACATCTCTAATTTCAACAATTTTAGTCAAACCATCAACTAAATGTCCAACTTCTTCACCAAACATCGCCCTAATCTCTTCAGCAGAGCAAGAAGTATCTTCCACAACATCATGTAATAAACCCGCAACAATCATCGACTCATCACCACCCAAATAGGCAACAAATACACACACTAAAAGGGGATGAACAACATACGCTTCACCACTTTTACGGAATTGCCCTTGGTGTTTAGAAATTGTAAAAGCAACTGCTTTTTCAATATTTGGCGTTGGTTTAATATATTTGTATAAGAGTTCAACTGCACCATCAGAGCTTTTGCACTCTTTTACAATTTCAACTAACTCTTCCAAAAGAATTTACTTAACAGTCAGTGATAGAATCTAATCTAATTTTACCTTCTGCGATTTCCAAAAGTGCAATATCAGTAAATTTTTGTTTGTTTTTATCCGCTTTAATTAACGGTTCAGCACCATTGGAAAGCTGATCTGCTCTTTTTGAAACCATCATAACCAATCTATAACGATCTTGTCCAACAAGTTGTAAAGCTCTTGCTGTAATCTCTTCTGTTCTTTGCATTTTTTTTCCTTATTTATTTCTAACAATTGAGCAATTTTCTAAATTACCCTCTATAATTTTCAGTAAATTTCCTTTTTCAAACATATTGCACACGACAATCGGAAGATTATTATCTTTGGCAAGGGCAATTGAAGTATCATCCATCACTTTAATATTATCATCCATTGCGCGTTCATACGTTAGCTCAGCTAATTTTTCCGCATCTAAAAACTTTTTAGGATCTTTATCATATACACCATCTACTTTGGTTGCTTTGATAATCATATCTGCACCAATTTCAATCGCACGAAGTGTTGCTGCTGTATCGGTCGTAAAAAAGGGATTTCCTGTTCCTGCAGCAAAAATAACAATTCTACTTTTTTCTAAATGGCGCTGTGCACGTCTTACAATAAATGTTTCACAAATAGCTTCCATTTTGATAGCACTTTGAACACGCACTTCCATTCCCACATGCTCTAATGCTTCTTGCATAGCCACACTATTAATCACTGTTGCTAGCATTCCCATATAATCACCACTGGTACGTTTGATAATTCCATCTTTAGCTGCACTGACGCCTCGAATAATATTACCACCACCAATAACAATTCCTACTTCAATTCCCTGAACAATCAAAGATTTAATTTCATCAGCAATAAATTTCAAAATAGATGTATCGATACCAAACCCATTATCGCCTGAGAGTGCCTCACCAGAGAACTTTACTAAAACTCTTTTTCTCTTTTGCATTATATGTTAACCTTTCTTTTTAGGCATAAAAAACTTCTTTATTTTACCCTAAAAGACCTAAAAAGTTACTTTGCACCAATAAGTTCTAACGGATTAATATGAAAATTCTTTTGTGTCACTTCAAAAGTAAGGTCATTATCAACACGACCAAGGACATACCCTTTTTTAATTTTTTGACCGACTTGAATGGTTGGAGCAATCTTAGAGAGATGGGCGTAAATCGTATGAATTTCATCGCTATTTTCAACAATAACAACTTTTTGCATAGATGCCGTATCTTTAGCAAATACAACCTTGCCACTTAAAACACTTTTCACAACAGCATCAGGTGTACGTGAGGCGAGAACAACAGATTCATTAAAAATTTTAATATTATAAATAGGATCAATATAATCACCAAAACGCCGTTTAACACTATAATTATCTAAAGGTGCGATAGTTTTTTCTCCCACATATTTTTTAACCTTACTATCTTGATAGGAAGATCCTATTTGACGGATGTCAGACTTACCAGCCACACGAGCCTGTTCTTTTTGTTTTTTGGCATTTTGCTCCGCTAAACGTTTGTTTTCTTCTTCCACTTTAATAATTTGAAGTTTTTCTAAGGTTGCTCTGATTTCTTCACGCTCTTTAGCAATATCATCCAATTGTTTTTTATAGCCTATTTTTTTACTGTTTAATGCCGCAATAGAACTCTCTTTTTTTCTCTCTAGTGCCAGTAATTCATCTTTTTTATTTTTAGCGCTTTGAATTTCACCATGAATAAGTTTAATTTCCGTACTTTGAGAATGAATTTGCTCACTAATTTGTTTATATTCATTGCCCAACTGTCCTAACTCTTTACGCATAATGATATCCATTTTTTGCAAGACCTCATCAACCAATACACCATCTTCATTGTCTAAATATTCGCCATCTGAAATTAAATAAAAAGAGAAATCTTCAGCGATAATTTTAATTAATTTATGTTCTAAATCTTTCTTCTTTAACGAAAGTACTTGCGTATCTTTAACCATACGTTCAAGATACTCTTGCTTACGCTGTATAGCTTCTTGTGAATCATTAATATTTTTACTCAGATTTTCTATTTTTTCTTTTATCTTTTCAATATTTTTTTCTTCTTCAACAATATCATTAGCGATATCTTGCAATTTACCATGAATTTTTTTTTCAGTTTCTAGTTTAGATTCTAAGGTTTTTGATTTCTCACTGATTTTTTGCGCAGTATTGGCCCATAAACTCTGAACAAGCAGTGTAAAGAAAATGACAAAAAGCCCATTTTTCATACACGTCCAATCTTACGAGAGACAATACTTACAGCTATAAAAGCAAAAATGAGTGAAGAACCAAGAAGCATTCCTCCTTCACTTAAAACATTAAATTTAGGAATAACAATATCCAATTCTAATGCAAAATTCTGCACCACAGCAAGTTGCGGTGCAATGACATAAACAGCACATACTGCCACAGCACTTAAAAATGTATCAACCAATGTCATCCGGTACAACATCGCACTTTTCATAAAAAAGGAGGCTCCAAAAAGCGTCATGATGGACATTCTGCGATTATGTTCGTATGTCCAAATACGAATTTGTTTAAAAATAAGCAAGATAGCAACAAGCGCAACAAAAGATGCAAAAACATAGACCATCGATTGTAAAAGCAAAAACATTTTGAAAACTTTTTCATGTGTTTTTGCAAATGTTTCAACACGGGTAATGGAGCTTAAACCAGAGAGTTTTTGTCGAATCATCTCCAAACGTTTTTGATTGGGCATGGACTCAAGTTTTAAAGAGTAAAACTTTGGAAGAGCCACTTGTAGAAGCGTTAAATTTTTTGAAGACATATCATTTTTGAGACGATCTAAAATTTTTTTACTGCTAATTTCAGTTAATACATGTATTTCTGGAATCTGCCTTTTGAGTTCTTCCTCTTTAAGCTCAGAAGAGGCGACCAAAACAATAGAATAATCGTTGACTATTTTTATAGAATAATCATTCACAATTGTATTCACCATCTTCGTAAATTGAAACGAAAAAAGTAAAATAAATACGGAAATGATAATAGAAAAATGACTATTAATTGACTTCATGCAATACGCCACTTTCTAGAAAATAGTGTTTGTAGTCAATGCCTAATGTTGAAGGAATATTATGCGTAACAACTAAAACGGTTGTGCCCAAATGTTCTTTCGCTCCTTTAAGTAAATTCCAAATCACTTCACTTGAATAGCTATCAAGATTTCCAGTTGGCTCATCAGCAAGAATTAAAATGGGATTGTGTGCTAAAGCTCGTGCCATTGCAACACGTTGCTGTTCTCCGCCACTCAGCTCATACGGATATTTATTGATTTTATGCAATAATTTAACATGTTTTAATAATTTATGCGCCTGCTTAATACAAACACTTTTTGAAAAACCACCAATAATCAAAGGCAACATGACATTTTGTTCTACGGTCCATTCATCAATTAGTTTGTAATCTTGAAAAACAACCCCTAAATAACGTCTTAAAATATTCAGTTTTGAGCTACTGATATTTTTAATATCCACACCACAAACAGTAAGTTCACCCATATTCGGAAAAAGTTCTCCATACAAGGATTTAATAATTGTCGATTTTCCACTACCACTTTTCCCTGTAATAAAAACAAACTCTTGAGCTTTAATTTGTAGACTTGCATCTGTAATAATGGGTTCATCTCTTCCATAACTCAGATTTAAGCCATTGGCTTTAATGACATATTCCATTAAACCACTCTTTCATTAAGTTATGTGCTGCTACATTACTTTTGGTTGCTAAAATAGCATTAGGTAAATAGGAAATCATTCCATTATGGATACAAAGATAACATTTTTCATTACGCTCATTGGCACCAAAAGAGAGACGAATTAAGCCATTGGTATCATCAATTTCAAATAACTCTTCAAAGTGTACAAAAAAACCATCCCCTCTTAAAAGCTCTTCTTTAAAAGCGTTACGAATTTTTGAAAAATCAACACGTTCTTCAAAACAAAGTGTTCCCAAGCGTGTAATCTCTTGTGAATCTATTTCATTAGTTAATACTACATCGTAGATGTCTTTTTCCATTTTTCGCCATCGATCTTCATACTTACTCGTAATTTCAAGTTCAGCATTTTTCTTGACAGAAATTTCTGCTTTAAAAAGTTGCATCATCTGTGAAAACGAAAACTCAAAATATGCGGGGCTATCTGTTCTTAATTCTAACGTACCCTTTACATGTAAAACCCTAAGGGCTTCTTCAATAAAAGCGGCGGAGAAGACACGTCGGTGAGGTTTTTTATCCCACGGAACAGGAAAATGGACAAAAATTCGACCCACGACATTCGAAGGTAAAAATTCCATAAACAGTCTCGCATCATAATCAACTACTAAAATATTTTCAATCTTTTGAAGTTCACACTGCTTTAAAACTTGCTCAATAGAAGGTTTATGAATTTCAAGTCCAATAAATTGAATATGCGGATTTTTTTTAGCTTGATGCAATAAATGCCTGCCACTTCCAAAACCGATTTCAACCCAAATTTCGCGTTCTACCCTAAAATCATTGGCAAAAAAATTAATCTCTTTGAGAAAAGGTGATGGCTTTACATGTAAAAACTTTTTAGGCTCAATATTGGAAAAAATCTCTTTTGCTTCACTTGCATCCCTAAAGTCTATTAATACCTTTTGCAAAAAAGAGGCTTGGGTGGGACGGGTCACTTTATCGCCCTTCACTAAAAAACCACCCTCTTTTTTTGGGTGAATACGAATCAGCATCGGCTCACCACCCATGGAAGCCATCACTAAAATATTTCCTCTTGCAGAGTGTGCCTCATACACAAAAGTTGTTTCACCAAAGGTGCAGGGGTAGCTAAGTTTTTTAAGAGTGCTCGTATGAAAATTTGGCATAAACGACTTTTATTCCTTTGGTATTGTAATCATAACGCTATCAGAAGGGTTGGATGCAATACCAAATTTATCAATAGCAATAATGTTGTACTTATAAGCAACGCCTGGAAGTGTATCTGTATCTTGGAAATTGTTTTCAAAAATACCCGTAAAACTCTGTTTTTTTGTTTCTCCCGCACTTTTAAATTCTTTGGTAATCGTATACTTAATGGCATTTTCATTACCATTCCATGTGAGATAAATTGAACGGCCATCATGTTTAACAGAATGAACCAACGGGGCACTTAAGACAGGACGTGTCATACCTACAATAGGATTTTCAGGCTGTTTAGACTCTAAACCATCTTTATCCACAGCAACAACTTTGTAATAATACATTTTGCCATTATCATTGATTAAATCTTCAAATTCTGTACTTTGCGTCTTGCCATGAAAACTGTAAAAAAGACGTGATGTGGGAGAGCGATAAATTTTATAGTATGCAAAATCACTATCGGTAGCTGCTTCCCATGATAATAAAATCTTCTTAGGTAAGTCAGAAGTCGCTTTAACCCCCATAATACTTTTGGGAGCAGGTTTTGTGCGTGCCTCTACTATTTGACTTGGCGCAGAGATTACACCATCGTGTGTTTTAACCTTGACACGGTAACGATAAACATAATTATCTTGTAACTCTTTATCTATAAATTCAGCGCTCAATCGTCCTTCAACTTTTCCCACTTCATCCCACGACGTTGATTTATATTCATTACGTTCAATGATATAATATTCAACATTTTCTGCAGCATGAGGTCTCCAAATAATTTTGACACGAGCAGGAAGGTCCGCAATAGCTGTAATAAAAGAAACAGGTTCGACAGCACCCACGGTAGGCTTTTTAACAACTGTTCCGCTTGTTGTCGCACTTACTCGCATACTAGGGGCTGATTCGTGTTTACTAGAAGAATACGTACTCATTTGGTAAGAATACGTTGTATTTGGATTTAATTTTGTATCAACATAATGAGAGACGTATTTATCTTTAATGGTGGCAACTTTTTTCATGCGTCCACCCTCTAAACGGTAAAGGTAATAGCCTTCTATATGATTGTTATAAATAGGCGTCCACTCAAAACCAATATCTGTACCACTGGCCAGCGTTCTTACGTTTTCAACCAAAGGCAATGAAGCATCAATAACAGGCTCTTTAGGTGTTTCAAGTGTTTTTGTGCAGCCACTCATTATGAGAGTCAAAGCCATTAATAACGTGATCCAAAGTGATTGTTTCATCAATTTCATCCTTTTTAAAGTGGTGTCTTAAATAATCATCAAAATCGTTCCACAACGGAGCATGTATTTGTAACATATTTCCAGTGCGTGGATGTTTGAGATATAAAATGTAAGCATGTAACATAACGCGGGGGATTGTATCATGATGGCTCTTAAAGCCGTATAAACTATCGCCCAATATATGCCTAGAAAGCGCACCTAAATGCACACGTATTTGATGTGTACGCCCTGTAAAGAGCTTAGCAGAAATCAACTCTTTTTTATCATCTTTTGAACAAGCTAGTTTACAAAAAGCACTTTTGGCACTTCTTCCTTCTTTGTGTACGGCCATCTTTAAACGATGGTTTGGATTTCTTCCTATGGGTAAATCTACAACCACATTCTCTTTTAAAGGCACATCAATCAGCGCAAGATAATAACGCCCCATGCTTTTATCTTCTAACTGAGCCGCAAGCGCAACATGCGCCTCGTTATTTTTAGCAATCACCAATGCGCCACTTGTCTCTTTATCAATGCGATGCACAATACCATGACGCTCTTCTCCACTAATTGTAGAGAGTGAAATTCCTCGTTTTTGTAACCAATCAACTAATGTCGCTTCTTTAACACTCGGAGCACCGTGAACCGTCAAAAACGGTGGCTTATTAATCACTAAAATATCATCATCTTCATACAAAATGGGCACATCAAAATCAACCTCATATGAACTTGAAGATTCCACTGCGTGTACAAATTCATAACGTACCACATCTAAGGGTTGAAGTTTCAGACTGCATTTGTGTGTTAAGCGTTCATTGACATAAACACCCACATTTTTAATCAATTTTTCTATCTGATTTCGTGGTAAATTCAGTGCTTCACTCATCGCAGCATCTAAGCGTTTTAACTCTTTACATGTAAACTCCATCCAACCCACTTTCTCTATTTTTTGATATACTTCCCTTTTAAATTCTAAAATCTTCTATTCTTGCAAAAGAACAAGAAATCATCATAACAAATAACCAAGGGAGTGTTGTGTTCCAAATCGATAGGCGAATCTTAACACATTTTGATTTTTTAATTCCTATATTGGTTTTTCCTATTATTGCCCTCTCTTATTATCTTATTTCTGAAGCCAACAGTACGTTAGCTAATAAACAAATTGTCTATTACCTTGTTGGTTTTTGTGCTTTTGCCTTTTTCTTTATCATTCCTATCAAAAAAATGGAGTGGGTCATTCCTTTTTTTTACTGGCTGACCATTGCGCTTTTAATTAGTGTGGATATTTTTGGTATTTCTAAATTGGGAGCGAGACGATGGCTTGAAATTCCTTTTGTTCACTTCACCATTCAACCCTCTGAAATTTTCAAACCCGCTTTTATTTTGATGCTAGCCTATTTAATTAAACACAATCCTCCTGAACACAATGGTTATGGATGGAAATCCTTTTTTAAACTCAGCTTCTATATTCTTCTCCCTTTTCTTTTAATTGCAAAAGAGCCTGATTTAGGGACAGCGCTTATTTTATTGCTTTTAGGATATGGCATTTTATTTGTGATAGGTGTTAATAAAAAAATTTGGTTTACCCTTGCCATTCTTATAGGGATTAGTAGTCCTGTACTCTACAATAATTTGCACGATTATCAAAAAAAGCGTATTTCCGATTTTCTCTCTGAAACACCCAGTTATCATGTCAGACAATCTATCATTGCCATTGGATCAGGTGGGTTAACGGGGAAAGATCGTGATGAAGCGACACAAACACATTATAAATTCCTGCCTATTGCTACAAGTGATTTTATTTTTGCCTATACGGTAGAAAGACTTGGTTTTTGGGGAGCGTTAGGGCTGATTACGTGTTATGCGCTTTTAATTATTCATCTTATTACCCTCAACTATAAGCTCAAAGAAGACTATTTTGCACAAGTCATCACGAGTGGTATTTCTTTAATGATCTTTTTTTATATGGGAGTTAATATTTCAATGACAATTGGTCTTGCGCCCGTCGTAGGTGTTCCTCTTCCTTTTTACAGTTATGGGGGGAGTAGTTTTATTACCTTTTTTGCCCTATTTGGTATTTTGGAAAACTTACTCGCCTTTCGTTTCGACCCAACGTATCGTTCCATTAAATATTCTCTCTAAATGCCTATTTCTACGCTTCTATATACCTTAACTTTTTATATTATTTTAACAATTAAAAGGGTAAAATTCCACTCTTTAAAATGGGTCCTTAGCTCAGTTGGTTAGAGCACCCCGCTCATAACGGGGTGGTCGAGTGTTCGAGCCACTCAGGACCCACCATGCTTCTTCAGATTTTTAATTTTTATGATGATACAAAGGTATGAAAATGAAAAAAACACTTTTGGTGTTAGGCCTCGTTTCTCACGTGACTCTTTTCGCAGGTTTTTTAGATACTCTCATTGGAAAAGATCGTATTTATTTAGAAGAAAATGGTTTTAAATGTACAGAGTTTTCCTGTGTCACCAAAGATCAAAATTATTTCAATATTAAGACATTAGACAATGCTGTTGATTTTATTGAAGTTTACAGCACAGACAAAGACGAAGTTTACAAAGTGGCTATTTATCTCTATCAAAACGATAAACTTAAAAATAAAGAACTAGATGAAGCTTTTTTTAAAGCACTAAGCAAACTCAATGAAAAAACAAAATATGCCAATGAACTCTCTAAAATTAGTGATAAATTTGGAGATGAAGCGCTGATTACTATCACCGATACCAAAAGAGCCACTGCGTATATTAATCGTTTACGCGATGAGTATATGCAAGACATGAAACAATACATCGAATCAGGTAGCCAACAATAATTTTTGGCTACCAAACGCTATGTTTTTCAACCCTTTGTTCCCTCTTTTTACCCTTTGCCTCTTTTTTTCAAGAATGTGATACAATACTTTTTCTACGTTCATAAAACATCACAATAAGAGACACAATATATGCAAGTTATTATCGCAGGTGCTGGAAAAGTGGGTTACAATGTTGCAAAACATCTGATGCATAACAACAATGTAACCGTTATTGATCAAAACGAGTATGCTATTTCAAATATTCAAGAAAATCTTGATGTTTTAGGTATTTGTGGCAATATTGAAAATCCACATACCTATTTTGGAATAGACCCAGAAATTGACCTTTTTATCGCGGTGACTGATTCAGATGAAGTCAATCTTCTCTCTTCTCTCATTATTGACAATATTGCAAACGTCAAACGTAAAATTATTCGCCTCAAAAACACCTTTTTTGCAAGTGAGCAAGTTAAGGCAAAACTGAATATTCATGAGACCATTGTCCCCTCCGTCGAAGCAGCACAACCTTTTAAATATCTTGTTGATTTTTCCCATGCTTATAATGCAAAAGCCTTTACCTATACCAAAGCGCTTTTAGTTTCTGTTCGCTTACGAGAAGACTTTCAACCACGTATGATTTCAACGTTTATTGGCGAACTTAACGGTGAAGTTGCCGTAGCGGGAATGGAGCGTAAGAAAGAATTTTTTGTTCCAAAACCTGTTGAAACGCTTCTGCCTAATGATTTGGTCTATTTTCTAGCATTTCCTAATGCTATTGTCTCATTGCGTGGCTTAGTCTGCGAGATGACGGAGCCTATGACACCCATTAAAAACTGTGTGATTTTTGGAGCGGACTCTCTTGGAGTTGAAATCGCCAAAGTACTCCTTAAAAAAGGCATTGAAGTTCAAATCATGGATAAGAATATTGAATTGTGTCGCAAAGCCAATATTGAACTTAAAAACAAAGCAACCGTTTTAAAAACAACGTACGATGCGGATCACATTATCACTAAAAATCGTTTTGATACAGATATGTTTATTGCCGCAACCAAAAATGATGAATATAATATTACAAAATGTATTGAAGCAAAACAAAAAGGAATTAAGAAAATCATTGGCATTAATAATGATATTGCCTACTCCTCTTTAATGCGCAATCTCAATATTGAAGTCGTTCGAGGTGAAAAAATTAATGCTTACTACTCTATTTTAGAGCGTATTCATTCTAATAATCTTTTTTTACAAAAGAAGTTTTGTGGAGGAGAAGGTTCTATCTTGATGCGAAAAATTGACGAAAACTCCCCACTACTTGATAAAAAGCTCGTTTTACCTGAAAAAATAGATGACAAAGGGCATTTTGTTATTTTACGAGAAAATGACATTTACGAATACAGACTGATTCCCACTTTTGAGAAAGATGATGTCATTGTTGCATTTATTAAAGAGTCCGATTTTGAACCTGTTTCAAAATGGTTACAGCAAAATTCCTAAACTAAAAGAGCGCTATGAGTATTAAGAGTATTTTAAAATTTGTTTCCGCTGTTGGATTGGTTGTTTTTTTTATTCTTCTCTTACCTCCCATCGTAGGTTTTTTTTACAATGAGGATGTTTTTGTTTATTTGCTTGCCATGTTCTCTCTTTTTATTGTTAATCTAGCTATTTACCTTATTCTTAAAAATGATGAAATGCATTTAGGAATCAAAGAGAGCATTATTTCTGTCAATTTTATTTGGATTTTACTGGGTATTGGTGGGGCTATTCCTATGGTACTTTATACAAATATTGACCCAGCAGGTGCTTTTTTTGAAGCCATTAGTGGTTTTACCACCACAGGAGCTAGTGCGTACAGAGACGTTGAAATTTTACCAAAATCAATTCTTTTTCACAGAAGCCTGATGCATTGGATTGGCGGTATTGGAATTATCGTTTTAGGAGTTGGTCTTTTACCACTCATTAACCCGAGTGGCTCGCTAAGTCTTTTTAAAGCAGAATCCACAGGAATATCTATGGATAAAATCACCCCTAAAATCAAAGACACTGCCAATCGTATTTGGGCAGTCTATATTCTTTTTACACTGCTCAACTTCGTGCTTTTAATGCTCTTTGGGATGAACTGGTTTGATGCCCTTAATCATGCTTTTTCAACGATTTCAACAGGAGGTTTTTCTACTAAAAATAGTTCGATTGGAGCTTTTAGTGATGGTGTTATTTGGACAACCACCTTTTTTATGATTATCTCAGGTATTAACTTTTTAGCCCATATTCGCTTTTTCAAGGGAGAACGTCAGTGCTATAATACCGAAGAAACAAAGTGGTATATCAGTTTGATTATCTTTTTATCACTTGTCCTAACGCTGATTCATACAAATACCAGTGATGACTCGTTTTATGACTCACTCAAACACGCTTTCTTCACCGTTTCTACGTTAGCAACAACTACAGGATTTGCTTCATTAGATTATGAAAAATGGGGACAATTTGCGTTGGTTATTGCCATTCTTTCCATGATGATGAGTGCAAATACAGGCTCTACTTCGGGTGGTATTAAAATGATTCGTTACATCCTCTTTTTTAAGAATATTGCCTTAGAGATTAAGCGTACCATTCAACCTGATGTCATTACCTCTATTTTTGTGGATGGAAAGCAAATTAAAAGTTCTATTATTAACTCTATTTTTGGGTTTTTTGCTTTGTTTATTTTAACCACATTTTTGCTCATGCTCTATTTGTATGCCAGAGGATTTGACTTCTTAACCTCTTTTAGTACAGCCCTTGCCATGGTAGGAAATATTGGTCTAGGACTCAATCTAACGGGCCCTTCTCAAAATTACGCGTTCTTTTCATGGTACGATAAAATCATTTTATCCTTTGCCATGATTATTGGAAGACTCGAGTGTTACACTGTCTTTATTATGCTAGGAAGAAGCTTTTGGAAGAAGTTTTAAACCCTTCCAAATACTCTTTACATGTAAAGATACCATAGACTATTTTTTAAGGGCTTTAAGGGCTTGTTCAATACCTTTTAATAAGGTATCAATCTCTTTAGTTGTATGAGTGTAATGAATAGAAATACGAAGCCAACCAGGCTTTTCACTAAAACTCTGACCATCTTCAAGTTCTAACAAATCATGCCCATAAGGTCCTGCACAGCTACATCCAGCTCTTGTTTGAATCCCAAAATGATCCGAGAGATACTGCGAAATAAGATACGGATTAATGCCTTCAAAGTTCAGCGAAAAAATAGGCAATTTATCTTGAGAATATTTACAATAAAGCTTCACGCCTTTGATGCTTCGAATACGTGAACCAAAGTACGTTTTAAGTACCTCTTCACGTTCACGAATTTTCTCCAATCCAATTTCATTGCGAAGGTTATACGCTAAAGAGGCTTTAATAAACTGTAAAATTCCCGGTGTTCCTGCATCTTCAATAAGTTCCATATCCTCTAAAAAATTGTGCGATACACGTGAGACATAAGCAACGGTACCGCCTCCTGCAAAGGTAGGTTGAGTCTGTGTGCATAAGGCTTTTTTCATCACCAAAAGCCCACATGAGCCTACGCCACCTAAGAGTTTATGCGGAGATAAAAAAAGCGCATCATAATAATTACAATCAACGTTGACATACGGAGAAGCGGCTGCACAATCTAGTGAAACAGTGCCTCCATAACGTTTGACTAAAGTATAGATGGCTTTATAATCACTCATAATACCTGTCACATTAGAAGCAACCGAAAAAGAAGCAATAATTTCTCTTTCCTTATGGGCTTCAAGTTGTGCTTCCAAAAATGCTAAATCAATGCGCTCTTCAGCGTCTAAAGGAATACGTATCAACTCGCACAATCCCTCACGAAAACTCAGCTCATTGGAGTGATGCTCATAGGGTCCAACAAAAACCACAGGCAAATTTTTAGGTTTACATGTAAAACGCTTTAGGCTCGATGGAGGAATGTAAATACCCATAAGTTCTTGAAATTTTTTAATGGCACCAGTAGCTCCTGTACCGCAAGGAAAAAGATAAAATCGCTCATCTATATCTAAGGCTTTTTTCAAATCTTCTCTGGCTTTGGCATAGTATGCGCTTGTTTTGATTGCACTTGAAGAAACTTCAGAATGGGTATTGGCATAGGTTTTTAAAATTTCTTGCATCTTTTTTTCAATAGGCTTATACGCTTGTCCTGAAGCGGTGTAATCAAAATAGAGAATTCCCTTCTCTTTAATAATATTTTTACGTATCTCTTGCACGGCGTTATCCAAAACTTTTTTTGGCTATTATACTCTTTATAAACCTCCAAAAAGATGATGGGAATCAAAAATGATTGATGAAACGTTGCTCAATAGCCTGAGTGCCAAAGAAAAAGAACTGTTTAAACAAGGACTTGAAGACCTTATTAACCAGACCTATGTCATTGAAGATGAGTACAAAAAACTGAACGAATCCTATAGCGCCTTGCAAGATTTTATTCGCCAAATTATTGAGGTGCAGCCTAATGCATTGTGGGTTTTAGATGAACACGGTGCTATTTTTTTACAAAACAGTGAAGCAAAAAAACTCAGTTCCATTCTTCTTGAATTACCCCATCAAGAAATGACCAAAGAAATAGAATTTGAAGGCTGTTTTTACCTACTTAAAAGTGTCAAACAAGGAGATAAACGCATTATTACCGCCACAGATATTACCGAAGGAAAACGTCAAGAACGCCTCGTTTCTATGGGACAAGTAGCCGCTCATCTCTCGCATGAAATTCGAAATCCTATCGGTTCTGTCTCTTTGCTGGCTTCGACCCTTTTAAAAAAAGTTGACCCTTCCATTAAACCTATTGTTACAGAGATAAAAAAAGCGATTTGGAGGGTGGAGCGTATTATTAAAGCGACCCTTCTTTTTACAAAAAGTGTCCAAGTAAATCCCTCAACATTTTACATAGATCGTTTTATAAAAGAGTGTGAAGAGGCGATTTTACACTACTCCTATACCAAAGAAATTCATTTCGAATTTCACTTAACGCATCATGAAATGAGAGGGGATTTTGAACTTTTAAATTTAGTACTTCAAAACTTCATTTTTAATGCCATTGATGCGATTGAAGAGTCAGAAAATGAGCAAGGACATGTTTGTATTTCTTATGTAGAAGACCCTCATTCTATCCTTTTACATGTAAAGGATGATGGTAAAGCCATTGAAAATAAAAACATCCTCTTTGAACCCTTTAAAACGACCAAAACAAAAGGAAATGGCTTAGGGCTTGCACTCTCTTTGCAGATTATTCAAGCCCACGGAGGGCAGATTGAATTGCTTGAAAACCCTAAAGGTTTTCAAATCCAAATTCCACGCTAAGAGAGCTTAAGCAATCACTTCAACCCACGGTAATGAGGCTAATTTTTCATCTAAACTATCATCTACTCCTAGATGCGTTTCAATAAGCACATTTTGCAACTTTGAGGTAATAATAAGATGCAATGCTCTTCGACCTCTTGATTCTCGTACCATTTGATAAAGAAGCTCTAAGGTACTGGTATCATCATTCAATGCAATTTTAATCACTTTGGGGTCGAGTGGAGTTTCAATGACTTTGGTCTCAATCTTCTCTTTTTTGGCATCCTCAAGTTCCATAATTTTCATAACACGCATTTTGGTATTTTGTCCGTCATTTGAGACATCCACTTTAAAACAAAGCGGTCTCTCCAAATCCAATTTGAAGAGTGTTTCTAGTTGTTTTTCAAATACGGTAAGCTCCATAGAACCGTGAAAATCCATCAACGAGATAATGCCAAACTTGTTCCCTTTTTTACTTATTTTCTCCGTAATACTTTCTACTTTCCCAATAAAAAGTGCTTTTGAGCCATCTTCAATTTGGTCTTTTTCACTTGAAAGCGTATAACTCATCTCATCAATCTGCTCTCTAAATGCATCCAAAGGATGACCTGAGATATAAAAACCGATGGTCTCTTTTTCCAGTTCTAAAATTCTTTTACCATCAAACTCTGGAATCGTATCAATCTTAATATCTACCGTAATCATCTCAGCACTGTCACCAAAAAGAGAATACTCTGCCATCTTTTTAGCCCGAGAACACTCTCCACTAGCCTCAATAATCGTATCAATGCTCTCTAAAAGTGCCCGTCTGCTGTAACCAAAATCATCAAAACTACCCGATTTAATGAGCGATTCTAAGACTTTTTTATTGACTTTTGAGCCATCAATGCGTGAGATAAAATCGCTCATATCGGCAAAAGGAGCATCGGCTCTGGCTTCTAAAATTTTGCTAATTGCCGCATTACCCACCCCTTTAATCGCCCCCATACCAAATAAAATAGCTTCTTCCCCATCATTATTGGTAATAGCGCTAAATTCAATTAAGGAGTGTTGAATAGAAGGAGGAAGAAGTTTAATGCCCAAACGCTTCACCTCATCAATATATTTGACAATTTTATCGGTGTTGTCTTGCTCCGAGGTTAAAAGCGCTGCCATAAACTCTTGCGGATAGTAGCATTTCAAGTACGCCGTTTGAAAGGTAATGAGTGCGTACGCAGCAGAGTGCGATTTATTAAAACCATAGCCCGCAAACTTCTCAATTAAACCAAAAAGCTCAATGGCATGCGCTCTATCTAAGCCTTGCTTCACCGCACCATCGGCAAACTCTTCGGCTTTTTGCTTCATATAATCAATCTTTTTCTTACCCATCGCACGACGAATCAAGTCTGATTCACCCAAACTAAATCCACCAATACTTTGAACAATTTGCATAACCTGCTCTTGGTAGACAATAACCCCATAGGTTGGCTCTAAAATGGGCTGTAAGGGTTTGGTAAACTCATCAAAAAAGTAGGTAACCTCTTTACGCCCGTGCTTTCTGTCAATAAAATCATCCAACATACCTGATTCCATAGGCCCTGGACGATACAGTGCTAAGACCGCAATTAAATCTTCAAAGGTGTTGGGCTTTAAACGCTCATTTAAAGATTGCATACCGCTGGATTCTATCTGAAAAAGTCCTATGGTATCACCACTTTGAATCAGTTCATACACTTTAGGATCATTCAAATCCAGTGCGTTAAAATCAATACTTTGGTTATAGCGTGCTTTAATGAGTTTGAGCGCATTATCAATCACCGTCAGTGTTTTAAGTCCCAAAAAGTCGAACTTAATCAAATCCACATCTTCCAAAAAATTGAGCGAATACTGGGTCACTAAATGATCTTCCCCCGAGGGTTGATACAGAGGCGTTTTATGCCACAACTCTTCATCGCTAATCACCACACCTGCGGCATGCATTCCTGAGTTTCGGTTCAGTCCTTCAAGTGCTAAAGCAAATTTCCAGACTCGCTGCATTCTAGGGTCACGCTCAATGAGCTCTCTAAGCTTGGGTTCCTTTTGATAGGCTCCTGCTTTAAATCCCTCTTCGCCCTCAACGCCTATCCCATTTAAAGTAATGCCCAGTTCATCAGGAATGAGTTTTGCCATGGCATCGGCTTCAGCGTAAGGAATCGCTAAAACACGGGCAACATCACGAATGACTCCTTTGGCTAAAAGCTTACCAAAGGTAATGACTTGAGCGACGTTATAACGCCCATACTTTTCAACCACATAGTCAATAATTTCACCCCGCCTGCTCTGACAAAAGTCGACGTCAATATCGGGCATACTAATACGCTCAGGATTTAGGAACCTTTCAAAAAGCAAGTTATAAGGCATCGGATCAAGATCGGTAATAAAAAGCGAATACGCGACCAAACTTCCAGCAGCTGAACCCCTACCAGGGCCTACGGGAACACCTCTGCTTTTGGCTTCACGAATAAAATCCCAAACAATCAGCATGTAACCAGGGAATTTCATATTGCAAATAACGCTAATCTCCCGCTCAAGCCTTGCCTTGTACTCTTCATGCTTACTTTCCTCAACGTACTTTAAACGCTCTTTTAAACCCTCACGGCATTTGTGCGCAAAGAAGTCATCATCGCTCTCAAAAAAAAGTCCCTCACGAGCAGCATACTCTTTGGTAAATTTAAATTTAGGCGGTGTAGGATCGCCTAGTTTAATCTCTAAATTACACTTATCCACAATCTCTTGCGTGTTGGAGATGGCTTCAGGGATATCGGCAAACAAATCTGCCATTTGCTCAGGCGATTTGACAAAAAACTCATGCACGGAGTGGCGCAGACGGTTAGGGTCATCAAACTCTTTATTCATCGCAATACACATAAACGCCTCGTGCGCTTCTGCATCATCAGGCTCTAAGTAGTGCGTATCGTTGGTGGCAATCACTTTAATACCTGTCTCTTTGGCAATACGCAAAATATCATCATCAATAAACATCTGGTCATTAATGCCATGGCGCATAATTTCCAAATAAAAATCATCCCCAAAAATCTCTTTGTATTCCAGCGCTATCTCTTTAGCCCGTTCATACCCTTTAGCGCCAAATTGGACATTGCGTTTGTTATTGAGATTGAGATGCCAATTGACTTCACCTTGTAAGCACGCTCCAGAACAAATAAGCCCTTCAGAGTGCTCTTTTAAGAGTTGTTTATTAATGCGTGGGTAGTAATAAAACCCTTTGATATAGCTCATGGATGAGAGGTACATCAAATTTTTATAACCAATCTCATTTTTAGCAAATAAACAGAGGTGAAAACGCTGTTTGGTCGTTTTATCGCCAATGTCGTCTTGGTTGTGAATGTACGCCTCAATGCCAATAATAGGTTTTATGCCCTCTTTACGCATCGTTTTATAAAAATCAAGGGCTCCAAACATATTACCATGGTCGGTAATCGCCACAGACTTCACGCCTTGTGATTTTAGTTTTTTCGCCAATTTGCCTATTTTATTTGCGCCATCAAGCAAAGAATATTCGGTATGTAAATGTAAATGGGTAAAGTGTAAATCGCTCATAAAATCTCATTATAGGTTTTTGTTTTTATTGTAACAAAAGAGGACTTAATCGCCTTTGAGAAGGTCAAAACTCTTTTACATGTAAAATAAAAATTCCATAAATTTATAAGACAAATTACTGTAATATAGGTCTATTTAGGTTAATTAAAAGGAGACGCGTATGAATTCATTGGCGAAGAAACTCTCGGGGATACAATTGTGTATTATTTTTATCTCCATGGCACTGTTTATTCTTTACATCAACAGCTATCTTGGTAACTATATCACCAAAGAGACAGAGGCGAAGGTCAATGCCCGCATGGTCGCCCTTCATAAAACCGCACAAATTTACAACGATGCCCTTGAAGAGTCTAGTCTAAAACTCTTTGCTGTATTAAAGTCTCAGTTTAAAAGCTTTCATTTAGATACCACTCAAACCACCCTTGTCACTACGATTGAAACACCGCTCTTGCTCTCAGGTGAGCGTGTGATGAATAACAACTTTACAGAGCTTGACGCCTTCACACAACTCACAGGTGCTGTTGCAACGGTTTTTGTGAAAAAAGGGGATGATTTTATTCGTATCGCAACCTCCTTGAAAAACGAAGAGGGCAAGCGTGCCATGGGAACATTTTTAGGCACCACAAGTCCTGCTTACGCACCCATTATGAGCCAAAAAGAGTATGTAGGCATTGCCCGTTTATTTGGTAAAGATTATGTCACCGTTTACGCACCCATTGTTGAAAAAGGGAGTGTCATTGGTATTTTATTTATTGGTTATGATTTCACAGAGGGTTTAAAAACACTCGAAAAAGAGATTAACAAGATGAAAATGGGTGAAAATGGCTATTTTTACGCCATGAATACGAAAAGTTTAAGTTACGATGTTCACCCTACTTTGGATGGCAAAAAAATTACCGCTGAGCTTGATAAAAAAATTTTAGAGCAAAAAAATGGCCTGCTTCATGTTTTTGAAGACTCAAAAGAGGTGATTGCAAGCTTTCAAACGTTTGATAAATGGAATTGGGTATTGGTGGCTAAAGCATACGACGCTGATTTTCAAGAGGCCAACGATGCACTTCGTAACCGCCTTGTTTTAGTCGCTTCTCTTATGACCCTTGTCATGCTTGTTGTCATATGGGTTGCTATTCATAAAATCATCACCCAACCGCTTACAAACCTCATCGAAAAAGCACGTGAACTCTCCAGTGGTGATGGCGACCTTACTCGAAAATTAATGATTACAGGCAATGATGAAATCGCACAAGCGAGTGAACAAATTAATCGTTTTATTGAAAAAGTCCATGCGCTCATTGTCGATGCTAAGTCTATTTCAACGGAAAACTCCTCTATTTCACACGAACTCTCAAGCACTTCAATCGGTGTAGGAAAAGCAGTTGAAACCTCCTTAAGCATTGTTACAAACGCCACAGAGCAAGGGGATAAACTCAAAGCGGATATGCATGAAAGTATGAGTGAGGCGCAAAAGAGCAAAGAAGGACTAGTTGAAGCCAATCGCTATTTGCACGAAGCCAATACAACCATCTTAACCCTAACCAGCGAAATTCAACACAGCGCTGCAATTGAGATTGAATTAGCCTCAAAAATTCAACAACTTTCCAGTGACGCAGAGCAAGTCAAAAGCGTTCTTACTGTTATCAGTGATATTGCTGATCAAACCAATCTCTTAGCCCTCAATGCCGCCATTGAAGCAGCACGTGCGGGTGAGCACGGACGAGGTTTTGCGGTGGTTGCCGATGAAGTACGAAAACTAGCAGAACGCACCCAAAGCAGTTTAGCGCAAATCAATGCCACCATCAATGTCATCGTTCAATCCATCATGGATAGCTCAGAACAGATGAGCCAAAATTCTAAACGTGTTGAATCTTTAGCCAATACCGCAAGTGGGGTTGAATCTAAAATCAATGATATGTTTACAATCATGAATAAAGCCACCCAAGATTCTGATTTAACCATTGAAAATTACCTCAAAACTGCTAAAGATATTGAAGTGATGATTCAAGATGTCTCAAAAGTCAATGAACTCTCCCGCCAAAATGCTCGCAGTGTAGAAGAAATTGCAGGAGCAGCAGAACACTTAAGCCGTATGACGGAAAACCTCAACCTCAAACTTTTTGAATTTAGAACCTAACAAACAGAGGCGTTAAACGCCTCTATTTGGTTCTGTAACACTTTACATGTAAAGGAGTAGTTATGTCTTCACATGCGTGGTTAAGCCATTCTCTAAACGATGGAAGGGTAGCGTGTGATGCCTGTCATCATCATTGCAAACTGCATGAGGGAGAGTATGGCATCTGTGGCGTGCGCAAGGTTGAAGAAGGGAAATTGCGCCTTTTAGTTTATGCAAAAGCGGCTGCCGCACACATCGACCCCGTTGAAAAAAAACCTATGTTTCACTTTCTCCCAAACTCCCACGTCTTTTCTTTTGGAACCGTAGGATGTAATTTTTCCTGTCAATTTTGCCAAAATTATGATATTTCTCAATACCCAAAAACCAAAGAACACCACATTTTTGGAGAAACGCTCACGCCAGAAATGATTGTCGCTTTAGCGCTAAAGCAAGGATGCCAAAGCATTGCCTACACGTACAATGAACCTGCTGTTTTTTTTGAATACACCTACGATACCGCAAAACTTGCCCATGAAGCAGGGCTTAAAAACATCTATGTGACCAGCGGATATGAAACTCATGAGGCCATTGATGCCATCGCACCTTTTTTAGATGGTATGAATATTGATATCAAGGCTTTTTCACAATCCTTTTACAAAGAAGTGTGTGGCGCTTCTTTAAAACCAGTCCTCGATACCCTCACCTATGCTCACCAAAAGGGCATTTGGATAGAAACCACCACGCTCATTATCCCCACCCTCAATGACAGCGATGATATGCTTCGAGAAATTGCACATTTTCAAGCAAACCTTGATCCTGCGATGCCGTGGCATATCAGTGCGTTTCATCCTACCTATAAAATGCTCCATCTTCCACCTACACCCCATGCGACGCTTACACGTGCCTATGCCATCGGCAAAGAAGCGGGACTAAAATATGTCTATGTAGGCAATGTGGAAGATTCCGCACACGAGTCTACCTACTGTCCACACTGTCACACCAAAGTCATTCAACGCAAAGGACATCTTGGCGAAAAAGTGACCAATACATTAACCCCAAACGGAGCCTGTCCGCATTGTGGCTATGGTATAGAAGGGATTTGGGGGAAAAGTTAAAATAAAGTCTCTAAAAAGGCTCTTATAATTGTTATAATGCGCCTATATTTTTTATGATCTTTGAGGAAGAGAAATGGAATATTACAGTTGGATACTAAGCTTTCACGTGATGTCATTTTTATCATGGATGGCAATGCTTTTTTATCTCCCACGGCTTTTTGTTTACCATGTGGAACATGCTCATAAAAGCGAATTTGTAGAAGTGGTAAAAATTCAAGAGTATAAAATCTACAAATATATTGGTTTGCCTGCTTTTTGGGCGACACTGCTCAGTGGAGCTGCCATGCTGATTGTTAATCCTGTGTTATTTGAAACAGACACATGGTTGCATGCCAAAATTGTTGTTGTAGCTCTTTTAACCGCTTACTCCTTTTCGTTGGAGTATTTTCGTGTCAAACTTGAAAAAGATGAGTGTGAACACAGTGGAAAGTTTTTTAGAGCCTACAATGAAGTGCCTACGTTGCTTTCGCTTTTAATTGTCGGTTATGTGGTGGTTAAAACGTTTTCACTGCTCTTTACGTCTATTTCTATTGGTGTTTTTGCCTTTATTGTCTATATGATTATGCAACAAAAAGAGAAAAAGAACTAGAGGCTTTGTCCCACGCAAAAGCCTGAAGCCCATGCAAAGTGGAGGTTAAAGCCTCCACAATTTCCATCCACATCCAACACTTCCCCACAAAAGTAGAGATTTTCCACACGGCGAGACTGTAAGCTTTTGGTCTCAATGTCTCGCAGTTCAACCCCTCCCGCACACACCTCCGCACTCTCAAAACCTTTGGTCTTGGTAACAAATAAGCGCAAAGCCTTCAGCGCAAATACAAGCTTTTTAAGCTCTTTAGCACTCAGCTCTGACGCCTCTTTTACATGTAAAAGTTTTTCATGATGAATAATCAACAAGGCTAATTTTTTAGGAACCATCCCCTCAAGCCACAAAGAGAGCGATTTTCCTTGGGCTGTGGCAACTCTTTTTTGAAGCAGACTCTGCAATGCCTCTTTGCTGAGTGTTGGCATCAAATCAAGCACAACATGTGTCTTTTCACCTCGCACACTCGCTAGCGAAACCTTTCGGCTGATTTCTAAAATAGCTGAACCTGAAAGTCCATAAGCGGTAAACAAAAGATCACCCGTGGCAGATTGCACCTTTTGATTTTCCACAAAAAGCTCTACCACACCTTCCATTTTCACACCGCTCGCAAGTGCTACATGCGCCTCTTCGCACACACACTGCACCAAAGAGGGAAAAGGCTCAATCACCTGATGTCCAAAGGCTTTGGCAAACGCATACCCGCTTCCAGAACTTCCAAGATTGGGCATGGCAAGGCTTCCTGTGGCAATGACGCAAGCATCGCACAAATGGGTTTGCTCCTTTACATGTAAAACAAAGTGCCCCTCTTTTTTCTCAATCGCTATAACCTCACTCTCTAAGAAAAAATGCACGCCTAAGCTTCGTGCCTCATGCAACAGCAGATCGACCACACTGGAAGCTTGATGGCTCATCGGGTACAATTTCCCCTCTTCTCCCTCACGAAATTCTAAGCCTAATTTTGCAAAAAAAGCTTTACATGTAAAGGTGTCAAAGCGCTTTAAAACCTCTTTCATACCAGAAATTGCCTCGCCATGATAAGCTTCAAGCGTGATATTTTGGTTGGAGATATTGCACTTACCATTGCCCGTGGCTAAAATTTTTCGCCCGACTTTACTGTTTTTCTCAAAGACAAAAACCGCATGCCCTTTTCGAGCCGCTTCTATGGCGCACACCAACCCAGAAGCACCCGCACCTACAATCCCAACACGCTTCATTTAAGCTTCATACCCTCTTCGCTCACTGCAATTTTCTTCATCTCCACCAAACGTGTCAAAGCTCTTTTAAACGCTTTACGACTGAGCCCCAACTGCGCTTGAACTTCCTCTGGCTCACTTTTATAATGAAGCTCACTTACGCCACCTTTTACATGTAAAAACTCTAAAACTTTTTGAGTGGCGTATTCCTCATTTTTATCGCCAATGGGCTGAAGAGAAATGTCGAGTTTGCCATCGTTGCGCAAGGTTTTAATAAACCCTTTTTTTTCATCGCCAATCTCGATGTTCTCAAAAATTTCACTGTGAAAAATCATGCCATCGTAGAGATTGTTCACAATCACTTTAAAGCCCAGAGGCGTTCGCTCACGCACCAAAAGTTTCACCTCTTGATGGAGTTTAAGCGCTTTTAAGTCTTTGCTTAAGAGGTCGTTGTACTTTTGTGAACCAATAATCCGTCCTGTTTCATCATCCAAACAAACACGCACCACTACCTTCATTCCCACATGAAAAGGAAACTTCTGAAGCGCTTTTGGAACAAGTAAATCTTTGGGCAGACCCCAATCCACAAAGGCACCAAAAGGAGTGACATCGACCACCTCAAAACAACCAAATTCATCGAGCATCACTTTAGGAAACACCGTACTTGCCACAATACGATCTTCCGAGTCAAAATAGACAAACGCATCGATTTCATCGCCCTCTTTCATCGCATAACTCACATACGCATTGGGGAGTAAAACCTCATCCTTATCTTCACAAATCAAATAAACACCATTATCGGTGTAACGGCTAATTTTCAGGCGATTTTTCTCACCTACGAGTAAGTACTGATTCATTTTTTTCCTGTTTTACATTTATTATGCATGTCGCTCAGTTCCATATTAAGGGCTTTGGTTGAAATCATCAACTCCCAAAGAGAGATCAGCAATGAAAGACACATCGCAATCAGACTTAAGCCAAAAATCTTTTTACCTATCTCTAAATAGCCCATAAAAAGCTCTGTCATCGAAAGCGTACAGAGTAATAACGAGAGCACTCCAAAAAATTGCATCCATTTGGTGAGCTCCAAACGGTGTTTGAGATTGGCAATTTGTTGATACTCTTCACAATTTTCACGCTCATTGGATTGACGGTGCAACATACGAATAAGTTGCGCCACGGCTAAAAAACGGTTGGTGTATGCGAGCAAAAGCAGTGAAACCGCAGGAAACAAAAGTGCGGGTGTTGAAATTTCAATTTCCATACCTATCCTTGAAAAAATATACTTTTATTCTACCCAACAACCCCTTTTTTTATGCTTCCTTTGTGTATAATAAAACCTTAAACCATGCTGTGTAAAGGTTAGAATGCTCGAAAATATCGCTAAATTGCTTAACTCCAAAGAGAAACTTCTCACCGAAATCTATTTTGATTTGCAACGCTTTTTTGAAGAGAAGTATGGTAAAAATACCATTGTTTTTATGGAGATTGGCTCCTTTTTTGAAACCTATGAAGTGAACAACGAAACCCACCAAATCGGTAAAGCCAAAGAGGTTTCAGAACTCTTGAACATTCAACTCACACGCAAAAATAAAGCCATTTTAGAAAACTCCTTGCAAAATCCTCTGCTTGCGGGGATTCCTGCCGTCTCTTTGGATCGCTACCTTTCTCGTTTGGTACAAACCAAAAAATACACCATCGTTTTAGTGCGCCAAAAAGGTGAGCCACCGCATGTCAAGCGTTACATTGCCAATATCATCAGCCCTGGTACCAATTTTGATTATGTGATGGAATCGAGTGAGAACTATTTGGTCTCCTTGCTGATTGACTGCAATCATCAGATTTACTCATTAGGGTATGCTGCCATTGATGTCAGCACGGGTAAGACCATTATTAACGAAGTGCATGGCACTAGAGAAGATAAGACGTACGCCTTAGATGAGATTTTCAACCTTTTACAAACCTATAAAACCAGCGAAATTGTCCTTACCTACAACAGCGAAAGCATCGATAAAGAATGGGTACAAAGCTACCTTGAAATCACTCAAAACACACCGCACAGTCATAACAAAGAGCGTCATAAAGTCGCCTATCAAAATGAGCTTTTTGGACGTATTTACGCCATCCGATCCCTCCTCTCCCCCATTGAGTATTTAGACATTGAACGTTATCCCTATGCCAGTGAATCCTTGGCGATTTTATGCGATTTTATCATTGAACACGATGCGAATATCATTGAGAAAATGAGCCGACCCATCCTTCTTGGCAATAATCGCTACCTCTACATGGGCAATAACGCCCTTGAACAGCTGGACATCATCTCACGCAATCCTATGGAGATGACCCTGTTAAATCTTATCGACCAAAGCTCAACGGCGATGGGCAAACGACTCTTAAAAGAACGATTGCTTAATCCCATCTGCGATTTAAAAACCCTCAACGAGCGCTTTGATTTGAGTGCGAAACTGATGGAGGATTATAAAAAATTTGACATCGCCCTTAAACAAGTTTATGATTTGGAGCGCATTTTACGACGCATTGCTCTTAAGAAACTACACCCTTTAGAACTGGCGTATTTAAGCACCTCTTTAGAGGCGATTTTAGGGATTTTAAAAGAGGCAGAGCTTAAAAAAATGCACCTTCCCAAAAGCCTTTTGGAGGAAACCGAAGCGCTTTTTTGCATGCTTCAGAGCACCTTTGTCCTTGATGTGTGCGCGAAGTTTCGTAAAGATCAAATCAATGAAAACCTCTTTCTTGCAGGCGTTTATCCACACATTGATAAAATTGAGCAAAATAAAAATGAACGCTTTGGTGCTTTAGAGCACATTGTTGCACACATGGAAGCGCTTTTTGAGGAGAGCAATCGCTCGATGATTAGCATTGAGTGGCTTGAGAGCGAGGGGCATTATATTTTGATGAGTAAAAATCGTTTTGCCCTCATTGAAGAGAAACTGATGCAAAGTTTTCTCACCATCGGCGATAAACACTACTTTTTCAAAGATTTTACCTTTAGGCATCTCAAAAACAGTGTCAAAATCTCCGCCTCGTTGATTGAAGAGATATCGCACGACATTACCTTAAATAACCTTCAAATGATAGCGCTGGTCAAAGAGCGTTACGATGAGATGTTAGAGAAAATTGAGACCCATTTTTCACTCACCTTAGAGCATCTCATCTCTTTCGTGGGAACGCTAGATGTCGCCCTGAGCAATGCCAAGTGTGCGGTGCATTTTAACTACACTCGCCCTGAGCTTTTGCCGATGGATGAAAAAGAGCGTTTTTTAGAAGCCATTGGGCTTCGTCACCCACTCATTGAATCCCGTGAAGAAAATGGCATCTACATCCCCAACGACCTCTTTTTAGGTACCTGCCCCAAAGAGATGCCACACAATCACATTACTCTTGAAGCTTCTTCCATCAACACCGTGCAAGGCATGTTGCTCTATGGCATTAACTCCAGCGGTAAATCTTCTTTGATGAAGAGCCTTGGCATGGCGATCATCATGGCGCAATCTGGCTTTTTTGTTCCTTGTGCGAGCCTTCGTTTTCATCTGTTCGATAAAATTTTTACCCGCATTATGAGTGCGGACAACCTCTACAAAGGGCTTTCTACTTTTACGGTCGAGATGTTGGAGCTTAAAAATATTTTCAATCGAGCCACGCCCTATTCGCTGGTTTTAGGCGATGAAATCAGCCATGGAACGGAGACCGAATCAGCCCTAGCCATTGTGGCAAGTAGCATTAAAAAACTTCACGCACAAGGGGCGTTATTTGTCTTTGCGACCCATTTGCACCAGCTCATCCAGCTCCCCCTCATTACCGAGCTTAAAGAGGTCATTGCGCTTCATTTGGGAGTGAGTTACGATGAAGAAAATGACAAACTGCTCTACAACCGAAAACTTGATGTGGGCAGTGGAAGCTCCTTGTATGGGTTAGAGTTTGCCAAATCTTTACATATGGATAGCGAGTTTATTAAAATGGCGTATGAAATTCGACGTAACCTTGCGGGTGAATTAGGTGAGATGGAGCTTTTAAAACAGAAAAAACGCAGCAAATACAATAAAAATCTCTACCTCGCAAAATGCGCTTTGTGCGGTGCGTACGTCGAAGAAGTACATCACATTCATGCGCAAGAGATGGCTGATAAACATGGCAACATTGAGCATTTTCACCAAAACCACCGCTACAACCTGATTCCACTCTGTGCAAAACACCATAAAATGGTGCATGAGGGGAAAATTATTATCAGTGGATTTGTGATGAGCAGTGAGGGATTAAAACTGCATTATGAAGAGAAGTAAAGCGCTCTAACACGCTTTACATGTAAAACTTTTTAGCCTAAGAGTAAATCGTTAGCGAGTTGTTCACGCACACCTTTTCCACACAACTGCTCAATGAGAGAAAGGGCAAAAAGCATTGCCGTACTAGGGCCTTGTGAGGTGGTAATATTTTCATCTACAACCACTTTTTCAGAAGCGTCATAGTCCTCATGGGTGATATTCGTGTGAAATCCTGGATAGCAGGTATAACGCTTCTTAAGCACTCCAGCAGTATGTAAGGCATACGGCGCGGCGCAAATGGCGGCAATCGCCTTTTTTTTCGCATCAAAAGCTTTCAGCATCGCTTGGAGGGTTACATCTTTTGCTAAATTGGTCGCGCCAGGAAGACCTCCTGGCAGAGCAATCATATCGTAGGTAGAAGCATCCATATCCGCTAAAAGAGCGTCCGCAACAACAATCACACCGTGCGCTCCTTTTACATGTAAAGATTCTAACGCTGCGATGGTTACTTCAACATTGGCACGTCTTAGAATATCTACAATGCTAAGGGCTTCAATCTCTTCAAAGCCTTCGGCTAAGGGAACAATGACTTTTTTACTCATGTGAAACTCCTTGAAATGAAAAAATGAAAGAAAAAAAGAAGAGGACACAGTGCGCCAAAACACACTGTGTAAAGATAAAACGTTATTTTACTTTTTCTAAGTATTCGCCACGAACAGTATCAACCTTAATCGTATCGCCTTCAACCACGTGGAAAGGCACTTGAACCACCGCACCACTTTCAAGTGTTGCTGGTTTTTTGCCACCTTGTGTATCGCCTTTGAAATTCGGTGGGGTCTCTACGATTTTAAGTTCTACAAATTGAGGGGCTTCCACACTGATAGGTTTACCGTTGTGGTACAACATATCCACATTCATCCCATCAATAATCCAATCAGCCGCTTCGCCCACTTGGTCGTGTGTTAATGCGATTTGCTCATAGGTTGCGCTGTCCATGAACTGTAAAAATTCACCATCATCGTACAAAAACTGCATGATTTTATCTTCAAGATTTGGGGTTTCACACTTATCGCCCGCATGAAAGGTTTTTTCAATCACTTTGCCATCCATAAACGACTTAATTTTACAACGTACAAACGCCGCACCTTTACCAGGTTTAACGTGTTGATACTCCACAATTTTATACGGAGTCCCGTTGATTTCGATTTTTAACCCTTTTTTTAAATCGCCCATTGAGATAGAGGCCATATATTCTCCTAAAATTTAGTTTTCGCCATTATAGCGAAAAAAAGAGCGACAACAAAACAGGCTATTTTTATACAATATATTGTGTATTTATTCTATTTAAATGTATAATATATCTTAAATATTTTATATATAATCTTTAAAATAGTTTATATTATAAATTTATTTGTATATTTTATACTATTTAATTTATGTTTAATACATTTTAAACTACAATCTTACGAATGAAAACCAACGATATCATCAATCTTTTGCATAACGCCATAGAAGCCGAAAATATGGGGAAAAAAATTTCTCAAAAAAAGATGGCAGAGAACTGTGGCATTTCCATGAGAACCTATCAGGAGTGGCGTCTTGGCAGTAGCGCTCCGATGGCAATTCCTGTGGTTTTTAATATGCTAGGGATGCTCAGTGATGCAGATATTGTAAGGTTAGTACGCAAAATTAATGACGGGCAAAAAGGGGCGGTATGACAAATCTATCCGTGAGTGAAAAGCTAGCGCTTGAAGAGGTGTTTGAGTGTTTAAAAGATACACATTGCCGAAAAATGAGTTTTAACAGAAGGATTTTTTCTCATCGCATTATGAGACTTTTGATGATGGCACGTCGAAAATTTTTACATGTAAAGCGATAATATCTTACCCTTTACATGTAAAAATGATTTAAATTGCTTTGGTATTGTCCATGAGTACTGGCACAACAACTAAAGAGACAATCACTGCTGCTATCGTTCCAAAGATAAGCGCCACACCCAATCCTCCAAAAATAGGATCTGTCGCCAAAAGTGTGCTAGCTAAAATAATCGCCGCAGCCGTTAAGAAAATAGGCTTAGCCCGTGTGGCACTCGCAAGGGCTATGGCGCGTTTTTTCTCAATGCCTAGTTTCATCATCGACTCTGTAAAATCAATGAGCAAAAGAGAATTGCGAGAGCTAATTCCCATGAGAGCAATAAAACCAATTAAGGATGTTGCTGTTAAAAAAAACGTCTCTTTAGAAAAAAGATCCATCAGCCAATGTCCAAAAATTACCCCAATAATCGAGAGAAAACTTCCTAAAAGTACAATACCAGAAAGCGCAAAACTTTTATAATAAACCACCATCAATAAAAAGATAAGCACCAGTGCGGCAATAAACGCCCCACCCAAATCTCTAAAGGTATCCATGGTAACTTTCATCTCACCATCCCACACCAAATTAAAGACTTCGCCGCTATGTTTATCACGTAAGCGCAAATCAAAAAGATGTGTGTTTTCTACCTCATAACGCTCTTTAAGTGCCTCTTTAATCGCACTTCTAACATCCAGCAAAGGATACACTTGTGAGACTAAATCTGCTTCAGCCACAATGCTTACCATCTTTTGCAAATTTTTTGAGAGAATCGTAGGCGTCGAAGAGACTTCTTCAATACGCACTACTTCACTTAAAGGCACTAACATACCCTGTGCATTGCGTAAGAAAAAAGCACTTAATTTTGCCATGAGTGCCTCTTTACTCATCGTTGATAAAGCTTTGGAATCATGACTCAAAACCATGTACAAAGGAATCTGTGAAGGAGAATGCTCACTGTTCTTATAACTCACGTCCATTCCTTCAAAGCCCATGTACAGCATCTTATGAATATACTCTATACTTAAGCCTGCACGTAAAGCCTTTTCTTGATCAATGTGCAAAGAGAGCTTTGGGTGCACTTCATCTCGCATAATATCAACATCCACCAAATCAGGATGCTGCACAACACTTCGTTTAATTTCATCAGCCAATGCATTTAAAGAGTGACTCTCATCGCCATAAAGCTCAATAACAATGGCCGCTTGTGTTGGAGGTCCTGCTGGTTGCTCTACCATTTTGATGGATGTTTTTTCAACCAATGGCTCACATGTTTTTTGAATAATAGGACGCAAGCGATGCACCATTGCATACGAGGGTTCATCTCGATCATGCGCATGACTCAGATTGACCACAATTTCACTGACATGCTCTCCACTTTTAAAGCTTGAGCCTTTGACTAAGCCCGCATAATCCAAAGGAGCACCCATGCCATTGAAAATTTCAATATTCTGTATCTCTTTTTCTTTTTGAAGTAACTCCACCACACATTGATTGACTTTTTGGGTTTCATAATAAGAGCTTCCATTGGGTAAATCCACATAAATAGAAAAGGTATTAGTACTTTTTGAAGGAAGCATTTTGGCTAAAACACTCCCACTTGGAAACATCATCATAGAAGCAAGAAACGCCAAAAAGCTCAGCAATAAAACCAACCGTTTCTTTCGAACATCATGTAAAATGAGATAAATAAATTGCTCAAAGCGTTGCATCATCATTTTCTCCTTGATGTTTTTTAGGTTTTTTCAAGAGTTTACTGGCTAAAAAGGGTGTAAAAATATAGGCAATCAAAAGGGATGCGGCCATAGCAACGGGAACATTAAGGGGAATAGGCTTCATAAACTCGCCCATCATTTGCCCTACAAATGCCATAGGAACCATCGTTAAAATAATCGCAATCGTAGCAAGATTGGTCGGAGCACCAATTTCATCAGTAGCTTCCACGAGTAAATCATCCATAGACTTCTCTTTAGAAAATTTCCCGTGTAGGTGTCGATGAATATTTTCAATCACAACAATGACATCATCCACCAAAAGCCCAAGACTCAACAAAAATGCAAACAGCGTAATACGATTAATCGTTTGATCGCTCATATAAGCAATAAAAATAGTAACCGCCAAAATCGCAGGAACAGTCAAGGTCACGATAAGCCCTTCTCTCCATCCCAAAATAAAAATAAGCAAAAGCGCAATAATCACAATGGAAATCAATAAGTGAAAGACCAACTCATTTACGGCTTCATTCGCTCGTTCACCATAGTTTCGTGTCACACTATACCCAATGCCCTCTTTATCTAGTTCCCTTTGATACGCCCTCAGTTTTGCAAGAACCTCTTCTGCCACCGTTACAGCATTTGCACCTCTCAGCTTTGAAATACTTAATGTCACCTGTTCTTGTAAAGGTGTCCATGAACCATCGGCATTTTTGTAACTGATAAAGGCATTTTTGAGATTTTGAACATCATACCCCAAAGAAACATGCGCTATATCTTTAAGATAAATCACAGAGCCTCCTACTTGTGCGACAATGACATTTTGCAGATCTTCAACACTCTCTAAAACATTTTTAACACCAAAAAGAACTAATTTTTCCTGTTTACTGTGATTACTTACTTCGGGAAGTTGTGTGCTAAGCGCTTCTAAAGCCGTATATATTTGCTCAAGACCTATGCGATACCCTGCTAGTTTAAAAAGATCGATTTCAATGTTAAATTGCTCTTTATGCTCTCCTTTGAGCTCTGTTTTCGCAAGGTTTGGTGTTGTACCTAAACTATTACGAAACGCTTCTACCCTCTTATAAAGTGCCACAGGCTGGCTGACCGTAGCATCTTTAGCATAAAAAGCAATCGATAAAATAGGAATGTCAATATCAATATCCAAAGGACGTACGAGTGGTGTCGAAGCGCCTTTTGGCATTTGATTCATATTTTGCATCACTTTATCGTAGAGCTTGAGGTTAGAGGCTTCACGGTTTTCACCAATATAGTACATGACATTAATAATACCTACATTATCGCTAGCGATACCATACACATGCTCCACACCCTTAATCTCTTTAATACGTCGCTCTAAAGGACGAACGACAACCTGTTCAATCTCTGCCGCACTTGCCCCAGGAAGGCTTACCATCACCACGCCACCACTGATAGAAATTTGAGGGTCTTCTTCACGAGGCATCCACAACAGGGCAACAATACCTAAAAGAATAAAGGTAAACCCTAAAATCATCGTCAATGGATTACGTAAAAAAAGGCGTGCTAGATAGCCTGCTAAATATTTTTCTTTATACGAAGCCATTACAATCCACCTATATGAACCGTAGCATACATACCTGGATACGCATTGGTATCTTTACATGTAAAGCTCGTTTTGAGTCTAAAACTATGTGTAATAGGATTTGAATCTGGAATAATCGCCTCAATGATTCCCTCACTTTTACAGCCAATAGAAGGAATTTCAACACTCACACGATCCCCAATTTTAATAGCTGAAACGAAACTTTCTGCAATCTCCGCACTGATTTTAAGATGGGAAATATCAGAGAGTATAAATGCAGGAACACCGGCTAATGCCATTTCTCCCGCATGAACCTGCTTTTTAATCACCACACTATCATTGGGCGCTTTTACCTCCAGATAGTGATACTGGTTTTTCACTTCTAAGCGTTTTTGTTTGGCTGTCGCAATTTGCTTTTGGGCAATCTGCATCATGGTTTTAAGATTAT